>LUMW01000031.1_pt1 | contig 179859 bp, 164 predicted proteins | sample 729761 | NCBI WGS metagenome assembly LUMW01 (sample SAMN03860302, study PRJNA289734) | marine metagenome | biome: seawater column; feature: ocean; material: water; isolation source: Red Sea water column Station 192 - depth 500m | place: Saudi Arabia: Red Sea | collected 2011-10-15 | depth 500 m
ATATGTTCCGCTAATATACACTCCGCTGTCATCCGATTTACCGTCCGCGTAGTATACAACAGCATTTGTTTTTGACTGACCTGCATTAGCATGGCCGGAAGGGAACACACCTTTGCCGGTAATTGAGAGGTTGATCTTGATTACCGCGCAGGTACCGGTGGTATTATCAGACTCGGTACTGTTACAGTTCTTCATGGTGACGGTATAATTGTTGGTGTTGTTGTCTGTGCCTCCGCTTTGAGAGGTCACTTGTTCCTGTTCCGTCACACGGTAAGTCGAGCGATTATCGGTTGGATTATAGGTAAACACACCTTTTGTGTTTTTGCCTGTATCTTCAAATCCTACCGCAATCACATTGGATGTCTTGTTCCAGAGATAGGTACTTACTCCGGAACTGTTTGTGATATTGTCGCAGGCAGTTGCCACCTGAAGCTTGTAATCATAATCACTGTCAGAGGATGTGTTGTATACATAAGCCAATGAAATTTTTGTTCCGGATTTGCTTGTCCAGTCCGAATAGGCGCTGGAGTCAATGCCCAGTTGTGTGGCCATGGCTTTCATTGATTCATACATGGCTGAAGTAAACTCTATACTTTTTGTATCATCGCAAGTACTGGAAGTACTGAATGATTTTTCGTTTGTAATAAGATAATCAATCAAATTCAGGTACACATCACCCATCATGATGCTGTTGCCCAGCAGTTCAGTTGCATTGGCCAGTTTTTCACATCCGACTGCGACTTTGTTATTAGGAATTTCAGATTCACCTGTTTGAGTGACGTTCTGACATGGACCTGAACTGGCATACGCGTCTGCAGAACGACCGCCGGAAGTTCTTGATGAAGAAGTCTTGATAGTGCTGGCTGAAAGTCCGCCGGGCACTGATACAGAAAGACTGGATGGTGTGGATGAACGGCTGTAGGTAGAACTGCTGCTGGTTGTGCTTGAGGTACTGCTGCTCGAACTGCTGCTACTGCTGCTGTCTTCTTTTTTCGCGCAAGCGCCAATAACAAGAACAGCGCTCAGGAAAAATGTGAAATAAATATACTTCATAATGCCTCCTAATTAGTTAGGTGTTATTCATCAACTGCTAAGAGCAAAAACACGCTGCAGCAAGAATAACAGAATCACAATGACAAAAATGGGTGATAACCTGCCGCCTCGGGGTTCTGTCGCTTACAATCGAGGTGATTGAATCAGCTTGTTGCTGAATTGTGTGAAGCAAGAAAATCTTTGCTTCAGAAAAAGGCTAGACATTAATAATGCAAAAAGCAAATCTAAAAATTACAAAAATTGGAAAAGTTTCAGTATGCTTTCAATTTTATTCATTATTCCTGAGTTTTGAAGTTATCCCAAATGTTTAGAACCACATCGGAATTTTGCAGTTGAAATCTCACTCAGGTACTTATACTTCCCGTTTTGTTTGAATCATTGTCAGAATTTTTTTGATAAGCAAAGGAAAAATGCCCAGCAATAGAAATGATATGATCAAGGTTGGTGAAAAGATTTCATCAATTGAGTTTATTTTCCCAAGTTCTGAACCGGCGTTGACATAAACCAGTGTTCCCGGGAGCATTCCTAATTGACTTACCCAGAAAAAAGTCAAAGTCCGGATTGGAGTTAATCCCATTCCCAGATTGATCACAAAAAAAGGAACTACAGGCATCAGACGCAGCGAAAATAAATAATAACCTCCTTCATTCCGGATGCCTGAATTGATTGTTTTCAGCTGCGCAGAAAAACGATTCTGTACCCAGTCACGGAGCAAAAACCGGGCAATCAGCATGGCCAGTGTGGCACCTGTCGTGCTGGCAAAAGAAACCAGCAGTGTTCCTGAAAACAACCCAAATAAAACCCCACCAGCCAATGTGAGTACTGTGGCTCCCGGAATAGAAAGAGCAGTGCTGAAAACATAAATAATAAAATAAGCACTCAATACCAGAATTGGATTGTGTGAATAATATGAAGCGAATATTGATTTGGAGGCCTGAAGAAATTCAAGTGTCAGGTAGTGCTGCAAATCAAACGCAAAGAATAGAGCAGCAATGCAGGCAACAGTGCCTGCCAGCAGTATTTTTTTGATTTGCATCCTCTATGTGGGATGGTTGTAAGAATTATTTTATTGAAGTAACGCTTGTTTAATGCGTTTCCTGGATTCCTCAGGTAAGCCTGCCTGGTCTTGCGAAGAAGCCCCTTCCAATCCGAGAAAAATATCTCTCAAAGACCTCATCTGTTGTCCGAATTCGGCACAACTTCGGCACATCATCATATGTACCTGAAGAAGAATGCGTTGTGTCGGAGAAAGAGATACATCCATTTTTTCAGATAATAGCGAAGCGGTTTCCTCACAAGTGATCATTAATTTCAAAGTTCCTCCTTGATTTTTTGAGCAGTCAGCATTAAAGCATTCTCAATGCGCTGAGATTGTTGTCGTGTGGGCACATAAAATCTTACAAACTAATTTAATATTTATCTTTGAAAAGAGAAGGAAAGCCGTGTTTTATAAAACAGTCCCTCAGCTGCATGCGTACACGATACATAATTACGCTGAAATTAGTTGGATTAATATTCAAGTTCTCGCATATGAATTCAGTTGATTTATTTTCAAGATCTCTTATTACAAAAACTTGTCTGAAACGCTCTTGAAGATTATCCAGACATTCACGGAGAGTAAGGCGCAATTCCTTATTTTCCAAAATCTCTTCAGGATTTAACCTGATCGATTCAGCATCCTGAACCATTTCCGAAGACTCTTCGGCGGCCTTAGCAGCCATTGTTATGTCTTCCGGAATGTCTTCAATAGATTCAGGTTTTTTCTTGCGGTAATAATCTATTAATTTATGCCTTAAAATACTTATCAGCCATGTCTTTACGGAAGATTCTCGTCTGAAACTTTGCCAGTCCTTTAAGACTGAGGTGAATGTTGATTGTACCAAATCCTCAGCAACCTCATGGCTGTTCACCCGCCAGCGTGCATAACGGTAAAGCACATCACCATGTTCCTCCACCAGTTGAGATACTTCTTCCAATGGTGCTTTCTGTTCTGACATACGTTCCCCATTTCTTCATCAAATTTCAGTTTTTTCAGGAAAGCAGGGACATTAATATCATGCCTCACAATAATAATCAAGAATAATTAATTAGTTGATGCTTAAAAAAGGTTTTTATGAAAATCAGACAAAGTGGTCTATAAATTTCCAGCAAATCCAGTTGAAAGTGTTTTGTAAATGAAGTTTAAAAATAATTGAACACTAAGCAGGGTCCATTTTCTTAAGTAATTGGCAGCAGATATGAGAGTTACGTTCATCTACAAATGCTATTTTCTGCATGAGTATATTTGCGTATTTTATTGTTTTTTTTGTAAGAAATTGAGAACTCACACGACAACAATGATAAGCTTGTGAAAATAGTTTCCAAGCTTGCTCATAATCCATGGATTCCGATTCAGAGGAGGTATGTATGAAACAGGGAAGTGATTTAAAATTTACCTATTTCATTGCTATTTCTGCTATAGCTTTAGCAGTAATGATGCTGTCTTATTTTTATCTTGTTTGAATATTTATAAGATATAAATATTTATGATTGACATACAATGAGAATTAACAGTTTGACAAAAAAACAAAAAGATCATTTACAAACGGACATAAGTTAAGTTTTGAGCAAATTTTCTTAAAAATATATTGACAGTTTTTTTGATGATGTTATCTTGCGTATAAATTCGTATGATCTAAGAATGAATAACCTTTTTGCCCAAAAACGAAAATGAAAAACTTTCTTACATCCATCATTTTGCTTCTTTTCCTGGCCTCTCCATTGTTTGGTCAATCTGCTGAAGATAAAAGATTTGCTTTCAGAACATCTATCTTTGCACATGCCTTGACATATAATATGGACAAACAAAATGCCGTTGGACTGCATCTTGGACAATTGTCCACTAAAATAAATCAGGATAATATTGAAAAAGGAGTAAATAGTTTTATTGGCGTAAATTATGCGTATGCATTTAATTGCATAAATTGTGATTCATTTTTTGTCGGAACCCTTTTGAATAGTGGTAGTTCAGTTATTACTACAGACGATGGTTCGACCTATACTTATTCGGGATTTGGACTAAATGTTGTTGGCGGTTATGGATGGTATTTTGAAAATGATTTAAGCATCTTACTGGGTATTGGACCGTCTTATTGGAGTACAAGTAAAAAAAGTGAGAGTTTAAAAACTGATAAGGGTTATGGAAAAGATGTAGAGGATCGAGTGAAGAGATTCAGTTTCCAGCCAATTAATTCCACACCATTCTTTGCTGTAGGTTACTCTTTCTAAACCCTATACTAATCTTAAAAAACAAAACCTTATTCAGTAAAACAGTGGAGATTAGTATCCTTGTCTCCACCACAGGAATTAGCCCATCCTTTTCCAGATCTTACCAAAATTAAGTATCATCCCATAGTAAACCAGCATTCCTAGACACTGAAACACTTCCGTTCGATAATCTGTCTCCACAACCACCTCCGGAAACCAATCAGCATAAATAAGTTCTGAAATTAAAATACCACCGAACATGAAATAATTATTTTATGAATTTACATATTGAAAGAAATCAAATCAAAGCAGGAATAGATTTGCTTACCAGAGATGAAAAAATGCGTGACTTGATCAGGAAACACGGGACTCCGGAACTTAAACCCGGAAAGGATTATTTTAAGTCCTTGCTGCGTTCAATTGTGTTTCAGCAGGTAAGCGGTAAGGCTGCCAATACAATATTTGAAAGATTTGTAAAACTCATCCCAAAAAGTTCCAAGCTGTCTCCAAAAGCAGTTTTGAAGCTGAACAAAGATGAGATCAGGAACACAGGAATACCATTGCAAAGAGTAAATTACATTATCAACCTGGCTGAATATTTTGAGAAAAATTCGCTGCAACAAAAAGATTTTGATAGAATGACAGATCAGGAAGTCAGAAAAGAGCTGTTGCAGATTAAGGGCATTGGTCCCTGGACGGTGGACATGTTTTTAATCTTCACTTTAAACAGAATGGATGTAATGCCTCATACAGATTTAGGAATTAAAAAAGCATTTAAAATTATGTTCAATCTGGACAAGCTGCCGTCTAAAAACGAAATGGAAACATATTCTATAATCTGGAAGCCGTACAGATCTTTAGCCTGCTGGTATTTATGGAGATTGGATGAAAACGCCTTTGCGTGGTAATGAAAGGTAATCATGAACGACTTCAAAGTGACCCTCAAAGATAACAGTGGGCAGGAATGTTCTGTAGAGGATATAAGAATCTTTCAGAAACATCTCAGACTCTTCCACAGCAGAGGGGTTACTGTGCATGATGAGAACGGTCACTATTTCACTGTTGACGATGAATTCAGGAATAAAATCGATCAGCTGGTGGATAAAATGTCTGAATGAATTATCTCCGAAAAGGATAAAATGGTAAAATCACGCTCCAGAGGAAGAGAAAAAAAACTAAGACGGGAGGGTACTGAGAAAAAGAGAGAACAGAAAAAGGACTGGACCAAGAAGAAAATGAAGGAGATTACTGAAGCAGTTCAGAATATGTCTGATGAGGAGTTTGATAGTCTGACAGATTCCCTGCGGTTGACACTTAAAAGCCTGAGGAAATAAATGCCTGAATCCTTACCAGGCAAAGTCTTGAAAAGGATAAAGAAAAAATCCTTTTCAGTTCAGCAGACTTGGCGACTCCAGATAATCCACCATTTCGTCAAGCGCTTTAGCGAATACATGTGTCGCATAGTCAACTTTAGTCTCATTGTCAATTAATTGATTTTCCAGCGACTCTATCAATTCCATGATTGTACCGTACACCTGATTTTCAAATTGATTGTTGAGATCAACTCCTACCGCATTGCTAAATTTTTCTGATAATTTTTCTGTTTGTGTCATTTGTTCCCCTGTCACCAAATTCATGTTAAAAGAAGTAAAATTCTGAATCACGGTTTAATCTGAATAATAATTATTTTTCAGTGGTATATAATAACCGCAGCTAAAGGTGTTAAATTTGCTTGATGAAAATGGCATGTACCATAAACTTTTCAAGCTGCACTATACATCGGCATGTATCAGGAAAACTTGAGCACGTATAAAATGGTAATCTTATATTCATGACAATTAGGAAAACTCATTTTAAACAGCTAAAAAGGGAAAAGATTAACTTCTTTTGCTGCTTATACATATGCGTCGGTTTAATGCTTTTTATGTTCTCAGGAACAGATTCTGTTGAAGCACAGGAATATGCCACAGACCGACTGTTCATGAAACAGTATAAAAAGACAAAGTGCAGGAATGAGGCTGAAAAAATAATCAGAAAAATAAAAAAACGTCCAGAAATGACCCTTGAACAGGAAGCGCTCCTCATTCAGAACATCTGGGTCAAATTGCGGACAAATCTCCCTCTCAGTCCCGGAGAAAGAAAGCATCTTAAAAAACTCAAAGAAAAAGGCATTGTCTCAAAAAAAATGAACGCCAAAAAAATTTGGAAACATAAAGCTGCTCAATTCAAGGATATTAGAATGAAATGCAAGCAGATTCGTTAACTGATCTGTCTTGCGTTTTCCCCCCATTTCTCCAGAGAATGTTCTGTTATTAATTCATAATTAAACTTTATTTATGTTATGCATAGATAATATATTGATATAATTGTGTATTATAAATTATTAATAACAAAATAGTAACAATTTTTCCACAAAGAAGGACAATCAAGAACAAGTTTTGTTGATGGGTTTGGTAGGGATATGGACTGATTTGATCAAGTATTACTGAATGCTACTGAATATCATGGCTGATGGACACCTATATGGACACCTAAATCCCCTATCATGATTCCTGTATAGAATAAGTTGGCTAAGTTGTAGAGGGAGGTGTCTGACTTTGAAGAATTAGTGGGAGTTGCTCACAGAAGATGATGGGTTGGTTTGCAATGGGAATTGCAGCATCCTCTATTGCAGGCTACCTTTCATAATGACTTTGTGATTTTTTAGTAAATTGTATTGTTCAGTTAATGCTAGATTGAATTCTCTCTAATGCCGATTTAAGTAGATAACATAGAGGCAATGTAACCAAAACCAGTGTGGCCATTATCGTCATCATAACCTTAAAGCCAAGAGAGTCAATGATTAAGCCGAAAATGGCAGGACCTACAAAAGAAGCAGAGTTAGCAATGGTGTATATAATTGAAAACCCACGTGATTGCTGATTTGTATGGACCAGATTACTGACCGTGCCGTATGTAATGGAGGATGAACCTTGCAGAAATACACCGACCAGTGGTAGGAGAAAAAATGGAATGTTCCCCGGTGCGTAAAAAACCAGCATGATTCCGATTGCGGTTAGCAGTTCAAACAAAACTATTGATCGGATCACTCCTATTCGAGCTGCTAGTAAACCTCCTGCAAATTTGCCGCAGATACCTCCACTCAGAGTTGCTGCCACAGCGAATGCAACTAGTCCAGTTGAAACCTGTTTTTCGATCATTACGAAAGTAATAAATACGAGGAATCCGTCCTGAATCAAACTATCTAGAAAAACGATGGCTGCCAAATTTGTGAAACCGAGTCTATCCTTTATCCCCCAGCCGTTGCTGCCTGCAATTTCTTTCAATTTAATTGCAGACAATATTCCAGCACTTTTTGCGCCGAGAAGAATCCAGATAGTCAATGCAACCGTAACGGCCAGCACACCATATCCCAGCGTGATGGTTTGCCAGCCGACACCAATACCGAGCAGAAGGCTTGATACCAATGTGAATGTCAATTTACCGATATCCCCGCTTGCGTTGTAGCTCCCTAGTGCGATGCGACGTTCAGGCTCTCCAAAAGATTGACTGATTAGGGATGAACACAAAGAGTGTTGGAAAGCGGCTCCACAACCTGCAACAAACAACGCCAGCAAAACTCCGTAGTAACCGTCTGTAAAGGATACTGCGAAGAAACCGATCCCTGATCCAATAATCCCAAGCACCAAGAGCCGTCTTTCCCCAAAACGTCCAGAAAGGATTCCAGCAGGAATCTCTAGAAGCCACATCGCACCTGTGTATACGGCCCGAATCAACCCAATTTGCGAGAAACCAAGACTGAAATGTTGGGCTAATATAGGTAGCAGCACGTATACGCTGGATGAAAGTCCGTCGTGCATTCCGTGCGTGACACAGCAAGCGGAAAGAGTGAGTTTGTTTGAGGTTAATTTGGACAAGATTTTCTTCTAAATCAAATACAGAACTTCCTCTCCTTAATAATTTGGAGAGCAAATTGACTTACATTTGTAATTTTATATAACTTACCAAAATGATGGTGAGAAAGAAGAAGGATTGGGAAGATAATGAATAGTTGTCTCATTATGTTTCTTGACTGGTTAGTATTGGAGAATCATATATGTATCAGAAATCGGTTAATTTAACTTGAGGCAGTTTCTTTCTGAAACTATTATAGTCATAGTTTTTATAGTTATTTTAGTCTTTTATCACAAGTTTACTTGTTCAAATCAAGTAATAAATTGAAAAATATTCTTTGTATAAGACACGGAAAAGCATTTCACAATGTTTTAATTGATAAAATCGGTGAGAAAGCATTATTTTTAAAGGAATCTTACGATTCTCCGCTTGTAGAAGAAGGAATAATTCAAGCAAAGCAATTAGGAAGTTCTTCAAAACAATTGAAGAATATCGATATAGTATTTGTTTCACCTTTGACAAGAACTCTTCAAACAGCAGAATATATTTTTGAAAATAATCAAAAAGTAAGAATTGCTGCTCTAGATAAAATAAAAGAATTCCCACAAGGAATTGAAATATGTAATAAGAGGAGAAATAGAATTGAACTAGAAGAGAAATTTAAAAAAGTTGATTTTTCACTTTTAGATTCTGATGAAGATCAAATGTGGAGAGCAGATAGATATGAAAAGATTGAAGAATTAAAAGAAAGAATTGAAGGAATTAAAAAAACTATAATGAATGAAAATGATAAAAACATAGTAATTATAAGTCATAATAATTTTTTGAAAGAACTACTATTCCAGAATTGTGGTGATGAAACATACAATTTGTATCATTGTCATCCATATAAATTAGATTTTTTATAATACCTTGAATGTGGGGATTATTCTTTGAGGGTGTCTGAATGTGAAGAATCAATAGTAACAAAAAACAAAAGTAAGTGAAACTGAATATATCCTATTATTACATAGTATTAGTTGTTTTTGTTAGGTCAAAGCATAATCAAACTTTGATTATGATACAGAAAAATTTTTTCAGTAAATTAAATAATAACCTATAGTCACAAACATTTTTCAGGAAAAATATGGCAATACAAGCACCCTTGAGCTGGCTCAGGGATTTTGTTTCAATTAACATTACCCCTGACCAGCTGGCAGACCGCCTTACAAACGCAGGGCTTGAAGTTGAAACAATAGAAAAAATCGGCGATAACTGGGGTGAATATTGTGTTGTAGGTCAAATCAGGGAGGTTCGAAAGCATCCTAATGCTGACGCTTTGAATCTGGTGGATGTGGAATTTGGCGCAGACAAACCCATTACAATTGTTACTGGAGCACCAAACATCAGGGAAATGGAAGGATCTCTCCCACGGCTGGCTCCAAAAGTTGCCCTGGCCCTTTCGGGAGCCATGCTTATTGATGCACATCATGATGATCTTCCTCTGAAAAAACTCAAACCTGCCAAAATAAGAGGAATCGAATCAGAAGGAATGCTCTGCTCGGAGCTTGAATTAGGACTCAGTGAAGACCACGAGGGCATCCTGATACTTCCTGAAGATGCACCAGTAGGAACTTTGCTGCAGGAATATTTAGGTGATGTAATCTTGCATTTTGATATAAAAGGCGGATTCAGCCATTTGCTTTCCATTCTGGGAATAGGCCGTGAAGTTGCCGCACTGACAGAAGAGACTTTAGATCAGAGTGTTATCCCTGATGTCTCACAATTGGAAGTCCTCGAACAACCGCCGTTTGTTGATCTGGGAATAAAAGACTCAGATATCTGTTCACGCTATTCTGCCTTATTAATACGTGATGTTAAAATTGCTCCCTCACCATTCTGGATGCAGCAGCGGCTGCTACGAGTTGGGATGCGCCCCATCAATAACATTGTTGACATAACCAATTATGTGATGATGGAACTGGGACAGCCGTTACATGCCTTTGATTACGATAAACTTATAAAGCGGGCAAATGGAGGGAAACCGAAAATTATCATTCGCCGCGCAATAAAAGGTGAAACGCTGCTCACTCTGGACGATGTTGAACGCAAACTTGATGATGATATGCTGATGATCACTGATGCCGCGGGACATATTGGGATTGGCGGTGTGATGGGTGGAGGGGATTCAGAGGTGACTGACGCGACAACCAATATTATACTTGAAGCAGCAAATTTTGAATTTCTCAATAATCGGCGTACCGCTCAGGTACTCAAACTTCGCACCGAAGCAAGTGAGCGGTTCGGTAAACAGGTTGATCCCGAAGGTACACTTCGGGCAGCCCTTCGTGCTGCGCAATTGATGGTTGAATATGGTTCCGGCACACTGGAAAAGACTGCCGGAGACCTTTATCCACGCCGCAAAGATACCATCACTCTGGAACTTGATCCTGTATATGTGGAGAGGCTGCTGGGCATCGAAATTTCCAGTGAGCAGATTACAAAAATTTTGACCGCGCTTGATTTTAAAGTATCCGGAAAGAAAATCTTAAAAATAGCAGTTCCCAGTCATCGTATGGATATTCGTATTCCTGCCGATCTTGTTGAAGAAATTGTCAGGGTTTATGGTTACGAAAATCTGACACCAACTCTGCTCAAAGATGAACTGCCTCCGCAGCATGGCAATCAGAATCTGGAAGGAACTGAGCGTGTCCGGGATATTCTTGTTGCTTCCGGAATGGATGAAATTATTACTTACTCAATCATGGATCCCTTAGATGAAGCACGTTTGCGACTGGAAAAAAACGTAGATTTAGAAATTTTTATTCCCATAAAAAATCCTCTTTCGCAGGAACGAAGCCACCTGCGTCGTTCACTGCTGCCCGGTGCCTTGATCACCGCGCGCGCGAATCTGAGATTTTTAGATAAAGTGAATACATTCGAGGTCGGCAGTGTGTTTCATCCGCAAAAAGGGAAAATGCTTCCGGATGAACCTCAGAGGTTGTCTTTATTAATGAGCGGAGTCCGGAATACTCAGTCTTGGCTGGAACAGGAAGTGGGACACAATGACTTTTTTGACCTCAAAGGTGTTTTGGAGCACTTTCTCACATCTCTGCATATTGAAGGTGTTGAATGGAAAAAATCCCGTGAATTGCCCTGCCACCCAGGACGCAGCGCAAACATTTTGGTAAATGGAAATGTTTTGGGATTTGCAGGAGAATTACATCCAAAAATTAGAGCTGAGTTTAATCTTCCGGAACAGCCTGTCTGTGTCGCGGAACTTGACCTGGACTTTATCATCAGGCTTGGAGTTGAAAATCACCAGATGCAGTCGATATCCAACTACACTCCCATCTTTGAGGACATTGCTTTTGTGATGGATGCAAGTCTGCCTGTTGAGAATGTCACACCCGTCATTCTTCAAACAGGGAAACCGTTGCTGAAAAACGCGATTCTCTTTGACGTATATGAAGGAGAACAGTTTGATGAAGGGAAACGCAGTCTGGCTTATTCCCTTACTTTTCAGGCATCAGATAGAACACTTACCGATTATGAGGTAGGGAAGATCAGGAATAAAATTATCAGGCGTCTGGAACATGAATTTCAGGCAACTTTAAGGGCATAAGACCGGCAAAATGAATGCTTTGCTTCACTTGTGGAAAGCCTTTGGTTACAGCTTGCAGGGCTTGCGAAACACACTGTATGATGAAACTGCCTTCCGCATTGAATTAGCTGTTGCAGTAATTTTGATTCCTGTTGCCGTGCTTTTGCCTGTTTCATTGATTGTGCGAATTTTACTGATTGGATCCGTATTGCTTGTACTGATTGTGGAATTGCTTAATACTGCTGTTGAAGCAGCGGTGAACAGGATTTCCACAGAACACCACCCGCTTTCTGCTAAAGCAAAGGATGCAGGGAGCGCCGCGGTTTTTATGGCATCCATAAACCTCATAGTTATCTGGGGGATAGTTTTGTTTGACTTAATTTCCAATATTTCATAGATTTGTGGAAATCACTCTGGTTTTTTATGCAGTGCTGCAGGAAACAATTTCTGAGGAGCCTATTTTGCTTGAAGTCCCGCAAGGCTGCACCGCGGAACAGGTTATTGAACAACTCTCAATAAAATATCCACAGGCTGCACCTGTTTTAAAATCAACTCGTCTGGCTCATCAGGATGAGTATGTAAGCAAACAATCTGTTCTTACTGATGGAGCCGAATATTGTTTGATTCCTCCAGTCAGCGGAGGATAACCAACCGTTAATCCATAATTAACGACGGGTGTTTGTGAATACCGCAATGACCAAAATTTCCAAAACAAAAATCTCGACCGGTGTTTACTGGCTGGAAGTACCGGAAGCAGAATTATATGTCCTCTGCGGTTGTCCTGCTGACAGCGTAAAACACTTGATGAAAGCCGGCAAGATACATGACTATATAATAGAAACAGATTCTGAATCAGGTCCGAACCATCATACACATGGAACAATTACTAATGAAACCGGACCAAATGCTATTCTACTTTCCGACCTGAGCGTACAGAAAGGTGACTTTGCTAATTTAGCAGAGTTCCCGGTACTTCAGATGCTTTATCGACAGGGTATGCTGCTGCCCAATCATCCCAACAATACCGGTGCTAAACCGTTGCTTATAGGACACGAAAACGTGGTTAACGCACAAATGAATTACATTTACCGGGGGAACTATGGTTTGACTAGTCTTGAAGACATCCTCGCCGCGGGCATACCTCAGAAACAGGCAGAAGAGATGATGCGTATAAAACTGTTCTTTGCCTTTGGGGAAATACGTCCAAGTAGTGACCTGCTGCATTCCGTAATAGTTGGTCATCAGCCCGTGGAAGTCCTGAACGGAGTAAAGGTCGTCAGAAAGAAAACAAACTGCTATGATTTTGTTTACAAAGGTGAGCGAGTAGAAGTTGACTTGAGCCTGGGGAAAAATGAAAAATATGAAACACCCTATCAACTGGAGAACCATCATTTCAAGCGTGAATATTTCTCCATCGTTCATACCGGTGAAGGAGACGGCTGGGATATTAATCGTCCATGCATGGCCAGTGTTATATGTTTTCAGGGGAAAATCTTTCTGATCGATGTTGGTCCGAACATTTCGCATACCTTGAATGCCATTGGAGTTGATGTGAATGAAGTGGAGGGAATTTTTCAAACTCACGCACATGATGATCATTTTGCCGGTCTCACTACCCTTATCCATACAAATCACCGGATAAAGTACTACTCCACCCAGATGGTGCGTGCCACTGTTACAAAGAAGCTGTCCTCACTTATGTCTATCAAGGAAAGTACATTTGAAGAATATTTCGAAGTTTGTGATCTGGAGTTTGATAAATGGAACAACATTGATGGGCTGGAGGTAAAGCCAGTATTTTCCCCGCATCCGGTTGAAACAAATATATTGTTCTTCCGGACACTATGGGAAGAGGGATATGCCACATACGCACATTTAGCAGACGTGGCTTCTCATGATGTATTGAAAAAGATGCTCCAGGAAAATAAGAAAGAGCCGGGAATAAGCAAGAAATTAAAGAATAAAGTCTGGGAAGATTATCTGAGTCCCGTGCAAGTCAAGAAAATTGATATCGGAGGTGGAATTATTCACGGCAAGGCTGAGGATTTCAAGGATGACAAATCTGAGAAAATCATTTTAGCCCATACCGCGCACAAGTTGACTCATGACGAGCTGTTGATTGGTTGTGGCGTCACTTTCGGCAGCGCCGATGTTTTGATTGAAGGTCATGAAGATTATCCGCTTGAATTCGGAGGAGCATATCTACAGGGATATTATCCAAATGTTGAAGACGGTGAAATCCACATGCTGCTGAATTGTAAACGGGAATTAATCAGTCCCGGAACAGTTTTGCTGAAGGATCAGGAAATTCCGAATCATGCCTGTCTGGTGCTTACAGGTGTCGCGGAATTCCTTTCTACAGAAGAAAAAACAAGATACCTGTTATCAAGCGGTACATTAATAGGAGATCTGGCGGTTCTGTTTGGACTTAAAAGCAGTGGAACTTACCGAGCCCTAAGTCATATTGAAACTCTCAAGATACCCGCAATTTTATTCAAAGAGTTTGTGCATCGTAACAATCTAATAGAACAGCTGCAAAAAACACATGAAATCACCGAATTTTTGCAGCAGACATGGTTATTTGGAGAATCAATTTCATCTCCTGTCCAAAGTCAAATTGCGCAAAATATGACACTTCAAAATTTCTCAAAAGGAGAGAAAATAGATTATGAAGGGTTAATGCTTGTTCACGAAGGGAAAGTGGAGCTCAGCTCACAGCAAGATGAAAAATCCGGAAGAAAACATGTTGTTGGAAAAGGTGATTTTTGGGGAGGCGAGAAAATGATCTCAAACACATCCAGAAAAAGTCTCGCAAAAGCAACTACACGTGTAAAAGTCTATAACATCACAGATATTGAAATCCTCAAACAAATCCCCATTATTCGCTGGAAATTGCTGGAACAGACCCAAAAACGTGATTAATGTGTTCCATATAAATCCATACATCAACAATATTAATTGCTGAATCGGACAGCTACGTTTTTGTAGAAACTTTTTTAAAGAGAACAAGAAACTTCAGCTATTTTTTCTTGGTCAGGATGACCTATACAGACTTTTTTGTCTGCAGCAGAAGATTCTTTTTTTGAGAAACTGCGGATTTTGAAAAAAATTCTTGTAAAATCACTTATCCCAGAAAATCTGAGTCATGAGTTTTGATAAGCTCTATTGTATTCTCAGAGGGAATTGTATCACTACCTAATACAGGTACGAATACAGTCTGCTGATAGCGTCGTACAAGAAATCGAGCCATTGCATCATTATTTTTTTGGTTGGAAACACTCATTACATCTCCTGAGTTCTAATTATAATAATCTAAATAAAATAGCCTTGATTAGTTCTGCGTTACACTAAAGTAAAAACTTTCTGAAAAAAATGTGATTAACCCCAAAAATCGGAGTCATTCGTTTCAATCAGTTCCAATGTGTCTTCAGTAATCCAAATATCACTGCCTAAAATCGGCTCTCCTACAACTCGATCATAGCGACGGATTGAACCTCCGCGTTCTAAAAATCGAGCCATTGCTTCATTTATCTGATCGCGAGAAACACTCATTTTTTCTCCTAAGTAGTTGAAATATATTGATTAATATATTCTTTATTCTTTTTAAATAAAGTCATTTATTTGTATTACTGCAATATGGAGACCACAAACAATTATTTTAATTGTAGAGAAATATATAAGTTACTCTTCCAAACAAGTTAAATTCAGGTGAAAAAATCAACAGCTATGTCAAAAAAAGTGCTGTAAAATATAAAGAATGAATACTTGAATCGTAAGCTGCTCAACGGCATGCTGATTGTATTAGGATGTGTTGACTATCTGCAGGTGTTGTATTTATCCCTTGAATTGAATGTACTAAATTGACACAGTGAGAACATTTTTAGACAGATTACATGATCTCAAATTAAAAGAGATTGCCCAGCGCAGATCTGAAATTAGCGAAGAAAATCTTAGAACACAAATTGATAAACTTGAAGCAGCTCCGGATTTTAGAAAGCGCTTGTTGCGCAAGCATGACGAATCGATTTCACTTATCCTGGAAGTAAAATCCAGAGCGCCAGGCCGTAAAAATGTTGAGAGGCTTGAACCTGATTGTGTAGTCAGGGATTTCGAGGATGGAGGCGCAAAAGCAATTTCTGTTTTGACCGATCAGAGCTGGTTTGGAGGTTCTCTTGAAATATTGGAAAAAGTATCCGGGATTTCCTCTTTGCCTTTGTTGCACAAAGAGTTCATAGTAAATTCATATCAGCTTATGGAAGGACGCTTACGCGGAGCAAGCGCGGCTTTGATACTGGCATATTATTTCAAGCAGAAAGAGTTGGGTAAAATCATCGCTGAGGCAAAAAATATCGGACTGGAAGCAGTAGTAGAATGTTCTGTTGAAAATGAACTGCCAAGGGCACTTGGGACTAATCCGGACATATTGATGATTAATAACCGGCCGATCGCAGCAATTCCGGAGGATCCTACCGAATCTTATGACAAAGGAAGCATTGAGGTAATTTCAGAATGGTGGGAACGTTATCCGGATCTGAGAGCATGGAAGGAACAGCCTGGTAAACTTTTGATCAGTGCCAGCTACGTTAATACTCCGGAAGATATCCAAAGTCTGTTAAAAATCCCCTGTGACGCAGCTCTAATCGGGAATTCCGTTATGAAGGCTGAGGACCGTGTCGGATTTTTAAGATCACTTACAGGAACAGTAAATAAATCTTAAGCTGAAAAACAACTAATGGGAAAGACAACTGAATCGAAATTAAGTATTCTGGTAGTGGATGATGATGAGAATATTCTTTTGGTCCTTCGTCAATCTTTGGAAAAAGAAGGTTATCACGTAAGCACCGCCAAGAACGCCGAAGAAGCGCTGAACACACTGCAGCGAAGTTTCTTTCACGTTGTGATTACTGATATTATGATGGGGGAAATGAGTGGGGTTGAATTATTGCTGGAAATCAAAAAAATGAATTCCCTTATGCAGATTTTTGTAATGACATCACACAGTACCTTACCGCGGGTTATACAATGCATGCAGGGCGGTGCTTATGATTTTTTCGAAAAACCACTGAAAATTGAGGATATCTTAATTTCACTCGGTGAGGCATCTCGACGCGCAATCCGCTGGAGTAGCCTTTACAGCCGTCACTCAGCATCCGCGCAGGAAATGTAAAATGAAAAAATTCTGTTAATTCAATCCTGTCGTGAAACAATGAAATCAGCTATTTGGGAAAGAGCGTTTCTCAAAGCCGAATCAGGAAAATTAGCTAAACAGCTTTGAGCCTTAAGTGCGTACTTTTTGGAGTATGCTAATGTGTACGGAATTGAACCGTAACTTTTCATCATGCTGATTACCTCATTAATTTGAGATTTTTCAATTTCCTTTCCGGATAAAATCTCTTCCAGCCGTTTCCTGTCCCCTTGATTTGCTTTTTCGAGCAAATGACTCAAAGGCAGGGTAATTTTGCGTTCCTGCAAATCACCTCCCACAGGTTTCCCTGTTTTTTTCTCGTCCGTATAATCAAGAGCATCATCAACTATCTGAAAACAAATCCCCAAAGCCATACCGTAATCATACAACTGATTTGCGGAGTTTTCAGGAGCATCGGCAAGCAGTGCACCAGTTTTGATTGCTGCAGCAAAAAGACACGCAGTTTTGTTAATAATTATTTCTAAATATTCTTCTTCATCTGTTGTTTCGAATGAACGAGTTAATTGTAACAATTCCCCAAGTGCCATCTTTGTTGTTGTCTCCGACATGAGTTTCAAAACTTCAGAATTGCGCATTTTAGTCATTCGGTGAAAAGACATTGCAAACAAATAATCACCTGAAAGTACACTCGCCTCATTTCCCCATATTCTGCATACAGCTTGTTTTGATCTCCTTGTTTCTGCGCCATCCACAACATCATCATGCAGCAATGTTGCAGTGTGTATGTACTCAACTACTTGAGCCGCCTGCATTACATGTTCGTTAACACCTCCAAACAGCTCCGCCCCTAAAAGTACCAGAGAAGGACGCAGACGCTTTCCTCCGGAACTTAAAATATGTTCTGCCGCATTGTTGAGCAAAGGGATGTCGGTTTTTATATCACGGGATATCTGTGACTCAAGAATTTCTATGTCTGAAGAGACAGGCTGAAGGATTTGATCTAAACTTGCTGGCGGAGGAGAAGAAATATTGGTAGTAATTTTTTGTGTTTGATTCATGACTGCTGACAAATGATCAGGCAACCATAGGCAGCATCACAAATAGCAAATCGCCCTGATTTACAGTGTTTTGGTCTTCTGCAATAACTCGAGTTACTTTGTATTTAATATCATCCGGATATAATGTACTGCCATCCGGACCTTTATAGTCCGAAAGCGTTAACTCTGAGAAGACTTTCATTGATTCCAGCAAACAGAGTGTTTGATTTACGTCAATGATCTGACCCTCACTGACAAACGGATCATCTTCTTCTGACGGGGCGCGATAGAAGCCGCCCATCTGGGGAGATAAGACTTTAAGTTCATCTGAGCCTTCCAGCATTATGGACTTTTTATCCACAGGACTTTTTGACGCACCGGAATCTTTTCGGGCTTCATTTAATAGTTTCTGTGAGTCAATTCGCATGAAAAAATCTGCAAGAAATCCTGTGCTGAAACTTCCTTTTTGAAAAGACGCATCCTGCAAAATTGCACGGTTCAAAGCAAGGTTAGTTGAAATACCATGAATTCTCACTCGTTTTAAATAATCAAGTAAACGGTTGATTGCATCGCGGCGTGATTTGCCCCAGCAAATAATTTGCGCAACAAGGCTGTCATAAAAAGGTGAAACCACAGAACCAGAAGTTACCGTTTGAATAACTCTTACATTAGACTTTTCAGGGAAAAACACTTCTGTCACATGACCTGGATCGGGCACAAACAATAATTCACCATTATCATCCAACTCAACTTTCTCGGCAATCACACGCAATTCAATTGCATGTCCGTTTAGCTTATAATCCAAATCACGAATGTTATTACCCTGTGCAACTTCAAACTGCTGGCGAACAAGATCAACTCCGGAAACCATTTCAGATACAGGATGCTCTACTTGAAGACGTGTATTCATTTCCATAAAATACACCTTTTTTTCTGCCAAATCGTAGATAAATTCTACTGTTCCCGCACCTACATAATCAATTTCCTCAATCAATTTTTCTGCATAATTATATAGCTGATCCTTGATTTTTGTAGGAATTCTGGAAGCAGTTTCCTCAATAAGTTTCTGGTAGTTACGCTGAATGGAACAATCCCGTATTCCCAGCAATTTTGAATTGCCGTGCATGTCACGAATTATCTGCAATTCCAGGTGACGCATTGAACCAATGTATTTTTCCAGATATAAATCCCCATTTCCAAAAGCGCTCAAAGCTTCCTGTGACATACGAGTGAAAGTAGACTGGAACCGCCCAGCCTCTCTCACTACCTCAATCCCTTTACCTCCACCACCATGAGCGGCTTTTATCAGAACAGGGAAACCAATTTCTGAAGCCACGTTCATAGCGTGCGCAGGTTCCATTAAGGCACCTTCACTACCAGGGACAACAGGGATATTCAGGCTTCGGGCGGTAGCAATCGCATTCGATTTGTTCCCCATTCTGTCCATATTTACCGCACGAGGACCTACAAAATTGAATCCATGCTCTCTGCAAATACGTGCATAATGAGGTGATTCTGATAAAAAACCAATTCCGGGATGAATTGCATCAACTTCCTCCTGTTCGGCGATTCTTATTACACTCATTCCGTTCAAGTAACTATCCTGGGGAGTTTTTCCTCCAATACAAACCAGGTGATCTTTTTCGCTCAGCAAGCTGGCAGGATAACTTTCCATATCCGGATCAGAAGCTACCAGCACAACCTCCAGTCCTGCATCCTGTGACCCTCGTATCAGTCTGGCAGCGGTACATCCCCGGGCGTGAATTAAAATTCGTTTTATTTCGCCAGTGTGTAAATTTTCCTGAGTGGAATATGATTTGACTTCTTCACCTGCTGAGATTTGATATTCACCTGACAGGATACGCGAGATGATCTCTTCCACTGAGAATTGGCCGACAGGAATTTGCGGATCAATTTCCTTCAGTTTTTCATCAATTCCCTTGTCAAACGGATTTTTTACAAGACCATCCATTGTTCCTGGATTACTGGACAAATAATTTGATAATGTAGAATGGGCTGGCAAATGACTTTCTACTACCAGTTGACCGGCAAATGGTATTTGTGATCCGGAAAAATAATATGTTCTTGCAAGCAGATGAGTGACAAAACTAGCCTGTGCCCCTCCGGTACAGTCACGGAAACCAAAACACAGTACCGGAAGATCCAAGTCCTTTACAAATCGGGTAATGCGTTCATTAATGATGGCCATGGAAAATAAAGAGCCGCCGCCCTCTTTTGTTTGCATGCCTGCTGAAGAGATAAAAAAGATCACAGGCAATTTTAAACGAGCACAATCATCAAGCAGTCTGCAAACTTTTTCACAGCTTGCCATGTCAAAAGAACCTGCTTGAAACTCCACATTGCTTACCACAAGTCCGACACGATAATTTGTTTTAGTTTTTTTGGTTTTTGATTTTTTCCCTTCGTCAGATTCAGTTATTTCATCACCTGTGAATGTTCCCAGTCCGGTTACCACACCACATGGTGTTACCCCATTCTCTAATGCCTGCTCAATCGCATCTCGAAAACCAGGAAATTTTACAGGGTTAGAGGTAATTCTATCAGCATACAGTTCCTCAAAATCTTTGAAAAAATGCTCAATAACTTTTTTTGGAGTGATAATATTTCGTTTGTTTTCTCTCAGCAGATTTTGGATTAATAAATCCTTATAGGATTGATCAAGCCGATTCCAGAAATCTTTAATTCCAATGTTGCGTGGAGTAATTTTCCCCTGAAAACGTCCCTTATTCTGCTGGGCGGCATAAAGCGAAGGCAGCAGCCCGGAAAAATAATAACGAACTACCCCAAACAGCGGAGGACTCATTCTTGGAAAAACAACTTTTTTCCATTCACTGATGGTCCCCAAAACATCATCACAATCCTTGCGCTCAATAAAACCTGCAAGCCACTTGAAAAACTGGGATCGTAAATCATGGCTTTCATGATGCAAAGAGTTTTTCTCAAATTCCTCCATAGCTCCCTCAACAGTTTGTTCGAAAAGCTGTTCCACGGATTTCTGGGAAATTTGATTTGTGCCTTTCAGTTCATTAGCTATTGTTGGGAGTGCTTCTATTACCTGATTGTAAAGTAAATCAAAAAGAAGTATGTTCTGGAAATTCTTTTGAAAGCTCTTATATATTTCAGTTGTTCTGAGTAAATCAAGTAAATTCGGATTATCTGGCGCATGATCATGGAGAGTGGATTTACTCAATTGCTCATTAAGTTCCTTCAGGTTTTCTGAGGTACTATCCATCCAGAAATTATAAAGATAAAGAAGGATTTCCAAGGTTAAATCATCTATAGCTTTTTGATAATTCTCTCGTGGATCACCTATAAAAAATGCTACAAATTTCCCGCGCTCTTTTTCCCGATCTTCTCTTGCGCTGACAAACTGTTCCAACCGTTTGTTAAGTTTTTCATGATATCGGACTTCCAAAGGTGTTTTGTACCATTGCTGGAATTTTTCCTGTCGCTCATTTTTTAACCTTTCTTGTAATTTTCCAACCGGAGTTTTCCGAGAGCTCAGCCTTGCATAATTCTCTATAGATCGGCTGACAATGCGCTGACGCAATTTGAGGTAACGCATGAAACGATAAACATCACCAAATATATTCAATGTCCCCGTTGGTGAACGATCGGTTACACGGTTGCTTTCAATCAGTAGTTTTGAGGGATTGAGATAATGGTAAATACTATCGCGATAATGGTCGAAGAAGAATTCATTATCATACAAAAAATTACATGAATTTTTCTCAGTTATCTCAACCGCGCTGATAATAGCATCCTTTATGTTTTTTACCTGATGAGGCTGATCATAAGCATAATCTATGATGCCGTCAAAATACCCTTGTGATTGAAGCTCATAAGCGGAAACACCAATGTGTTTTGCAGACTCCTGCCAGGACAGATCATATTTACGCGCAATGTTACTTAAGCCTTTAGGATGTATCGTGTTAAATACACCTTCTCTGACAGAAAGCAGAATATTTGCTGTTGCCAATGGAATTGCCCCCCCGCTATAACCGCCTCCAAACACTACACCGATAACAGGCAGTTGCAAATTTGCCATCTCACTTATTAAAAATGAAATGCTGTGAGATTGGTTACCCAGATTTGCTTCTGCATCTGCGGCAGCTCCGGGAGTATCCATGAATGTCACTAATGGAATACTGTGTGAAGCAAAAAAGCGCACTTTTTCTGCCGCCTTACGGTGATGATTTGGGTACCAGACACCATTTTGTATTTTGTGATTCTGTGCAATAAAACCCAGTCTGCGGGGTTGCCCTGAAAACTTTATTTCAATTTCGGACATGTAAAGCGGCCCGTCTGTTTCTTCAGCAATCATTTTGCCACCTAATTGCTGAATTATTTCCGGGGCGCTTGGACGCTTTTTTGATTCAGAGGGATTGATTACACGTTGAATATATGAATCCACATCAATTCTCTTCAATTGCTGAACCTTTTTTTCTATCTCTTCTGCTGATAACAAACCTTTAACTTCAGAATCATCAAAAAATGCAGAAAGCCTCTTCCCCCGCAAAAGAGAAAGATCGTGTGACATTACTTCAGCAGCATGAAATGCAGATGTTTGTTTTTTATTTTTTTTATTGTTTGAATCCATCCGATTGTTCATTTATAGCTTCTGTTTAGTTCATCCTCGATGGAATTAAAAATGGAGAAAGCGCTTTGTCAAGAGATGGCAAAGAAATTGGGAACAAAAGCTGTTCTTCCAGTGAATTCAATTGCGCAGCTGTAAGTGGATCATTATTTTGATGATATTCTCTTAATATTTGAAGTTTTTTCTCAGAATTTTCCAGACGCTGATATGCTACCGCCAAGCGATCCAGAAAAATGAGCTGTATCGGCGGATTCCCTTTCAGTCGCTGACTTTGTTCCAATGTTGTTTCCAGCAGTTCCTGTACCTGCACCCAATTTTCAGTCATCGTTAATGACGCGCTTAATCCATCTGCCAGAAAAAGATGTCCGGGAAACTGTTCCAGTCCTTCGAGATAAACTTTTTGCGCGTCCTGTTCCTTCCCTTTATAACGCAATAAATCTCCAACCAGACGATGTGCATATCCCTGACTTTCCTTTCTTTGCAGATATGGCTGACTTATCCCAAGCGCTTCTTCGTAGCGTCCTACACGACTTAAAGTTAAAGCATGTAAATAAACTACTTCCCAATTACCAGAAAGAACTTCCATTAAAGGCGTTGTGACTTCCAAAACTGAGCGGTACTTGCTTTGCTGAAACAGCACCCTGGCCAATGAAAAATGTATCGAAGGTGAATCCTGAACCAGGATGGCTTGTCTCAGCAGTTTTTCTGCTTCAGCCGAATTCCCCCTGCTTTTGTACAAATCAGCCTGAAGCAGCAAAGCCTCTGTGTTCAATGGATGTTTTTCCTGAATCCTCTTCAATTGCTTTTCAACCACTACCAGTTCTCCTTTCATCAATTGTCTACGTAAAAAAAGAAGCTGATATGATGGATTGGCAGAGTCTAATTCCAATGCCCTGGCGATCGCAAGATCTCCCTGCAAATAGTCACCTTGTCTGAATAATATCGAGGATCGTAAATAATGTGCTTTAGCAAGTCGAGAGTTGATTTCCAATCCACGATTAAGCCAGTTGAGTGAATCCTCCAAAAACCCCTTACGCAGCAACTGTACTGCCAGACCCATGATCGCATCCACATTTTTGGGGTTTTTTTCAAGAATCGCTTCAAAGCGCTGTCGGGCTTCTTTTTCTTGTTTCTGATGTATAAGCAAATATGCTTCAATCAGCTGATCTTCAGGAGAAAGAGTATTTTTAGCTCTTAGTTTTGTGAGCATGGCCTGTGCTTCCGGCCATTGTTGCTGAGCAAAATTTATTCTGAGCAACTCACGCCTGACCGGAGCGTAATCAGGAAATTTATTCAACATTTCTTCAGCCAGGGTTTGCGCGTAATAATAGCTGCCTTGAAGAGTGTAAGTCTGAATTCTCATCAGCAGAGCCTCTTTATTTTGCGGCTCCAGTTTCAACAAAGTTTCAAGTGTTTGTAATGAACCCTCAAATTCACGCTGGCGCAAATTAATACGTGCTAAATGATACAGTGCTTCCGAGTAATGCCGATCTATTTGAAGAGCCTGAACCAGGGAGGAAACAGCTCGTCCATCTTCATCAATTTTCTCATAGGTGGCAGCAAGTTTCAGATAAACAGAAACCCTTTCAGGAGCAATTCTAACAGCTGTTGCTAACTCTGTGATTGCGTCGCCATAACGTTCCAGCGCGAAAGCAAGACTGCCCAGCATTTCATAATATCTGGCATTAATAGGATCAAAACGCGTGGCGCGCCGGGCATAGTGTTCCGCTTTTTCAAACTCATTTATGAAATAATATGATCTGGCTAAATTAAAATTTGCTTGCGCGTTTTCCTGATCACTCTCAACAATTTTTCTCTGCTCATCAATATAACTATCCACATTTTCTGCGGTGAGCAGAAATTCCTGAACGTTATTACCGTTTTCTGTACAGGCGAAAGTTAGAAGAGTTAAAACTGCTAACAAGAAGTTAAAAATAATTCTCACAGGTCAATCAGCGAGAGGAACCAAAATCTTTTTACTAAAACTATTTGCTAAAATAGAGGTATCAGGCAATCGAAAGATGACCGTTTCCGATGCTTCACTTTCATTTCCAAAACGGTCAACCAACCTCATTTTATACCGCCAAGTATCTACATATTCACCTGACAAATCAATATAAAACAGGATTTTTGAGTTGAACATATCCGGATGAGTATCTGCTAATTGAGGTCGATTTGGGGGTGGAATTCGTATTTTAAGTTTGTCCAGGTAGTAGTTATTTGAGGCAGAAACACTGTTAATCGGAGTTTCCTGCCACTTAGCCTCATTGACAGTACGGTACAGATGAGTCAGATAATGTCCCTGATTCTCAAAAGAGTCTCCTTCACCTGATATACCACTCAAACTATTATTTAATTGCTGAGGCCAGGACAGTCTCAATATAAATACCCTTGTCTCGATTAATGGCTGCATTTGTAAAGGAAGTTCTCCAGATTCTTCAGTTTCTCCTATTTCCTTTAGCTGTATTTTTTCTTCTTTTCCTGAAACGGAAGTTTTTTTATGTAACACAACTTTGCCAAAAGGGAATCGTACAATTTGACTTTCATCTTCAATTTGAACAATATCCAGTTTCGGCACAGGCACTGCTGGAAACAAATTACTCAGTTTCAATCTTACAGTTTGTGCAGGAGACATATTCTCATTATCAGGTCCACGATGACTAAGCTGATATTGATGTATATATAAGCCTGTTTCTGGAAGTTCCATATAATAATAAAATTGATTCGCTTCCTGAACTAATGAGTCACTATTAAATAACACCCGTTCTTCAGGCAGTTCTATCACCTCACAATTTCTGCAATTAAGTTGAATAAGATGTTTCTGAATCAGGAAATAATCTTCCTCATCCTGCTCTGTTCCAAACTTCATCAATCTCTGATTTCTCTCAGTCTGATTGATTCTCCAGGATAAACGGACTCGATTATCGCGCTGCTGTATTTTTAAGTCAGAGAATGTTGGTTTTGATTTTACTTCCGGAATAAATCTCGGGGCTGTCCGTAAACCACAGGAAACCAGCCACACACTACTGAACAAAAGAAAAAGGAAACAGGAAATTTGGGGAGAAAATAAAAAGCCGGGATTCATGGATCAATAGCCATGCTCTAAGTCAACCATGTTCAATAGTTGTTTCCCGGATATGGCCCTTCGGTAATTCTCAAGTATTTGCGGCGCAACAGATTCAGCAGGAGTTTCGCTGGAATTGTGTGGAGTGACAAGTACTTTACTATGTTTACGGAATGGATGTTCTGCTGGCAGTGGTTCCGTCCGGAATACATCGAGACACGCTCCGGATAAATGGCCATCATCAAGTAAGGCAATCAGATCTTCATCCACAAGTGTCTGCCCCCTTCCTACATTAATTATATATGCACCACGTTTCAGCTGAGTCAAAGTCTGGGTGTTTAACAAATCCTGAGTGGCAGTAGTGTTTGGAAGCAAATTGATCAGATAATCAGTTTTGTTAAGCATCTGAATCATTCCTTCAGTTTCTGAAAAACAGTTGACACCATTAATTTGTTTCTTTCTACGGCTCCATCCGGCAACATCAAACCCCATGTTTAAAAATACTTTCGCTGCTGCCTGTCCCAGATATCCCAGACCAAGTATGCCGATTTGATTCCCCGGATGAGGTCTGGAAGTTCCCCATGCACTGAATTCCGGATTATTTGCGTATTCCAGCAGCTGCCTCCGTTTGAGAAGCACAACAGCCAGTAAATATTCACTCATCAACTCAGCCATTGTTTCATCTTTTATACGTACAACGGGTACGTCTTGTGGAAGTTTCTTATCTGAAAACAAACCATCCACTCCATGCCCGTATGATGAAATTGCTTTCAAATTTGGGTAATTGAGTAAAAGCCCCTCAGGATGTTTCCAAACAACAGCAAATTCTACTGCTAATGGATTTTTCACATTTTCCGGACCGATTTCTATTTGCAGGTTTGAGTCAATAGAAAGTAAGGCTGAACTCAAAGATTCCGGCTCAAATGTGTCCGGTATGCAAATTAATATCGACATTTAAAACAGCGTGGAAAAGTTCTTATGAAGTCAATATGGATTACTAAAGCTCTCAAACAAATACCGGTCTGATTTCTTTTAAATCTTCAATGATCTTATTTCTATTATTGTTGAGTTTGATCAATTCGGTAACCCAGCGCAATACCATTCTTGAAGAATCAGGTGGGAATCCAAGCTTGCCGCATATTGTTGAAAGCATTTTAACTTCAGAAGTTTTTATCTTCCCATCCGCGGCAATAAGCATCCCAAGAAAGAAGAAGATATGTCCAGCATACTCACGGTCTTCTGAAAATTCTCCCAGTTCCATAATTTCACGATTTTTTATTGATTCAATTAATACATTTCGCAGGTCATCATTATCAACCATCATAATCGCGTCTTTGAAGTATCCTTTTTCTTCCGGGGAAAGCTGCTTATCAGCAATCAGGATATTCGAAATTGCCTGTGCCAGCCAAACTTTTCCGTCGTCGCTTATTTTCTCAAGACATTCAGGTATAATGCGAAATTCTATGATTGTATTATAACTTTCCTCCATCACCCTCACTCCAAAATACAAATTAATGTCCGGATGCAAAAATAGAACTTTTGTATCAGCACACTTTTAATCAGGGGGAATCCATTATCCTGGGCTGTTTCCCCTTAATACTTGTTCTCAGCATCGCAAAGGAAGCACAGCTTGTCAAGAATGTCTTGACCATGTATTCAAAAAGACCTCATTTAGTGTGAGCAGTTATGCAGATAAAAAACATATTTCTTTCATACATTTACTCAATGTCAGCAACATCTAATCGAGTCAATCAAGAACTCTTGAACATCGAGATCGCCATCGAGTTGGATAAGGGCAAAAAAATTGCTGAAGTGGCAGAAATATTTGATCTGAAAATCTCTGCTGTGAAAGCAATTGCCAGGGAAATGGAATCCACGCGATTAAACAAAAAGACTGCAAAGAGCATTCGCTTTACAGAGTCAGAACGGGAAATACTGGTTGGAAGAATAGAAGCTGGTGAATCAGTTGAAAATATCAGCGCTGAGGCTGGAGTCAAGGAAAGTACAATACGACGCTGGTGTAAACAGTGTGGAGTTTCAGTTCCAAGAAGTCTTAATCAAATCAGTCTTGCTGAGCAGAAAGAAATCAGAGATTTATTGGAGGAAAATGACTGGAGGGAAATTGGCCAGGCTTACAACTTTGAAATATTACGAGAACAGCCGCTCTATCCTGCTAAAAAACTTTGCAGAGTTGCACGCGAAGCAGGCATATCAATTCCGGAAAGTGCTGTAAGTTCCTACAGGAAACGGCTTAAAGTATTAGGAGTTATCTAGGAAGATAGCTGGCTTTGAGGCATATCCATGCTTCGCAGCAGAGCGGCAATATCGTTCAGTTCACGTATTTGCGGCAAATCTGTGTTTCCTTTTACAGACAGAGATTTGTCAAAAGAATCCTGGGAGGAAATTTCATACCTGGAGGAACCACTGTTACCTTTGCTGCGTTTTGATCTAAATGCATCTTCATGCGCGTCAGAAGCTTGAACAATCTTAATTTTCGCTTCGCTGCGCAATCCTTTCAGCATGCTGATCACATCTGCGATTCCAATACGCCTTTGCTGATCAATTTCCAGGTGAACTCTGTTTTCAGTACTCATTTCCAGGTATTTTTTTATTGTAGTATTCTAAATTTTCCTGCAAAAAAAGTACTCGCAAGGTTCATACCACATAAAAAATAAACACGTTTCTGTTAATCAAAATATACTCTTTCAGCAAATGAAGTCTGAAATCAGGGAAGACAGTTTTCCGGACAAGTATACAACTGTTTAAAATCAGCAATTGAGATAATTGGTTTTCCCGCTGACTCTCCTTCCGGATGGTTTTTTCCTGTCATTCTTAAAATCAGCCTGCGCTGATTAGACGGCAGCATATAGTTGTTTACAACACTCAAAATATCCTCCGGTTTAAGTTCTTCAAGAGCTGTGATCCCTTTACTGTTTAAATCAAACTCCGCGTTTCGTTCAAAAGCAATAGTAAACAGCCGATCGGCTTCGCTTGAAACAGATGTGGTCTTCTGAAGTTTACTGTGCAGAACGGATTTCTTTATTTTTGTAAAATCTTTTTCAGGAATGTCTTCGAGTGATTTGTAAAATTTTGTGAGAAAAACATCCATCCTTTGTTCCAGGATTTCTGCATCGTATTCGCCAGATTGTACTAGAAATATTAAGCCCAGAGTTTTCTCCATTAACGTCATGCCTGAATTAACAATGTAGCCCAGTTGCTGACTGGTACGCAGTTCATTATAAAACTGCGGCTGGAGCAAGTTGTCGATCACCAGCAATGATGCCTGCAGTTTAGGGTTAAGCTGCCCAATCTGTGTTTCTGTTACCAGTGCAGTATTATCAACCTGCATATTACGAGTGAACGCGTGAGATTTTCCAGGAGGAACCTGTATAACACTGTCCCGGAAACGTTCTGTTTCAGGAAGAGGCTTTGCCTCAAGTTTTTGCCGCAAAATTGCTGCCGCTTCTCGCGCAGGTTCAGCACGCAAATTACCGTAAGCAAGGCCCTCAATATATATACGTTCAAATAATTTTTTAGTGAATTTCTTAACATCATTCAAACGTATTTTCTTGATTTCTTTTTCATACTCCATGATGGAGAATTTTTTTCCTTCCAGCAGTAAACTCCTGTAATAAAATGCCTGCTGATATGGCTGCTGAAAATGAAAATTCTGATAGCGCCGTGCGCGAACTTCCTTGAGAGTGTTGAAGGTTTTTTTATCGATGGTGATTTTCTTTAAATGACCTGCCACAGTTTTCACCAGTTCAAGAATCCTGTCTGAATATCCGCTGAAAGTAAGATTTATTCCTTTTTTATCCACATTGATACCATACTCCAGACCTGCCAGCCTGACAGGATAACCAAATTCATTCAGCCCTTCACTGATGGCATCAGTGTACAGCTGAGATAACACCGCGTTTCTTGGCGAAGAATAAACTTTAGGTGTATTGATACGGAATATCAGCTGAGCTTTTGGTGTTTCAAAACGAAAATCCTGCTGAAACCAAATTTTGCCAAACTCATCATCCTGAATAATCTTAGGATCTCCTAAGGTGTGTTTGCGTAATAGCTCTTTTAATTCTCCAGTTTTTTCTGCTGGAGAAGGTATATCTGCTGAGTTCAGCAACTCATCAAGGGTCTTCCAAATTTTGCCCTGCGATTTTTCAAAACTTTTCAGTAATTCAGAACTGATTCCTTCTTGTTCAAGTCCTCTAATCGATTGATGAGTGAGCTGTATGCCGCCCTCAAAAGGCAATACATCCATGCTTTCCGGAAGGAACGGATTTTCTTCCGGAAGCTTCAAGGCAGAATGAGTTTTGACATTGCGCCATTTCTTTACCAGTTTTGGATCGCTGTATGTAAGCGAGTACTCAGCTCCATAAAATTCTTCTTTTTGATTTGTTTTAACATCCCGTGCCGCCAAAACAGCCAGCATATTTTTCGGAGTTAAATTATAGAGCATACTGTCAAAAATTCTCGGTTTGAACTCAGTAATAAGGTACGGAGCAATTTCCACTGTTCGCAAAGGGTAATACATCATCAGTGTTGAAAAAACATTAACCAGCGATGTTCCTTCAGGCTTTTCGGCAAATCTGTAATCCAGTTCTGACATCAGTTTTACTTCATCATAAACATAGCGTGGTAATCCTGTTTTGCGCAGCAGACTCAAATATTGAAAAACATTCCGGATTATTTTTTTATAGTTCCGGAGGCCTTTTGGTGTAAGCTGAATTTTTACTTCAAAACTTGAATATGATTTATTCGATTCTCCACCCCCTGCAGACAAACCTGTGGCCAGATTTTCACGCTTTAAAAGCGAAAGTAAACTCCCTTTTCCTTCATGTCCCAGGAGGAAACCCAACATTCCCAGTGGCGAACTTTTGTAATAATGAAGTGTTCGTGATAAAGCAAACATCAATGTCAGAGTGCGTGTATCCTTGATTGTTTTAACACGCATCAGTCTAAATCGAGGATCGGGTTTCATGAATTTTGCTGGAACCCTTATTTCCTGCAGGTTCAGGTTTTTCACTGAAACAAAACGCGGAACAACCCATTCCTGAAGAGTATCCAAATCCTGTGGGCCTGCCACAGCCAGCAACATGCGGTTGCTGGAATAATGCTTTTGGTAAAAAGTCATCAGTTCCTCTCTGGTCACACCTGCAAGTGTATCAAGAGTACCTGTAGCAAAGTTTCTGGCTGGATGACCTTCCTCAAAGGCTTTGCGTTTCACCTGCCTTATTCTACGGAAATCATTCGGTATATTTTTTGAGTGTTCTGAATTAACAGCCTTCAACTCTCTTTCAATCAGCTCCTGGTTGAACAGAGGCGCAAGAAAAAATTGTGCGAATCGGTCAAGACCTTCTTCTAAATAATCCGGATCAATTTCAAAGTGATAGTTGGTGCGATCATCAGCGGTATAGGCATTACTGAATCCATCATGTATAGAAACGAATTTCTGATAGCTGCCTTCTTCAGGATATTTCTCTGTTCCCAGGAACAACATGTGCTCCAGAAAGTGCGCCAGACCAAATCGTTCCTTTTGATCGCTCATTGAGCCTACAGCAACCGTCAGGGAAGCAGCCCCGCGCTGAAGGGTGGGATCCGAAATAAGCATAACCTTCATCTGATTCGGTAGCAGAAAGCGACGATACTGACGTTCAGGAAAACGTGAATCTGCATTGTCCAGAGCTTCTCCGCTTACTGAAACAGAGATTCCAATAATTAAACAAAATGTAAATATTGATTTAAGCAAATGTTTCATTTGATTTTGTTATGAGGTTATTGTTTGAAAACTTCAGAAAGACGTATCTCATTTTGAAAACAATAGGAAAAAAACGCAATTTGAAAGAAAATGTATTTGCATTGACTATCAAAACCTGGGTAATAACATACATATGCGTTTTATATTATTTCTCAAACCAGAAAATATGTAATCACTAATGGCAAAACTGGAAGCGCTTATTTTTGATGTGGACGGCACATTGGCGGATACAGAAAATTATGGACACAGAGTTGCTTTTAATCTGGCTTTCCTGGATGCCGGACTGAATTGGAACTGGGATTTCCATCTTTATAAAAAGCTGCTTTCAGTAACAGGCGGTAAGGTGCGCTTGAAATTTTATGTTGACGAATTTCAACCTGCTTTTGACAATCAGGGGAATTTGTCCGAATTTATCACGGAACTTCACAAATCCAAAACACAGTATTACAATGAATTGGTGGACAACGGGGATATTCCATTGCGTTCAGGAGTGGACATCATTACCTGGATTTGTCTCTATTAAAAGTGGTGCATCAAAATGCTGTTTCTAAATCATCATCAACCTGAATGAAATAAAATCGATGGAAAATAAAGAATATTTTAAGAGAGTTGAAGAATTGTTCCAGAAAGTGGAGGATAAACTTGACGAATATGAAGATGAAATTGACTACGACCACACACCGGACAAGCTGATGGTCAATTTTGAATTGAGCGGGAAAAAAGTTGTAATAAACACCCAGCGTGCAATTAAGGAAATCTGGCTGGCAGGTAATTCGCGCGCATGGCATTTCCAGTTCCTGCAGGAAAAGGACATCTGGTTTGCAAGGGCTGAGCAGGAGGAATTTTACCAGTGTCTGGCCGATTTGCTTTCAGACAACCTTGGTCAGGCTGTTTCTTTCCAGTAATAACTGAATAAGTGTTATTTGCTTATTTGTGCATCTTTCGCACGGTAGTCTCCGGATTTGCCTCCTGATTTTTCCAGCAGACAGATAGACTCAATTTTCATGCTTTTTGTGACAGACTTGCACATGTCATAAAAAGTCAAGGCCGCAACAGAGGCTGCTGTGAGAGCCTCCATCTCAACTCCGGTACGTGCTGAGGTTTTTGCTGTTGCCTGAATTAAGGCATATTCTCCCTCCAGTTCAATATCCACATCCACCGCGGAAAGCGGCAGTGGATGACACATCGGAATCAGATCCGAAGTACGCTTTGCTCCCTGAATTCCTGCAATTACTGCTGTTTGCAGAACCGGACCTTTTTTTGTGCTTCCGGAATTTCTCAGCAATTCAGCAAGTTCATGACCCAGATGAATACGTGCCATAGCTACTGCTTTACGTTCAGTAACAGATTTTTCGGAAACATCCACCATGCTCGGCAGATCATTACTTCTGATGTGGGTAAACTCCTTGCTCGAATCATTCATTTTCTGATGCAGATAGTTTGGTGTTTTCCGGCTGGTAAGATTTGAATGGTATCCATTTGGAATCATGCAATAATTCCGCAGGCTGATAATCTGCCTTGTATTTCATTTTTGCAGAGCTTTTTACCCAATATCCCAGGTACAACCACTGTATATCAAGTTTTCGCGCGTACTCAATTTCATATAGTAAAGAAAAAACGCCAAGCCTCCTTGAGACATAATCCGGATCAAAAACAAAATAAACTGAACTGAGCAGTTCCGGTAAACGGTCCAGCCATCCAAGACCAATCAGTTTATCTCCAAGATAGTAGCGCATAATTTCTGTTGGAACCGGAGAGTCTATCAAAAAATCAAGATACTCGTCCTCTTCCACTGGAACATCCGCCTTGTGCCAATCCTCTTGATAACGCCGATAAAGTTCAAAATCCTGCTGCTTGTATTCCACTGCATGGTGTTCAACCCGTACATCATTGTTTTTACGCCACGTCCTGCGTTGTCCCCTGTTTTGAGAGAAATTCTGCACATCAACACGAATCGGTATACATTGCTGACATCCTGAACAAACAGGATGATAAATGGTGAGTCCGCTCCTGCGAAAACCCTGATTCAGAAGTGAAGTGTAGCCGTCAGCGGGAAGTTCGCTTGTCTGGAAGGATATATTCTGCCAGGTTCCATTTTCCAGATAAGGACAGGGACCGTTGTCTGTCCGATAGAGCTTGATCAGAGTTCTGCTCATCTTTAATCATCCGGAGGACAGAGTTTGAAAAAAGGGAAATGAAATATTAATCAGACTAATCCGGTAGCAATTACGGTCATGGCAACTTCATCTCCTGCTGATTCTGAAAATGTGGCGCCCCAGATCAACTCAACATCTTCGTCCGCCATATCTTCGATGAGTGACATTGCTTCCTGTATTTCATAAGCACTTGTGTCTTTTGGTCCGTTTACATGTACCAGAATACCTTTTGCTCCACGGATGTCAGTATCTTCCATCAGCGATCCATGTAACGCGTCTTCTACGGCATTGATAGCCCTGTCCTTTCCTTTTGCCACACCGCGTCCAATCACTGCTTTCCCCATGCCCTTCATTATGGTCTGTACATCAGCAAAGTCAACATTGATATCTCCCACGCCGCTTAGCAGAAGAGTAATGCCCCTGATAGCATTAATCAGCACCATATCTACCATATGAAAAGCCTCAAGGAAACTCGTATTCTGTGTACTTGCATCCAGCAGTTTGTCGTTCGGAATGACCAGCAGTGTGTCAGTGAATTCTCTTAGACGATCCACACCTGCCAGTCCTGATTCCCTTCTTTTTGTGCCTTCAAAAGAAAAAGGGATGGTAACAATTCCAACAGTAAGAATTTGCTTTTCCATTGCCATTCGCGCAATAGTTGGAGCCGCTCCTGTCCCTGTTCCGCCTCCCATACCGGCTGCAATAAATACCATGTTTGCGCCATCAACAGCCTCGCTCAATTCACTGATGCTCTCTTCCGCCGCACTTTCTCCTACTTCCGGACGAGCGCCCGCGCCCATTCCACGTGTAAGCTTTTTGCCAAGTTCAATCTTCTTATGAGATTTATTGCGCTTGAGCGCTTTGACATCTGTGTTGCAAATTATTGTTTCAACCTGGTCAAGATTTTCTTCCGCCATTTGGGTGACAACATTGCCTCCGGCTCCACCGACTCCAATGATTTTTATGTTTGGAATAAAAATTTCCTGAACTGGAGAAAATTGTGAGGTTTGTTTTTCTGCCATGAATTACAGCTCAATAAAGAAGTTAAGGTATAAAATAGTTAAAACGACAGACTTACTTGTTTATACTTTGATATGTAAACCTTAATGTGTTTTTGATGTTCATTGTTGCAATGCGGGTTAATTAGTGTTATCAAAGTACAGGAAAAAAATTGCTGAAAATACCAGATAAAAATAAAAATATATTGACAAATACTTGCAATAATTTGTTAATAATGATATTAGTCTGCAGTTGAATTTGCAAATCAAAGAAATGAAGTTGGTTTAAAAACCGTAATAACAATCAATATTAAAGGAAAATGAAATGATTTCTGAGCAGGTTTTTTATCTATTTCTCTATCCCTGGATTTTTTTCATTGCTATTATTCCAGGTGTAGTAATGGCATTTATCTTTGCCGGGTTAGCAGCACAATTGCTCAATTATCTTCCAGAAAAAAAATAAACTGTCAGATTTTGAATTGGAACTCTGGTAAGTAGTAAGCACCATTTTCCATCAATTCAGCTTTTGTAATATGGAGGATGCTTGAACAAGTATAGTGCCATGATTACGGATTTTCTGCATAATTATGAAGATGTGGAAAAAGCTTTTGTCAGTAATCAGGAATGGTGGATTATCAGCGGTTCAGTAAAAGTACAAATTTTCCTCACCAGCCTGGATGAAAACGCAGAACTTGTAGTCGCGTCTAACCTCTTCCAATATCCGGAACAAAACAACGCAATTAACGAATATGTGCTTAAGCTTAACGGAACGCTGAAGCTTAAAGGAGTTAGCTTTGGGATTCGTAACAAGCACCTGATCCTGAGCTATGTCCGTCCTGTCCAAGGATTGGATCCGGAAGAACTTGAATGGATAATTGCCTGCATCGCTGTCATCGCGGATGAATACGACGATTTCCTGATAGAAAAATTTAACCTGTAGAAAATGGTTTTTGTCTTGAAAATCATGGTATGACCGCTCCTCCTTCTGAAGCTTATTGTTTTTTTCAGTCTATGCTTGGGATAATAAAACTGACTGAATTCGAAGGCTTCCTGACAGGAGCTGAATTCGTTGAAAATAATCCCGAAACAGAACAGTTCTGCACCGACTTTAAGCAACAATCTAACCCGCTGCTAAAAGCGGCATGCGAGCAGCTGGATGAATATTTTGAAGGCAGAAGGGAAATATTTAACTTAGCATTAAAACCACAGGGAACGGTTTTTCAACGTTCAGCATGGGAAGCTTTGCTCCGGATTCCTTATGGCGAAACAAGGAGCTATCTGCAGCAGGCACAGTCATTAAACAATCCCAAGGCAATCCGGGCAGTTGGTCAGGCCAATTCTCGAAATCCCATTGCCATCATTATTCCTTGTCACCGTGTGATTGGTAAAAACGGCACTCTGACCGGATACGCGGGGGGCCTGGATCGCAAAACACAGCTGCTTGAACTGGAACAGCGTTTCACGCACGAACAAAATAATTAGTGCGCATTTCACGACCAATTGTTGTGGACTCACCATGACCGGTAATCACATTGGTTGATTCATCCAGTGTATACAGTTTTTCCTGAATTGACTGCTCAATTTTACTGTAATCTCCTCCCCACAAATCAGTGCGTCCAATTGATCCCTGGAAAAGAGTATCACCGGCAATAAGCAGGTTTTGGCTTTCAAATAAAAAGCACATTGAACCCGGCGTATGTCCCGGAGTATGCAGCGCTTTCCCCAGCGCGTTTTCAAGCTCAATCTCTTCTTCATGCTCAAGCCATTGATCAGGCGGTGGAGTCGGCTCAAAAGGTATTCCAAACATCCTGCATTGATCTTCCAGTTTATCCCACAAAAATAAATCATCCTGGTGCAGAGCCAGATTTGCTCCGGTTGCCTCTTTCATTTTTCCGGATGCCAAAAAATGATCCAGATGCGCATGTGTATGAATAATACGCTCCACTTGCAGATCCAGTTCAACTAATCGTTCCAGCAGCATTTCTGCATCACCGCCAGGATCTACCACAATTGCTTTCCTGCTTTCCTGATCTCCTAAAATGGTACAGTTGCATTGAAGCGGACCAACCGGCCTGGTTTCCACAATTATTTCAGAGGGGCTCATCAGGCCGTTACATTTTTTGAGAGTTTGTTTTTTCCACCTTTACTGCCTTTTGGGTGAGCTTCTGCAATAATTTTTTTGCAGGAATCTTCATCCAGCCCTTCCGGTTCAACATCTTTTGGTATTTTGTAATTATTTTTTCCGGATTTTATATATGGTCCATAACGACCGTTTAATACCTGCATATCACCAAAATCATGAATAACCCGTTTAGTTTTTTTCTCAAGACCTTCGCGGATAATTTCCATAGCCTGTGCCAGTTCAATTTTCATCGGATCTTCGCCTTTTGGTAATGAGAAAAAATCCTTGCCAAGTTTTACATAAGGTCCATAACGTCCGCTATTGACTGTAATCACCTCTCCGTTTTCGTGCTTACCAAGCTCACGCGGCAAGGCAAAACATTCCAGTGCCTCCTCCAGAGTTACTTCATTAAGATTGAGACTGCCTGGCAAAGAAGCAAAACGCGGTTTTTCTTCATCTTCGCGTGTGCCTATCTGAACCATTGGTCCATATCTTCCAATACTTACACTGACAGGTTTCCCACTTTCAGGATCAGATCCTAATTCCCTGCGTTTTAGTACCTCAGCACGTGTTACGGATTTATCTTTTTCAACAACAGTCTGGTTAAACGGCTGATAAAAATTACTCATCATTTCAACCCAGTTTTCATCGCCCTTCGCAATCCGGTCAAAATCCCGTTCAATTTCCGCGGTAAAACCCAGATTTACAATTTTGGCAAAATGATCTGTCAGAAAATCTGTAACAACTTCACCAACAGAAGTCGGTTTCAGCCGCTTTTCGGCAGTTAACTCAGCATATCCACGATCCTGAATGGTTGAAATGGTCGGAGCATAAGTGGAGGGACGCCCAATACCTTCTGATTCCATTTTTTTTACTAATGATGCTTCTGTGTAGCGGGGCGGAGGTTTGGTAAACAATTGTTCAAGACTAACAGGATTTTGCTGATCTTTCAGGGTGAGGACCTGACCTTGTTCTACTTTTGGCAGGATTACATCTTTTTCACTAAGAGTATCTGCGCGTTCATCAGCTGTTCCGGCATAAACCTGCAGGAATCCCGGAAAAACAACACGCTGACCTTGTGCGTCAAACAAATACTCTTGCCTTTCTCCAGCCTCGATATTAATTGTAGTTCGGGCAATTTCAGCTGCAGCCATTTGTGAGGCTAGTGCACGCTTCCATATCAGGCTGTAGAGGCGAAACTGATCCGGGCTCAAATGGGCTTTAACCTTTGCAGGCAATTGAGAAAAGTCCACCGGACGGATTGCTTCATGTGCTTCCTGTGCGTTAACAGCACGGCTTTTATATTTTCTTGGCTCCTTCAAGCCAAATTGTACTCCATATTCATCTGATATAACCTGCTGAGCCTGAACAAGCGCCTGTTCTGCAAGCGCCACTGAATCAGTACGCATGTATGTAATCAGACCGCCACTGTAATCAGGAATATCAAAATTGCCCTCATACAGCTGCTGCGCCACCACCATTGTACGTTTTACCGAAAAACCAAGCTTGAGTGAAGCTTCCTGCTGAATTGTTGAAGTTGTGAAGGGGGCGCCGGGATTCCGATTTGCCATACGTTCATTAATTTCACTGACGACAAAATTTCCATTCTTTACGCTTGCTTCAATTGCACGAGCCTCTGTTTCATTTGCGACTTTGGCAGGCTTGCCCTCGATTTTCTTCAAATCGGCGGAGAATTCTGAAAATTCTGCTCTTATCTTCCAGTACTCTTCCGGAACAAATTTTCTTATCTCTCTTTCACGTTCCACCAGAATATACACAGAGACACTTTGCACTCTGCCCGCGGAAAGCCCCGGTTTGATTTTTTTCCAAAGCAATGGCGACAGCTTATAACCTACAGCACGGTCAAGAATTCTTCGTGCCTGCTGAGCATCAACCAACTGCTGATCAACCTCTCTTGGATTTTCAAGGGCGTTGATAATAGCGGGCTTGGTAATTTCATGAAATACAATCCGTTTAACGGTGTTCTTTTTTAGTCCAAGAGCTTCCAGCAGGTGCCATGAAATTGCCTCTCCTTCGCGGTCTTCATCAGTTGCAAGGAAAACTTCAGTTTTCTTGTCAATTTGTTTTTTAAGATCTGCTACAACTTTTCTTTTTTCTTTGGAAATTTCATATTGCGGCATGAAGCTGTTTTCAGGATCAAATCCAAGCTTTTTCGACGGCAGATCCCTGACATGCCCCATTGAGGCCATAATTGTATAATCCTTGCCCAGGAATTTACTGATTGTGCGGGCCTTTGCAGGGGATTCAACGATGATAATTTTGTTTGACATAATAAACCGTTTTCAGCAATTGCTGTGTATCAGCACTACTTTCAAATTTCCGAACGTGTATGCACAACCTTGTCAATTAAACCATATTCCAATGCTTCATCGGCAGTAAACCAGTTATCACGATCCAGGGCTTTTTTTATTTCATCTCTGCTTTTGCCGGTTTGTTCAGCATACAGGTTGACAAGGTGATCGCGCGTCTTGAGAATTTCTCGTGCCTGAATTTCACATTCTGTTGCGCGGCCCTGGTAACCCATCAGCAGCGGCTGGTGTATCATTATTTTTGCCTGCGGCATGGCATATCGATGTCCCTTGTCTGCAGCCAGACTTAAAACTGACCCCATGCTGGCAGCAAATCCGGTTACAATAGTTGTTACCGGACATGAAATAAAATTCAACATATCAAAAATGGCAAATCCGGAAAAAATTTCTCCACCTGGTGAATTTATAAATACCGTTACCATTTCATCATGACCTTCCTGCTCAAGCAGTACCAATTGACTCAAAACTTTTGAAGTTAATTTAGCATCAACTTGCTGAGAGATCACCACAGTACGTGACTTCAGCAGCTTGTTTGCCAGATTGTCCTGCTCTTGATTTTCTTCGTCTTTTTCATTTTCCATTTAAGTATCCTGCTTTGTAATCCATATTATCTTTGTATTGTCAGTCTCTTTCTTCAAACTATTGGAGGGAAATTACGTGTGCAAGTTTTTTGTTGATAACTCTAAGAAAAAAAGTTTTAAAAGGACAAATATCTTATATTTAAAGTCAATCAGCATTTTTCTGTGATCAGTGATTTGCTTTGAAAACTACGCAGCATTTCACCAGCCAATTCCATAGTATTCGTTGTAATTTCCTGTCCACCAATTAAATCTGCGAGTGCATGTACACGCTCACTTTCTGTGTTAAGTGGATTAATTTTTGTGAAAGTCTGATTGTCCTCCATGTCTTTGCTGACCAGAAAGTGATGTTCCGCGAAAGCGGCAATCTGCGGAAGATGAGTCACACACAATGTCTGATGCCGTGATCCAAGCTGTCGTAATTTTTTTCCAACAATTTCGGCGACTCCTCCGCTGATTCCAGAATCAACTTCATCAAAAATCAAAATTTCTACTGAATCAAGTGAAGTAAGCACTGTTTTGAGAGCAAGCATGATACGAGACAGTTCTCCTCCGGAGGCAACCTTAACCAGACTTCGCATTCCCTGTCCGGGATTAACAGACAACAAAAATTCTACCTTATCAATACCATTTGCGCTGCATGCCTGATTGTTTTCAGACATAGATGCTGAAACAATTTGTGTTTCAAATCTGGCCTTATTCATTCCCAGTTGCCGCAATTCATCCACAATTGCATGATCGAGATGTCTGGCGTGTTTACGACGTTGCTTCGAAAGATGCTCAGCATGCTGTTGCAGTTGTGTGCTTAGTAATATTATTTTTTCTACAAGCTGCTGTTCATTATCATCAAGCTGCTGCAGCGAATCAAATTCCTTTATGGATTCTTCATGCAGCGTCAAAAGCTCTTCCGCATCTGACAGACGGAATTTACGCACAAATTGCTGGATGCGGCTTAAACGTTCGTTGATCCAGCTTAAGCGTTGCGGATCAGCTTCAACCTTTCCGCAATAGTTTAGTATGTCCCTGTGACTATCCTCTAACTGAAAACAAGCTGTTTCAATTCCTGCCTGTATCTCAGAACATTCCGGATCAATTTGTTCTGCTTCAGCCAACAGTTTTCGAGACATTTCCAGCTGCTCCAGAACAGAACCATCCATTTCCTGCAATTGATGCCTGACCTGTCCCAAAAGCATGGAAAGTTTTTCCACATGAGTCAGTCTGTTTTCATCTTTACGAAGTTCCATTTCTTCAGAGGGCTGATAATTCAATTCAGACAAATCTTCAATAATGACCTTAAGTTCTTCTAACCGAAATTCTCGTTCAGCAATTATTTTCTGAAATTCATTTTGCTCTTTGCGGGCATCCTGCAAAGAACGGAATACTTCTTCCACCTGTTTTCTCAATGGAAGTAATTGTCCATATCCGTCAAGAAAATCAAGGTGAGTAGATATCTGGAACAAGGACTGATTGTCATGCTGTCCATGAATATTGATCAGCTGACGACCAATTTTTTTCAGAAAATCTGCTGTGACAGAATTTCCATTTATATATCGCTTTTGTCTGCCTATTTCAGCAACCACACAGCGCACTATAATCTCATCATCCAAGGCAATTCCGGATTCTTCCAGCTCCCTCCGGATGTTGAACTCACCAATATCCTCTGAATCTTCAGCTAAAGAAAATATTGCTTCCACTACAGTCTGCTCCTCACCGGTACGTATCATTGCAGGGTCACCGCGATGCCCAAGCGCCAGCATAATCGCATCAATCATAATCGATTTTCCTGCCCCGGTTTCACCTGTGAGAATGGAAAAACCTTTTGTGAATTCCACATCGAGTTCCCTGATTGTTGCTAAATTTTCAATTCTGAGCTGCAGCAGCATTAAAATTTATTCTGTATATAAAATGATGAACGTCATCAAAGTTAACGAAAACCTCACAGTTCATTTCATCGCCTTGTGAAGGAATACGCGATGGATTATTTCTGGCAGAATTTTTTAAATAACTATAATCTGATAAAAAGTATTTTGAGTTTGTGATGAAGATTATTCAATCCTAACACAAGCCTTTCAGGAAGATCAGTAAAAAATTTTTGACCAAACACAGAACCCTGGGAGGATCATCATAGGCTTGTCAGACTATCTCAGAGTAAAATCTTTTTAGGCATCAGAAAAAATCATGTCAGAACTGGAAATTGAAAAAAAAGACGGCATTTTCGTTGTTACACTGAATAATCCTTCAACAGGAAATGCCATTAATACAGATTCACTTTCTGCACATCGAGAGATATTGGCAGAGCTTGAAACAATAAAGGAAAACTCTGCTGTTGTTATTACCAGCAGTGACCCAAAATCATGGTGTGTCGGCCTGGATTTTGAGTGGATACAGGCTCAGTCAGCTGAGGAATTTGAAGGAACATTCAGGGAGTTGGAAGAAGTATTCGGACGCTGGGCTTTGCTTGCGCTTCCAACCATTGCCTGTGTCACCGGACATTGCATTGCAGGAGGCGCTTTTCTGGCCTCGGTGATGGATTTCCGAATGATGAGGGCAGACAGAGGCTGGTTTGCTTTTACAGAAATTGATGTAAAAATTCCACCGTCTCCAATACTTTACCTGATGGCTGATTTATTCCCCAACAAACAGGCAGTGCGTGAACTTCTGCTTACAGGAAGAAAAATCGGAGGAGAGGAGGCACAAAAACTGGGGATGATGGATGAGTCACATCTTCCTGAAAAACTGATGCCAAGAGCATTGGAGGTTGCTCAGGAACTGGCAAGCAAAGATTTCAAAACTTACAGAACAATAAAACATCTTCTCAAACAGGATCTTGTGAAGCAGTTACAACATTAAACAAAAAAGTGAGCTTTTGACTGTACCGCAATCTCCCTTTCACTGATTCTTCATTCAATAATTTTCCAGACTAAGACGTTTTTCATAATCAAGCAGGTCATTCCATCCCGGGCGCGTAAAATATGCACCTTCGTTGTTGGGCATTCCACGCAGAAAAATATAAAATACACCGCCGAACCTGTTTTCATATTTTTCTCTTCCGTCAAGCTTAAACCAGTAAGAAATCGCCAATGTGTAAATCTGCAGCTGCAGCAGATAGTGTTCCATCACCTCCTTTTCTAATGATTCCGGATTATAACCTGTCAATAAATTGCTTTTCCAGTCTATCAAATAAATCTTGCCATCATGTTCGAACACAAAGTCTATTGAACCGCGCAGGAATCCCTTTTCAACATTCCATCCCTCAAGCTTCATTACAGACTGATTATTCAGGGTGTCAGTATCTTTGTTTTTTACTGTACCTTTTCCAGGAATTGGAAAATAAAAATCAGTTTCACGTAAATAAGGTTCACAGGAAGCAAGTTCCACTTTTGTTGCGTCCGGACCACTTCCCAGCCTGACCGGAGTACGCAAAGTGCTCCAGATTATCTCTGCGATGGTCGGCACAGTTTCAGCAGAAAGCTGATAACGCTCCCGGATTGAGTCAATCAGCTCACGGACTTGTGCCTGCCCCAGCCAGTCCTGTGCAGACCTGCTCGCAAGAATAATATTAAAATCAATATGCTCCAGCAATTCATGCAGCATGTTGCCGGTTTGAATACCACCTGGCAGAATTTCATTTTTTGTTTCTCCCTTTTTTACTCCATCGTTTGAGGAGCCTGAATAATCATTTGCCGAATCAATTTCCTGATCGATAGTTTCATCAACTTCCCTGTGTGCTTTCAGCTGATTTTCGGTACGGATTTCCACAGGCAAAACACCAGTCACACCTTGCTCCGTTTCCGTTGTATGCCGTTCTTCTTTCCTGCTGCTCAACCGACTGAAGGAACTAACCACAAAACCCTTTTTATTGTGTCGAAGCATCCTGAAAGATTCCTCCGCATTTGTTGTTTCACCCAATAAATCCGGAGTTTCCGGCAGTCCTGAAACTTTCCAATTAACCAGATTCTGCTGTTCTTCAATTTTCAAAGTTTGGTCCAAATCCTCCACAGGCTTTCCGCAATAACTGTGACTGAATGCCGGTTTGTCCCTAACGGATGCAGAGCCGGAATCAAGCGTTGTCAACCTCTCATTAATAACCCCATAATCACCATTGACCTTACAAACGTGTTGTCCGGCATTTCCTTCAATAAAACCCACATAGGGTAAATAAAGACGCGCGCAGGCCCGAGTCATTGCAACATAGAGCAGACGCTGCTTTTCTGCCTCCTCCTGCCAGCTGAATTCCTTAGGAACATTTTTACTGAGGAAATCAATTACAGGTTTTTCGTCTGCATCATGATAAAAGTGAACAGTGTCCTTTTTATTTGCTGTAAGTCCTCCAAATAAAAAAACCACCGGAAATTCCAGACCTTTGGAGGCATGTATTGTCATCAACTGAACCGCGTTTCGTTCACTTTCAAGGCGCAGCAAATTTTCATTTTCTCCAGCATCCTCTTCACCGTCGATAAAACGCTTTAACAACAAACTCAATTCATTTAAATCAAGATGTCTCTCCATCACCTGCCTGATCAGCACCTCAAACAAATGCGCGTAATTTGACACGCTTCTCTCGTCTCCGGACAAAAACAATTCCCGCTCAAACAGTCTGGTTTTAAGCAGAATCTGATCAAACAGTTTCCTGAAGCGTCTGGCTTCGGCAAGAATATTCCATTCATGCAGCATATTCGAGAAATCAGAATCAATAATTGTTGTTCCAACAAGATCCTGTATATTTGCCCCGAAAAAACGAGTCAGCCAGACTTTTGCAATTCGTGAATGATCATGAGGATTTGCTATTGCTTCCAGCAGGTAATAAATATCATGTGCTTCTCGTCCGGACAATAACCCCTTTTGTTTATAAAAGGCAAAGTCAATTCCTAAGCCGCGCAATGCCTGGCCGATCTTTTCACCTTCGCTGCTTTTACGGAAAAGCACGCAAATGTCCTGCTCACGCAGAGGATGTTCCCCTTTTTCATTTTTCCATATCGGCCGCTCTGAACCAGGGTGCCCCTTTCTCAAAAGCGTTTTAATTTCCTGCGCGATGGCCTCTGCAAATCTTGAAGTGGCCTTTTCCGCGTTATCCTCAAGGAACAGTTTAAACACCGCATTTTGATCAGATTTGGATATTTTATTGTTATACCGTGACTCCACTGCCTGTATTAAATCTTCTTTGCCATAAAATATTTGACCATTCAAAGAAGATAATGCATTCAGCAATTCAGCAGACAATTCCGGATTTTTCAGACTTCTTTGATCGGCAATTTTTTTTCCTGATACAGTAAACTGTGGAAGCAGCTCAAGCAAATGAACCCCGCTTCGTTCGGTTGACTTGTCGATAAATTCCAGTTCAGGCTTGCCGCAACCCACCTGCCGATAAACAATCCCTTTCTTTTCAGGTAGCCAGTAATTACTTTCAAAAATATGATTCAGTCCGCACAGCAATATTTCTGTGGAACGGAAATTTTTTTTCAATGAAAACGGCAGACGTGCGCTGTTCATTTCAAATAATGTTCTGGCGTGCATATAAGTAAAAATGTCTGCTCCACGGAAAGAATAAATGGCCTGTTTTGGATCACCGATCACTATTAAACGGTGCTCCGTACTTTCCAAAAATATATTCCGGAAAATATTCCATTGCCGATGGTCTGTGTCCTGGAATTCGTCCACAACAGCGCATGTGTATTTTTCACGAACAACCTTCGTTAGTACAGTCGGCACATTTCTGTCCCTGCCACTGTGCTTAACCTGTTCCTCAACCAGTCGCAGCAGGTCATCATAGTCGTACATCCCCTGCTCCATTTTTGTATTCTGCAATTCAAATCGTATATCTCCAAGAACCTGCTGTGTAACCCATGCTCTTAATATTTTCTTTCCATCACCGATTAGATTGTGATGCTGCAGCAGCCTCTCACAATCGGACACCGCCTCAATCCAATCACGTTCAGCCTGTGGAAAATTTTGCGGACTGAGCCACTTTTCTTCGTTCCTCAAATTTTTTCTGCATTTTGGAGCACTTACCCTGTGCAGTTCAATATTGAAAATTACAGGCAAAAGATCATTCAGGGATCTCCCTGAATGTGCATCACTCAGTGTTTCCAGAAGCAGCTTAAGGTTAAGCATGACATTATTTTTCCCCGTTCCATTCAGGGCTGTTGCACTGAATGCGGCAAGGATTGGATGTTCTGTAGAATTTGTTTCTCGCAGGCTTAAATCACGCTCAACTAACACTTTCCAGCGCTCCGAAAATTCATTCAGAAAAATGTCAAATGAAGGGAAGTTTGGAACGAATGTTCCTCTTTTGGCAAGCAGATTTTTTATTTCATTTTCAAGAGTCTCCAGCGAGCCTTCTGTATGTTTCACATAAATGGCAAAAAGCTGAGAAACCGGAGTGTTGTTAGAAAGCAAATCTCTACGCAGATATCTTCGAAACACTTCCGGGAAAAGATGGTTAATATCAATCAGCTGCTGTTCAAACAGCTGTCGGTTTTCAAAAGCAAATTCCTGCAGAATCCGTTTGCAGAATCCATGAATTGTGTAAATCGGGACTGAGTCAAAATCCAGCAGTGCGGCTTTGATTTGATCCTTACGGACTTTATTTATTTCCCAATATGCTCCTTTCGGAACAGTCAGAAACTTATTGTTATTATTTTCACAGGCATTTGATATTTCCCGGAGTTTAGCGCGAAGACGCAGTCTCAGTTCCGAGGTGGCTTTGTCTGTGAATGTTACAAGCACAATACTATTGAGCGGTATATTTTGCGTAAACATCAATTCCAAAACCAATTCCACCAAAGCAAAAGTTTTACCCGTTCCAGCCGAGGCCTCAATCATTGTCAGTCTGTTTTTACCTTGATGGAAAATTTCCGCAGTTGAATTATTTCCTGCCATTTTTCCCGGGTCATCCTGGAGCAGTTCGGACTGTTTTGGAATGTAAACCGGTCCTGTATTTTCTGTTTTTGTCATTACCAGATATTCCTGTTTGAATGTTCCTGAATTTTAATACACAAACCTGCACAATTCAACTTCTCCAAAACTGCCTTCAAGCTAAATGACTTGTCCTTGAGGTTGGTTCAACATAAATTGTATGTTTGGAATTTCAGAATCTTTATTGACATAAAATATATTCAGTTGATGCTCTCAAATGACCACATAGCAAATATGACTGATCATTTGCAGCAGGCGGTGCTGGCAATTGACCAGAAAGGGCTGATAGTCTATTGTAATGATTCTGCTTCCCAGTTCTGGCAGCGAGACACGGATCGTCTGATCGGCAGAAAAAACAATGAACTGTTTCAGGCAGATGTGATGATTCAGCACAAAATAAGGGAAGTTCTGGATTCCGGAAAGGTTTGCCGTCTTGGAGGATATGTGCTGCAGACACCACCACTGCGGGAGCGTGGGGCAGAAATTGTAATTGCTCCTGTTCGTCTCAAATCAGGCAGGATTGAACAAGCCGTAATCACGCTGCTGGAAAGCACAACTATCCAGGAGTCTCAGGCAAGAGAACTTGAAGAGCAGTTGGCCAGTTCAATTGGGAAGCTTGCCGGGACACTGGCACATGAAATTCAGAATCCGCTCAGTGGTGTCAAAGGCATGCTCCAGCTGCTGCAGCGTGACCTGCAAAACACAAAGTTCAAAAACGGTTCCATCAGCATGATGCTGGAAGAACTAGATAGGGTAGAGCGTTTATTGAAACAGCTGCTGTTTCACTCTCATCCGATACCATTAGAGACAAGTGCATTTAACATTCATGAGCTGTTAAATACCGTAATTCGTTTTGAAAACAACACTGCGGACGGAATCAGATTTAAGCGAAGTTTTGACACATCACTTCCTGAAATTCAGTCTGACCGAGATAAACTGCATCAGGTATTTTTAAATCTGATCCGGAACGCGGTTGAGGCATCACCGGCAGATACTTCTGTCACAGTCTCTACCAGATTCTGTGGGAGATGGGAGCTTGCGGGAACTAATCTTGATCCGGAGCTGAATTATACTTTGATAGCAATTGAAGATGAAGGTAATGGAATCCCAACTGAGATACGCGATCAGTTATTCAAGCCGCTTTTCACCACTAAAAAAGAAGGGCATGGTCTTGGTTTGTCCATCTCTCACAGACTTGTTCAGGCGCTTGGAGGATTATTGCGCTTTTCTCCCAGTAATTCAGCAGGTTCAACTTTTCAGGTGTTTTTACCTGATAGTCCTCCGGAAAATCCTGTGTAATAATTTATTTGCAAAATGAAAGCATAACATGCTGAACTATAGCATTTATTTACATTGCCAAAATTAAAATAGTAATAAGTAAAAATTATGAATGAATATGATCCAATTGTTATTGTAGGAATGGCCCGTACTCCCATGGGTGGTTTTCAGGGAGTTTTGAGAGAGGTTACTGCTCCTGTGCTGGGAAGTTTTGCCATCCGTGCTGCTCTGGAACGCAGCGGAGTAACCGCTAAAGATATTGATGAGGTACTGATGGGTTGCGTGCTTCCTGCCGGAATGGGACAGGCTCCGGCAAGGCAGGCTTCACTTGGAGCAGGTATTCCAAATTCCACAGGCTGTACTACCGTCAACAAGATGTGCGGTTCAGGTATGAAATCAACAATGATGGCACATGATGCTTTGCGTGCTGAAACAAACGAAATCATGGTTGCCGGTGGAATGGAAAGTATGACAAATGCTCCTTATATTCTTCAGAAGGCACGTACCGGACAAAGACTTGGACATGGAGAAATGAGTGATCACATGTTCCTGGATGGTCTTGAAGACGTTTACGAAAAAGGTACTCTGATGGGAGTTTTCGCGGAAAGAACAGCCAAAACTTATGGTTTTACACGTGAAGCACAGGATGAATTCGCAATCCGCTCCCTGACACGAGCCAAAACAGCTATTGAGGACGGAAGTTTCAAAGAAGAAATCACTCCGGTTTCCTTCACTGATCGTAAAGGAGAAACAGTTGTTGAACAGGATGAGCAGCCGATGACAGCAAATCTGGAAAAAATTCCAAGGCTTCGGCCTGCCTTCGAAAAAGACGGCACAGTCACCGCTGCCAATTCTTCATCAATTTCTGATGGAGCAGCAGCACTGGTGATGATGAGTGAAGCTGCCGCCAAAAATCGCGGGTTAACTCCGTTGGCACGCATTCTCGGACACAGCAGTTTTGCGCAGGCGCCTGACTGGTTCACCACTGCCCCGATAGGAGCAATTAAATTAATTCTGGAAAAAACCGGTTGGGATGCTCAGGACGTGGAGCTTTATGAAATCAACGAAGCTTTTGCCACCGTCACCATGGCTGCCATGAAGGATCTTGATTTGCCTGCGGAAAAAGTAAACATCCATGGAGGAGCATGCGCGCTTGGACATCCTGTGGGCGCCTCAGGAACAAGGATACTGATCACACTTATTTCCGCCTTGAAAAAATATGGCAAAACCCGAGGGGTGGCCAGCCTGTGCATTGGAGGCGGTGAAGCTACAGCGATGGCTGTTGAAGTGTTGCCCTGAGCAACTAATTTGTTGCAAATTCACGTATTTACAGCTATCATGACACTGCTGAAATCCTGACATTACTCATTAAGTACTAATTAAAGATCTGGAAATGAACCTGATTGCATGGCGGGCGTAGCTCAGTTGGTAGAGCGCTGGATTGTGATTCCAGTGGTCGAGGGTTCAAATCCCTTCGCTCGCCCCAGTTATTCCGGATCGAAGCAACACCAATAATAACTTCCACATATTTTCCCGTCGCGGGCGTAGCTCAATTGGATAGAGCATCAGACTTCGGATCTGAGGGTTGAGGGTTCGAGCCCTTCCGCCCGCGCCATTAAAATCAGTTACTTACAGTTTTTCCGCCTTAATTAAATAATAAATTGTGCCGCTTTTATGCCATTGAAACCAGTAACCGCCGACGTTTCAGTTGTGCTTGTTCTTACCAATTCCATCACCCCAAAGGTGAACAATTGTCGTGCTGGCTTATACATCTTTTTTTAGATTTTCAACATTTACGCTTGACATTACTTTTACAGTAGTGTATAAGTGCAAGTTTCATAACTAGAGAGCTGGTTTAATTTGCATCGGTACAATTCTGTACCGCACCGGTCAGCAGCCTTTACAGGCTTGCCCTGAAGAGGTGCTTGCAAGGTTTTGTATGAACCAATGACGAATTATTCGTCGCAAAAAGGAGGAGAAGATCAAATGGAACATCGTATAATTAATAAAATGTTCACTCTCACGTTCGCCCTCACTGTGCTGGTGGCGAGCCAGGCCTTAGCCCAAGCTGTAAATCTCAAGTTTGGACACGTAGGCGCACCAGGCTCGTTGTTCGCCATTTCGGCGGATGAATTTGCGCGCCGCGCAAACGCAAGCCTGGCCGGCAAAGCAAAAGTCACCGTTTTCGGTGCAAGCCAGCTGGGCAAGGACAAAGAACTGTTGCAGAAACTCAAACTGGGTACGGTGGATTTCTCGCTGCCCTCAACAGTTATGTCCTCAGTGATTGACGCCTTTGGACTTTTTGAGATGCCTTACATGGTTAAAAGCCGAAGCCATGGTGCACGTATCATCAATGATATCTTCTGGCCCAAACTCTCAGGCCTCGTTGCCGCAAAGGGTTACAAGATAATAGGTGTATGGGAGAACGGTTTCCGTCACATTACCAATAACACTCGGCCAATCGACGTGCCTGCAGACCTGCAGGGTATCAAACTACGCACACCGAAAGGTAAATGGCGTGTCAAGATGTTCAAATCCTACGGCGCTAATCCGACGCCGATGTCTTTCTCTGAGGTGTTCGTTGCACTGCAGACGGGAGTCATGGACGGACAGGAGAATCCATTTGCACAGATTCACAGCGCAAAATTTCACGAGGTACAGAAGTATCTGACACTGACCGGTCACGTCTATACGCCGGCATACGTCACAGTCGGCTCCAAGAAGTGGGCTACGCTGCCTGGTGATGTACGTTCTGTACTTGAGGCAACTGCACGTGAGATGCAGTCGTTTGTCTATTCAAGGGCCGCCGAGCTTGAGATTGAGCTCTTAGCCAATCTGAAAGCCGGAGGTATGGCTGTCAACAGCGCCGATAAGGACGCGTTCATCTCCGCCAGCAAGGCGATCTATGATGAATATGCCGGTTCGGTGGACGGTGGTGCCGGAATGGTCGCAAAGGCGCAAAGCCTGGCAGACTGACTTCAACTTAACGTTGATCCAACCGAAGATACGCCCCGCCCCCCATCATGGAGGCGGGGCAGCTTTCCTCACAGAGACCTAACAAATGGCCTTCGAGTCACGTCTGCGCTCTGTTTTCGAACGACTGCTTGAGACAATAACGATCGCACTGCTGATCAGCCTCGCCCTTGTCGTAGTGCTTGCTGTTATTTACCGTAAGCTGGGTTCATCATTTGCCTGGTATGACGAGGTCGCTTCAGTACAGCTTGTCTGGCTAACCTATTACGGTGCCGCCCTTGCAGCGTTAAAGCGTGCCCATATCGGATTTCCGGGTTTAGTCAACAAATTACCGCTAAGGTTCCGGTTGGTTTCGGTGCTGCTCGCCGAAGGGATCGTAATCGCATTCTTCGTAGTCGTTGCCTGGACAGGCGTTCAGGTTCATTACGCCCTTGCCGGAGACTACCTTGTCAGTCTGCCCGAAGTACCGATCCAGCTGACCAAATCTGTGATGCCGATCGGTGCAGTCCTGTTTATCATTGCAGAGCTGATAGTACTCCCCCAGCTGATTCGTGAGGCACGCGCGGGTCAAAAAATCGGCGTAGATGACTCACCACCCAAGGTCGAGCAATGACTATCTTTCTGTTCTTCGTTCTGTTGTTCGTTCTGGTTTTGATCAATGTGCCGATCGCCATCGCGCTTGGTACAATCGGTGTCGTCGCAATCCTCGTCGATCAGGGAACAAGCATGCTCGCTAACGTGGCACTGGTGATGTACGATGGAGCAACCAAGTTTCCGCTGATAGCCATCCCGTTGTTCATCTTTGCCGGTGCAATCATGAATACCTCCGGTATCTCACGCAGGCTGATTGCATTCGCTTCAGCACTGATCGGCTTCATTCGCGGGGGTCTTGCCATGGTCAACGTAGCAACCTCACTGTTCTTTGCTGAGATTTCGGGTTCAGCTGTTGCCGATGTAGCAGCACTCGGATCGATCCTGATCCCAGCAATGAAGCGCAAGGGTTATCCAGGTCCATTCGCGGCAGCAATTACCTCTTCATCGGCTACACTCGCGGTCATCATCCCGCCTTCAATCCCAATGATCCTCTACGCGGTGATGGCCGAAAGCTCTGTGGTTAAGCTGTTCGTCGCCGGCATCGTCCCCGGTGTCTTGGGCGGGCTTCTGATGATGCTGCTTGCCTACTGGTTCGCCCGACGCTTCAATTATCCGGTAGAGGAGGCATTCAACCCGAGCCACCTGTGGGTTTCCTTCAAGGACGCAGCTTGGGCCTTCCTGATGCCGGTTATCATCCTGGGTGGTATCTTCGGTGGACTGGTAACAGCGACCGAGGGCGCAGGGCTTGCTGTTGTTGCAGCACTCTTCATCGGCAGCTTCATTTACCGTGAGTTGACCTGGAAGCATTTGCGAGAAGCGATGGTCGAAGGCAGCGTGCAGACCGCAGTGGTAATGCTGCTGGTCGCAGCCTCAGCCCTGGTCGGCACCTATCTAACCGAAGCACAGGTTCCGCAAAGACTGGCAGCAGCAATCATCGAACTTACTGACAACAAGTGGGCTGTGCTAGCTCTGCTGAATGTTTTTTTCCTGATCGCAGGACTGTTCCTACACTCTGCTGCGGCAATCATACTGATCGTCCCGATCGTCATGCCGGTAGTCAACGCGGTCGGAGTCGATCCAGTGCATTTCGGCATTATCGTTACTCTCAACCTTGGCATCGGCCAGCAGACACCGCCGGTCGCCAGTGTTCTGGTTACAGCATGCTCGGTTGCCAAGGCTGACATCTGGGAGGTTAGCAAGATTAACGTTTACTTTATCGGCCTCCTGTTTGCTCTTCTTATGATGGTGACCTACCTTCCGTTCACCGCGCTCAGCCTGGTCGATCTATTCTATGGAAACTGAAGCAATATCTAAAACTGTCCTGATAGAACGTGATGGCCCGATTGTCACTGTGGTGCTTAATAGGCCGGAAAAGTTGAATGCGATCAACAAGGCAACCTGGATCGCACTGGGTGATGCAATCGATGAGCTCGAGACAGACGACGATGTGCGCTGCATTGTGCTGCGTGGAGCCGGAGACAAGGCGTTCTCGCCCGGCGCAGATATTTCAGAGTTTGAAACCGAACGCGCCAACCGTGACAAGGCGCGAGCTTACAACTCAACAGTTGAAAACACTATCGACGCTCTCGGAAATTGCCGACACCCGACACTGGCTCTGATTAAGGGGATATGCATCGGCGGCGGGCTGGAGGCGGCTGCATTCTGCGACATGCGCATCTGTGGTCAATCCAGCAGGTTCGGTGTACCGATTAAACGCCTAGGACTGGTAATGGCCTACACTGAGCTGCGCGGATTGATCTCACTGGTTGGCCGCTCGAAGACATTGGAAATTTTGCTTGAAGGGCGAATCTTTGGAGCTGACGAAGCGTTCCGAATGGGCTTGGTTAACCGCATCGTTGCTGACAACGAAGTTGAGGCTGAATGTTATGCCACAGCACAGCGTATCGCTGAAGGCGCTCCGCTTACCGCACGATTTCACAAGCAGGCACTCAGGCGTCTCGCTGAACCGGCACCACTAAGTAAAGAAGAGATCGAAGCAGCGCTGGATTGCTACGACAGCGAGGACTTCCGCATCGGCTACCGGGCCTTCCTCGACAAAATATCACCTGAGTTTAAGGGGAGTTGAGATGGGACCGCTGGACGGTGTCAGGGTAATCGAGCTTGCGCATATCATGGCCGGACCATGCTGCGGTCTGATGCTTGCTGACATGGGCGCAGACGTAATCAAGCTCGAGAAGGCGCCTGCAGGAGACGATTCACGCCGCTTCCTTCCGCCTGATATTGATGGTGAATCGGCTGCTTTCATGATGATGAACCGCAACAAGCGCGGCATAGTGGTTGACTTGAAGACTGAGGACGGTAAACAGGTCTTGAGTCGCCTTCTGGCCAAGGCAGATGTAGTCATAGAGAACTACCGCAAGGGCACGATGGAGCGCCTTGGATTGGGCTACGAGAGCCTGAAAAAAACTAACCCCGGCCTGATCTACTGCGAGATCTCTGGATTCGGCCGTACCGGACCCTACGCCGAGCGCGGAGGATTTGACCTGATTGCACAGGGTATGAGCGGGCTGATGAGCATCACCGGCGAGGCTCCAGGTCGCCCGCCGATTAAATGCGGTGCGCCGATGGCTGACATTACTGCAGGCATACTTGGCGCCATGGGCGTGCTTGCCGCCTACATCGAAAGAGCGAAGACCGGCAAGGGACAGCGTGTAGATACCTCGCTCTTTGAAGCTGGTATCGTACACACCTACTGGCAGTCAGCAATTGCAATGGCCTCCGGTACTTCACCCGGCCCGATGGGCTCAGCACATCCTCTCAACGCGCCCTACGAGGCGTTCGAAACTTCCGACGGCTGGATCACACTTGGCGCTGCCAATCAGGCCAACTGGCTCAAGCTTCTTGACCTCATCGCGGCACCTGAGTTGGGTGAGGATCCACGCTTCAAAGACAACCATGACCGCATCACCCACCGTTTCGAACTGGCTGGTGCGCTGGCACCAATCTTCCTGACTCGCACTAGTGATGAATGGCTCAGTCGCCTTGAAGCGGCCGGAGTACCCGCCGGTCCAGTGCTTGACGTAGCAGAAATGCACCGTGATCCCCAGACACTTGCCCGTGAGATGGTAACAGAGGTTCCGCACACTAAACTGGGTCTGGTAAAGACACTTGGTGCTCCCGTCAAGTTTTCAGCGACCCCCGGAGGAGTAACCCATGGTGCCCCACTGCTGGGTGAACACACCAGAGAGGTGCTTAGTGAATATAGTTACCACGACAAGGAAATTGACTTGCTGATCAACAATGGTACTGTGATCGCGTTGTAATTTATTTTGAAGTTCAAGACTTACGAATACTTTGCACTATGCTGTTTTCAACGATACAGCAGCAACTTTTGTTCACAATGCATAAACCAGCATAAGAGGCGAGATCGTCCGGAATTATTGGAATCAAGAAAATGATTACCTTCGCCCATCTGTATAACCAAACACTGGGAGGGCAGGTTTATCACTGTTAATGATGGAGAATAATGATCCATTTTTATTTCCGACCAGCTCAATTGATTTTTCAATATCATTCGGAATTGAAACCAGATCCCCTGGTTCAAGTACAAAGCTTCCTTTATTATTTTCATCCCTCCAGCTAATCTTCCAGCTGCCACTGTGAGAGACTAACACTTCTTTTTCCAGCCTGCTGTGGGTATTGTATCCACCTCCAGGAACTGCCTTATGCAGTAGCAACTCAAACCCATCTCCTCCGGGAATCATGGCATCACTTGTTCCGATCAGCCTGTGAAACTCAATACATCCGAATTTCTTATGCTTTAGCGGATGATCTTCAAGAGGATTGAGTGAATCTTTACGGCAAATCCTCTGTTCCATTTCATCAGCTGTGTAATTGTCATATGATTCTGCCTGCTTGCAGCTCATTGGCATGATTCTTTTTGATCCTTCCGGAACGGGCTGTTTTTGTGTATCCCAGACTCCATAATCCTCTAGCAGAACCAGGCCATGCTCTTCTGCGGCTTCAAATACCTGCGGCGCCCACTCAACACCGCCCGTATCATCTCCTCCAAGAATTGCGAACAGGAACCCATACTTGTCCCCAACATTTTCAAATCCCCTGAAACAATGAGTAGGTATTGAAACCACATCACCCTCGCTGATAATTTTGTGATTCTCGCCATTCAGCCCCCAGTAGATTTCAAAAGTTCCTTCATGTATCAAGAATACTTCCGAAGTAAAGTGACTGTGCAGTGAGTTCTTGATTCGTGGAGGCTGTCCTGCCGCTCCAAAATTGAACCCATGAGGTTCACTGATATTAATTACCTGCTCTGGATTCTCCGTAACACCGGGGCCGATTATGCTGAAATTATCCTTGAGATGGCTGCCCGGGGTATAAGTATCAATAAAGGCACTCCGGCAGGGAACCATTTCACTACGACGGACAATGCGATCTTCCATGGAAAAAACTATATTTTGATTTTGTGTAAATATTTCATATTTGACTGCAAAGAAAAAACATTACAACTATGAAAAATATTTTTATTTACCAGAGTTTTTCTGACGCTAATTCAGCACCTTTTGAAAGTGACTCAAGTTTGGTGTAGGTGATCTCCGCGTCAACAGTTCCAAAACCGGCGAAAGTTGAAAATCCGCAGTCAGTGCCTGCAATTACCCGTTCTCGTCCAACGATGTCAGCGAATCGGCAAATTCGTTCAGCAACCAGTTCAGGATGTTCAACAAAGTTGGTGGTTGAGTCCAGCACTCCCGGAATTAAAATCTTATCCTCCGGAATATCTGTATCTCTGAATACTGTCCACTCATGACTGTGCCGGGGATTTGATCCTTCAAAAGAAAGCGCCTGAGGTTTTGCTTTCAGAACGGAAGGCAGTATTTTTTTCATTTCGATATCACAATGGTGTGGCCCCTGATAATTACCCCAGCAGACATGCAGCCGAATCTGTTCCGCAGGAATATTTTCCAAAGCATGATTAAGCGCTTCAATGTGCAGTTCAATCATAGATATAAATTCCTGATCGCTTTTGTCTTTGAACATTACGTGACGACCCAAAGCAAGATCAGGACTGTCAATCTGAATTAGAAAGCCTGCTTTGGCAATACCTTCATATTCCACCTTCATTGCTTCGGCCAGGGCGTAGAGATAACTTTTGTGATCAGTATAATATTGATTAGGCTGGAACAGTGCTATCACCCCCGGGGAAGCAGCATTCATGAATGCATCAGTAGCACTACTTTCCTTGAGTGCCACACGGAAATTTTGCAGATCAATTTCAAGTGGCTCCATGTCTTTGACTGAAACCTGACCTGTACACTGCGGACGGGAGTACGTGGGGACACCTCCGGATTTTGAAGCCCTGGATGAAAATGCTGGAAACTCCTCAAGATCTTTTGGTGTGCGTCGGGGACTATCTCCTTCGAATCCATTCAAGCGGTCTTTGATGTAGGTTGCATAACTAATCTTGCTTTGTTCTCCATCACTGACCACATCAATTCCAGCCTGTTCTTGTTTTACCACAACTGTTTTAACAGCATCAGCGATTACTTTGTCATACTCTTTCTTATCCAGTTCTTCTCCGGCTTCTTTTGCGAAGATTAGTTTGAACACCTTCTCAGAGCGGGGAAGACTTCCCACATGGGTGGTCAGGATCCTGTCTTTGTTTAATTTCATAATCAGTTTAATTAAAAAAATGTTTTTTGCTTGTTACAGTTTAACGCTCTGTTTATTCAGTGATGCGATAAAACTTTTTTGCTGTTTCAGAAGCAATAAGACGCTGGTCTTCAGATCGAAGTGGTGAGATCCATTTTAACAGCTGTTCGACACAGAACTTATACGTTTTCATTAGACCGTCAACCGGGAAATTGCTGCCCCACATGATGCGCTGCGCCCCAAACAACTCAAGAATTGTTTCAAAAATTACAAGAGATGTCTTGGATGACCAGTTCCTGTCATACATTCCAAATCCAGACAGCTTTATGCAGGTATTTTTCAGATCAGCAAGTGATGACAGACCTTCCCTCCAAAATTTAAGCCCTGAATCAGTCTGATCGTACGGACTTCCAGCATGGTCTATCACTATTGGCACATCCGGGAAACTCGCCAGAAATTCTGCTGATTCCTTCATCTGTTCCGGATAAAGCTGAAGATCGAAACTGAGCTGGTGTTTCTGCAACAAAGCAAAGTTTTCCTGCCAGCTGCGCTTTCTAAGCAGGTGTTCTTTTGTAAAGGATAGATCCGGACGCTGTTCAAGCATTCCGATAATCTGTCGTACACCACGGAACTCAGGAAATGAAAGATGCCTTTTCAGCACATTTTCAGCGTCTTCTTGAGAAAGATCAACAAAACCGACAATGGCAGCAGGTATTCTTGATTGATTTAGTTTACTCAGCCAGCGGGTTTCAGTTACTGGATCAGGCAGTGCTCCGTCGGCCTGAACATGAACTGACCCGATAAATTCTAAACCCTCAGCGTGAGATACATCCTGCTGAAAATCTTTTGTCAGATAATTCTTTTGTATTGGTGTCGGATCACCAAACGGTTTGGGAGCGCCTATTTGCCTGAGCCATCCATATTCCAAAGACTCCACATCCCAGAGGTGATGGTGTGAATCAATCAGTTGCAATTGCATCTGCAGATTTTATTATTGTAATTTTCACTATCTATAAATATTTGATGTGTTATTTTTTTTCATTATACGAAAACTTGCATACCTATGCAAACTTAAGTTATGATCATTTTCCAACGTTTGTTAACGATTTGATTTCAGGCATTTTAAATATTTTAAATTGACGAATAAAAAGTTTTCATTCCCGCTTAGCGTGAATGACATTCGAATGCGTTAACATACATTTCTCATGGATCATCTTTTCTGATGAGACACTTAGAATAAACATGAAGAAAAAAGATAAAATCACTTCTATTGAAGTTGCTCAACTTGCCGGCGTTTCCCAGTCAACTGTATCACGCTCATTTTCCCCGGAAAGTCCTGTTGCAGTAAAAACAAGAGAGAGAATACTGGGTATCGCCAATAAAATCGGTTATCAGCCTAATGCCATGGCCCGCAGTCTGATAACTCAAAAATCAAATATTGTTGGTATCGTCATTTCAAACGTCACCACAAATCCTTTTTATCCTGAAGTGCTTGATCTGTTAAGCAGAAAATTTCAGCAGAATGGTCAAAAGGTGATGCTGTTTTCAGTTCATAGAGATCAGAATCTGGATGATATCCTGCCACAATTACTTGAATATCAGGTTGATGGAATTCTAATTACTGCCGCTACTTTGAGTTCAGCAATGGCATTTGAATGCCAGCGCTGGGGAACACCGTTAACACTATTTAACAGATATATTCCGGACTCTAACGCGAGCTGGTTCTGTTGTGACAATGTTGCAGGAGGGAGATTGGTTGGCCAGATGTTCATAGACTCCGGACACAAAAGCCCCGCTTTTCTTGCAGGGAATGAGGATACATCCACCAGCATTGACAGAGAAAAAGGGTTTATGGAAATTATGGTTGAAAACGGTGTGAAGGCACTCAAGGAAGTTGGCAATTACAATTATAATGATGCCTATGCTGCTGCGGTCCGTCTGGTTGACAGGCCGGATCCAGTGGATGCTATATTCTGCGCTAACGACATAATGGCAATTGGTGCGCTTGATGCCATCAGAAGTGCTATGAACATGAAGGTTCCAGAAGATGTATCAATTATCGGTTTTGACGATATACCTATGGCTTCATGGCCGAGTTTCAACCTGACCACTGTTCGTCAGCCAGTCCAAAGCATGGTTGATGATTCCGTTGAAGACCTAATTTCGCGAATAAATACACCAGAAAAACCTCCTAATCATAAAGTAATAATGGGGGAATTGGTAATACGGGGGTCTTCAAGGATTTCTATCTAAGTTACATAGCTTTAGATAATTTATTGAACGGTCGGTTGGAGATGTCTTTAATGTATCTGAAGAATAATTTTTCCTTTATTAGATCAGATGATCTCAATGGAATGGTTCCTCCTTGGATGTGTGAATTGAAATGAGCAACATTGCTCTGCTTCATTCTGGCTCATCGAAGCCGAAACAGCGAGGAGGAACCATTCCATTGAGACCATCAGATCAAACCCAAATATTGATTTTTAAGAGTAAGCATGGCCTCCAAAAAAAGAAATTTTAATACAAGAGCTATTCATGCTGGGCAGGCTCCAGATCCTCAGACAGGAGCAGTCATTCCGCCAATATACACCGCATCAACTTTTGTGCAGGAAGGCATTGGCCGGAATAAGGGATTTATGTATTCGAGGACTGCTAATCCAACCCGTTTGAACTTGGAGGAATGCCTTGCGGATTTAGAAGGAGCGCAAGCGGCGTTTGCCTTCCCTTCCGGTATGGTAGCAGCTGCCACTGTGCTCGAATTAATTGATGCAGGTTCACATCTTGTTGTTCACAATGATCTTTATGGTGGAATATATCGCCTCTTTGAAAACGTGAGAAAGAGATCCTGCGGTTATCAAATTAGTTTTGTAGATTTTTCTGATTTGGATTTAGTACGAAATGCAATTAAAGAAGAAACAAAAATGCTCTGGTTTGAAACACCATCTAATCCTCTATTGCAAATAGTCGATTTGGAAAAAATTGCTGCTTTGTCCAAATCTAGCAATGTAATCAGCGTTTGTGACAATACTTTTTCCTCGCCATTTTGCCAGAGACCACTTGAATATGGGATAGATATTGTAGTTCATTCAGCCACCAAATTCCTGAATGGTCATTCGGATTTGTTAGCCGGTGTTGCGGCTATTTCAGGTAATACTCCGGATGAAATAGTTGATTAACTCCGATTTCTTCAAAATGCTTTAGGTTCAGTCTTAAGCCCCAAAGATTGTGCAACATTGCTGAGATCTTTAAAAACACTCCCAATACGGATGGAAAGGCATTTCTATAATGCAGAGCGTATTGCAGACTTTTTACTCGAAAACCAATCCCGACTTGGGATTGAATCTATTAACTATCCAGGGTTCAAAGATCATCCCGGACACGAAATAGCAAAGAGCCAGATGTCAGGGTACGGCTCAATTATAACAATAGTTGTGGCTGGAGGTCTTAAGCGAGCAGATGAAATACTTCAACGCTGCAATTTGTTTCAATTTGCAGTTAGTCTTGGAGGAGTTGAAAGCCTGATTGAACATCCTGCATCAATGACCCATGCGGCAATTCCACCTGAACGGAGAGAAAAATTAGGTTTGGTAGATGGGCTTTTGCGTCTGTCAGTTGGAATTGAATCGGTAGAGGACTTAATTGAAGATATCGAACAGGCTTTAGAGAATTAAACCTACAACTTCAAAGGATCAAAGAATAATCAACTATTTTACTGGAACCAATAAAATTGGTAAAAACTTGAAATAAAGCGGTGGATTGAGTTTCGGAATATTGATTCAATAGATTCTTTTAATATTGAATCACGAAATTATGATTTTTTTTATGCGCTCAAAGATATCAAGTCCCTGCTGTTTCAGCCACCATGGCAAATCAATCAATACCCAGTTTTCAGCCAGCTTTTCTCCCTGTCGGCGGTAGATATCAACAACCCTCATATCAGCTGCTACCCCGCTGGCAGGCAATCCAAGGAATCCGCCAACAGCAGTGTTAGTCAGGTTTGGCCAACCAAAAAAACCGGCATAATTCCCCTCAGCAAAACGGCAGATGTGACCATTGAAAACTTTGTCCTTGAGTCCTTTTCTGAAGGGATACTGGTGCTGTTGCTGGTAGCGTCTGATTGTGTATGAAGCCCCTATGCCTGCGGGTCCGTACCAGATCATATCTTCATGCCAGGTTTCTGCAAGCGATTCAGGAGGAGGAGAGTCATCCCCGCTTTTATTCAGATTATCCAGGTCTCCTATCATACTGTTAACAAGTAAAAGAGTTTTTGCTGATTCTTTTGGATCCTGAGCTTCAAACAATAATCCATCATGAGTCCTGGGACCCGGACAGATAAATGATGCGCCAGTCTGAAGAGGAAGAGGATTTATATTCAGCTGTAGCATCAATCCAATCAGGTCACAGAAAAAACTGCTCCTAGCCAGCTTGCTTCCAGATAACCCATGAAGTGTCCCATGCTTATCACCCAGTCGGTATGATCAATCTCGCTGGTGCCTGCCAGAAAAATATCCTGACGTCTCTGCACATGTGACCATGATGTCAGAAAAGGTCTCCAGAAAGCCTCAGCAACTGCTGATGCTCCATTCTGCTCGTTAAACGGATAGACTCCGAACCACTGAAAATCTGGTGAAGTATAATAACTTAAAACCTTTTCAACACTGGCTGCATTTGCCGCTTCCATATTCTCGTAATATTGCAGTAGGAGTGCTTTGTTCTCCTGATTGTTACTCATACTCAAACAGTTATCTCAGTGCAGTCCCGGTTTCAGGATCAAAACCATGACGTGATTTGTTAAACTCTCTCATGCGTGAAAATATATCAACCCCAATCTGCTGAAAGACATCCAGAAGATCAATCAGAACCCAGTTTTCCCTGATCAGGCCTTTTTCAACCCTCCAGAAATCCAGGCTTCTTAGAGTTATTCTTTTTCCGGATGGAGCAATACCCATCCATCCATTTTCAGACAAGGTCTGCATCATGTTAGGCCAGCCTGTTCCGCCTGCGTAATCTCCATCTCCAAAAAAGTGATTGGTCACCTGGTCGTTATACTGCCCTCTGTCTGGCATTGCAGCCAGAAAAGGAATCTGGTGCCAATTTCGGAAGCCTGAAATACCCCGCCCGGTACCAATGCCTGAAGGACCATACCAGTTCATTTTGGGATGCCAGTATTTTTCCAGTTCCATCACTTCCGGACCTCCCTGAGAAGGGTGTCTGTTCAAAGCTGTCAGCATTTCAGTGATATGGCGGCAGGTGACTGTGCTTATTGCTTCTTTATAAGGTCCCTGTACAATCCCGTCCTGTGTTGCCGGGCCTGGTACATGCCATTCCCGTCCTAGACTTGGTGCCATCGGCCAGGCACGAGACTGCATCATGACTTCCGGAATGTCCCAAACCGCCTCGACTTCTATTACCTTGTCTTCCTCGAAACGATAAAACTCATGAAATCTCATGGAAACCTGATGCCCTGTGGGGGGGATATCAAGCCATGACTTGCAGAATGTTCCAGTATAATACCCAGCACATCCAACCCAGTCTGCCCCTCCGGTAGTCGGTCCTGCGATTACAATATAATCACGCCTTTCAAGATCAGGGATTGACATAAAAAGGGGAGCATATACCCTACTGTAGAAAGCCTCTGATCCTTGCCTTGATCCCAATGGATGACAAAGGTGCATCTGGGCGTTTGGAACAAACAGCTTATTCATCTCTTTGAAGACTCCAGATTCGCTGAAATCATACATTGCCTCTCTCAATGGGGCAATCAGCTTTTTATGCCTGCTTTGTTTATCCACAATTACTTTCTTTGATAGGCTGGTGCTTAAGCTTATACATGATCAAATAAGAATATTTTACTTTTTTTAAAATTATTCTTGCATTGAATGAATACGTATGTAATTATATCCTGTACCAATATATATACCGAAAATTGTTATTTTATTCAATAAATATGTTTTATTGATTGAATACGTATGTATATCATGTTGGCCAGCCCGATAGTACCCTTCGTATGAAAGGGGAATTTGAGCAACATTAATGTTTCTATTAGGACAGACAACCTATGCTGCTTGTGGTAACACCAGTGGTTCAATAAATATCTTAGCTAATGATTTCCCTGCGTTACGGACATACACTGCGACTGCAAAAGATTGTGCAGGAGCGGGTGCTGATTTCAAGGTGAATCATACATCTGAACATAGCAATCTTGCAATGGCAGCTCTATCAGCTAATCCTGCAGAATATTCAGCTAGAATTGGTGCAAACAGTTCTATTGTACCTTTAATGAATGAAGGTTTAATCAGACCAATGGATGACTTGGTTGCAAAACACGGAAAAGGCTTGCAAAAATCACAGCTAATTACCATTGATGGTAAAGTGATGGCTGTTGCTTTTATGGCCAATACACAGCATTTATATTACCGTGAAGATATTTTAAATGAACTTGGTATTCCTGTACCTAAAACCTATGAAGAAGTAGTAGCAGCAGCAGAAAAAATGCGTTCTTCAGGCAAATTGCTAAATCCATATGCTGCAGCTTATAAAGCAGGATGGAATTTAGGAGAAGAATTTGTAAACATGTTTTTAGGTCATGGTGGCGAGTTTTTCAAGCCTGGTTCTGCAAAGCCAAATATCAACAACGCTAAAGGAATTGCAACACTTAAGATGTTAAAAAAACTTGCTGGATACAGCAACCCTGATTTCCTGACTCACGACTCAGAGGCTATCAAAGTTGAGTGGGAATCAGGAAAGGTTGGTCTTATGACATTATGGGCTTCAAGATCAGGTACTTTGCTTGATGATGAAGGTGATCCGGGAATAACTGCTGCAACAAAATTAGCAGCACCGGCAACTGTTGGCGGAGGGTCTATTCCTGCTGCGACTTTATGGTGGGACGGCTTCACTTTAGCCACAAACAGGTCAGATAAAGATGCCGAAGACAGTTTTAAAGTACTTGTTCATGCTGCAACTTCCAAGAAAATGGCAAATGACGCAGCAGATCAGGCAGTTTGGCTGGTGGAAGGATTTACACCTGGTCCAAAATCAGTTGGAGTTCTTGCTGCGGCTAAAATGGGAGCAAAACCATATCCAATGCTGCCTCACATGTCACTTATGCATGGAGCACTTGGAACTGAAATAGTTGATTTCCTTCAAGGCAAAGAATCAGCTCAACAAGCCCTGGCGGATGTTGAAGCTGCTTATATAGGTAAAGCTAAGGAAAAAGGTTTCCTCTAAATCAATATATTCATAAAGGTGGGAAAAATTTTTTCCCACCTTTATTCACTTTTTCTGACCTGACATAGTTCATGATGTCAGTTTTCATCAAAAATTACTGGAAACGCAGTTCTTTCTGAACTACAACTCAGGTGCTATAATACCCTGGCAGATACCCATCTACCAAGTATCCTCTTCATTATTCCTGTACATTCTCCTGCAAAGGTTGCAAGGTGACGATGCTGTCATTAAGGGTTTAACCAATTTCAAAATTTAAATTTCTCATAAAGCTGCATAGGTGAAACATAAAACATTTTTTTGGTTCATGCTTCCTACATGCATAGCAATGGTTTTATTCATTGCTATCCCAATTGTTTCAATTTTTGTTCAATCACTTTTCATTGAACATCAAAAACCTACAATTGAAATTGAGATATGTGATCCATTTGGATGTAAAAAAGAGGTCGGAGTGGATATTGAAGCGTATGCTGCTTTAAATGAAGAACAGCCTTTAGGAAGATTTAACGGTTTAGAAACTTACATTGATCGAAATCATTTGGCATTTAAAGAATTGTATGAAGGTTGGAGCAATTCAAAAAATTTTAGGGAGTTTTCAAGCACTTTTTTTAATTTACCTTTTTATAAGGCATTAACATTTACACTAACTTATACGTTATTTGTTACACCTTTTGTCATATGTTTAGGTTTTATTTTAGCACTGAGCATCAATGCTTTAACACTGAAGATAAAAGGGCCGACTATTTTCGCAACAATCCTGCCAATGATTGTTACTCCTTTGATGGGTTCTCTGGTACTATTCTGGATGATTGACGCTGAAGGCATTATTGGATCAACAATTCAGGATTTATTCAATGATCCTTATCTATCCTTAAAAGCTTCAACCACACTTACCTGGATTACATTAATAACTTATGGAATATGGCACCATGCTCCTTTTGCCTTTATTGTTTTTTATGCTGCTCTTCAAACAGTACCGCAAGAACCCATAGAAGCAGCGATAATAGATGGTGCAGATCGCATTCAAAGAATTCGATATGTCGTTATTCCGCATTTGCTTCCAGTGGCAGTTTTTATTGCTCTTATTTCAAGGATGGAAAATATCAGATTTTTCGAGCCGATACTTGGTTTTAGTGCAGAGGCAAGCGCTCAATCATTTTCATGGCTAATTTATAATGATCTACGCAATATTGAGGTAATGAATTTTGGTTCTGCTGCTGCAACCTCTATTTTAACTATCATCATGGTTGGAATACTTTTAACTCCGGTACTAATTAAAACATGGCGTGAGTTTGGAGAAACAAGATAAGAAAAAACATGGCAACTTTAGCAGACATTAAATCCAGAAAACTATTAATTATAAATACCATATTTATAATTACCTGGCTCATAATAGCAGCTTTCCCTTTCATCTGGACTTTTTTAGGGTCATTCAAGGTTCGTGAGGATTTTTTTTCAAGATCAGATTGGTGGTACGTAATCTCAGGTTTTAACACTATTATTGAAACTGGTGGACGTTACACTTTGAATGCTTATAAAGAAGCCTGGATTGAAGGAGAATTTTGGTATGCCGCAAGAAATACAGTAATTGTGACTTTTTTTGTTGTTACGATCTCTTTATTTCTAGGTACTCTCGGCGGCTATGCTCTCTCACGATCACCTTATCGATATGCTTTCTGGATTTTAATAACTGCACTTGTTTTTCGTGCTATGCCACATATTACACTTGTTTCAGGATATTTATTCCCATTTTTTCAACTGAATATCTGGGGAATCCTTCCAACAACAATTATCGTTCTTGTTGCGATTAATCAACCATTCACTTTATGGCTATTATATTCTTTTTTTAAAACCGTTCCAAAAGAACTAGATGAAAGTGGAATGATAGATGGGTGCTCACATTTTCAAGCATTCAGATATATCATAATGCCTGTCATGTGGCCTGGGGTAATAACAGCAGGATTATTCAGTTTGATGCTTGCCTACAACGATTTCACTGTCACAGCAATGCTGCTTAGTTTTGAAAACCATACGATGGTACCCAAACTTCAGAGTTATTTAGGCACTAATCAACATGAAGGAAATATGATGTGGGCAGTTGCATCAGTGGTTTCCGCAACAGCGCCTTTATTTATGATTGTTATGTTTTTTCAAAAACAAATTATAAGTGGATTGACAGCTGGTGCAGTTAAAGGGTGAATGAAATGATTTCAGAAAACAAAATAATATATAAAAAATTCTCCAATGATCTATTGGATATTACAGAAGATGGGCTAAGTAATGCCGTTCATCAATTCTTTAACAATGAAGCAAAAATTAACGTTGTTGCTCCCATTAACGAAATCACAGGAGGAAAAGGACTCTTAAAAAAAATTTTTAGCCCAATGTTATCTGCATTTCCAAACTTATATAGACGAACTGATATTATTTTTGCTGGAATTTCCAATAATCAAGAATGGGTGACAGGCTCTGGTCACTATGTTGGAACATTTGCAAAGGATTGGATGGGAATTCCAGCAAATAAAAAGTTGACGTATTTACGATATGGCGAGTTTCACAGAATGCAAAATGGCCAGGCTATCGAAACATATATTTTTTTAGATTTTATTGATCTATTGCGCCAAATTGGAAAATGGCCATTGCTTACAAAAAGTTTGGGGGATGAAAGATTTATTCCTGGTCCAATAACTTCAGATGGGATTATATTAGAAGCGCAAAATTCAGAAGAAACTAAAACCAGCCTTGTGATGGTTGAAGAAATGCTTAGAAATCTTCATACCAAAGAACAATATTGGAGAAAATATTGGCACCCAAATATGATGTGGTATGGTCCATCAGGCTATGGAAGTTATATAGGTGTAGATGGTTTTGCTCGTTTTCAATTACCCTATGAAAGTGTTTTTGATCCCTATCGTAAATCTTCTACAACCATGACTTGTGAAAAAGGATCAAAGCTTGATTTAGCTGTTAAAGGCCATTTTGCGAGATTTGCTGAAGGAAATTTCGTTGCTTCAGGTGGTTGGCCCTCACATGGTGGGCATTTATGTCAGGATTGGCTAGGAATTAAAGCTAAGGGACAACAATTTACTTGTCGTGTTTCTGATTGGTGGAGAAGAGAAGGAGACGTTCTTGTAGAAAATTGGGTATTTGTTGATCTAATTGATATGCTAAAACAACTAGATTACGATGTTTTCGAAGCAGTAGATATAGAAATTTTACTTTAAAAAAATTAACCATCAAAATGCGTGGTTTGTTCAGGAATTAGTAAAATTTCATGTGGGATCCAGTTGTCTCGAATATAACCTTAATCAAACAAACAAGAACTCATCACAAGCCTTATAATCGTTTTTCCTGAAGCATCAGAGCCCAACGAATTTGCATTTTATGAATTGCATTAATTCTATTCCATCCTGATTTCATAAAGTGCTGAACATCATGTTTATTAATAATTTGATGTAAATTTTTGAATTTTCATAAAGAACTTGTTGACTACTCAATGGTTTGAGGACTTCAGGCAAATAATCATTCCGGTAATGTGGTCTCGAAATAATGTTCTTCGAGTGTCAGATATTCGGCGGTTTAAATCATGGTGTGATGAAAGGATGAAAAAAATACCTGTGTTGTAATGTAATGAAAGGGTTTGAAACTGAATTTAAGGATTTAAAGGATTACATCCTCAAGATTACTTATCGCATCTGGGAGGAACGCGGAGTGGAACGTATCAGGGATTATTATGGTGAAAAGGCTCCTGTAAAGACCCCCACAAGCGTCTCATACAGTGTTGAAGATGTAATCAGTTCCACCTGGGATACACTGAAGATGTTTCCTGACAGGCAGCTGCTGGGAGAAGATGTGATAGGATCTGAGGATCTTCCGGGAACATTTTATTCTTCACACAGAATACTTAGTACTGCAACACATCTTGGCGACGGATTTTACGGATCTCCAAACAGTTCAAAAGTTACTTACAGAGTCATCGCAGATTGCATCTGCAGGGAAAACCAAGTGATTGATGAGTGGATGGTTAGAGATCAATCCGCCATTGTAAAACAGATAGGACTCGAACCAGATCAATTCGCACGTCAGTTGATTTCAAACCTTAAGGAGAAAGGTAGTGAAGTTCCTACAGCTGAGGAATACGTTAATCGCTGGACAGGACCTCCTGACTCAGGCCCGCTTAACGGAGCAGCAAAAAATCTTGCTCAAACTTACCAAGCCATATGGGAGCAATCAGAATTCAGCATTCTGGAAAAATCACACAACAGGGCCTGCCAGATTCATGCTCCTGAAGAAAAAGTTATTTATGGCCGTGATCAGCTTATTGAATTTCTCACAGGCTACACTAAATCTTTCCCAAAAGGAAGTTTCAGGGTTCATCATTGGATTGTCAATGAGGAGGAAGGTAAAAATACCAGAATTGCTTTGCGCTGGAGCTATTCCGCTAAACATACCGGATTTGGAAGTTTCGGCGAACCAACAGGTGCTCCAGTGGTAATCATGGCCATGACCCATGCTGAAATGCAGGAAGGTTTGGTTGTAAGGGAATATAATGCGATTGATGAGATCTCACTATGGATGCAAATCAGCAGCTATTCCATGAGTTAATACATCGATAAACCGGTTAAAAATAAATTAAGTACAAAAATCGTTCAATAAAACAAGGATAATTATGGCAACATGGATCAAGGAAGCAATTACAGAAGAACAACGGGACGAAGCCCAGAAACAAATACGTGAGACGGTAGAAAAACTGCTTGAAGATATTGACAAGCGTGGGGACACAGCAGTCAGGGAGCTTTCGAAACGATTTGACAACTGGTCTCCTGATGAATTCCGACTTACTGAAAAAGAAATACAGTCCTGCATAGAGCGGCTTGATGCACAGACAATAGAGGACATCCGCTTCGCTCAGGAGCAGATCAGGAACTTCGCCCAGATACAGCGGGATTCCATGAAAGACGTTGAAGAGGAAACGCTTCCGGGTGTGATTCTTGGGCACAGGAATATCCCCACCAACCGTGTTGGAAGTTATGTACCAGGAGGAAAGTTCCCGATGGTTGCTTCTGCCCACATGTCTGTTGTAACAGCAAAGGTGGCCGGCGTAAAGGAAATCATTACCTGTGCTCCTCCCTATGAAGGACGTCCGTCTGATGCTATCGTTGCGGCCCAGCATCTTGGAGGGGCAGACGATATATTCGTGATTGGAGGTGTCCAGGCAGTTGCAGCCATGGCATTGGGGACAGAATCCATTCCACCCGTGGACATTTTGGTTGGACCGGGAAATGCCTATGTGGCAGAAGCCAAGAGGCAGCTGTACGGACGAGTTGGTATTGACCTTTTTGCCGGACCAACCGAAACTCTTGTAATTGCGGATGAAACGGTTGATGGAGAAATGTGTGCCACAGACCTGCTGGGACAGGCAGAGCATGGTCCGACTTCCCCTGCAGTCCTTTTAACAAATTCCATGAATCTTGCCAGGAACACTCTTGAGGAGGTGGAAAGGCAGCTGAAAACGCTTTCAACCAGTGACACCGCGGAACCGGCCTGGAAAAACTACGGACAGATAATCGTGGCTGATTCTTATGATGAAATGCTGGAGATTGCTGATGAACTTGCTTTTGAGCATGTGCAGGTAATGACCCAAAAGGATGACTGGTTCCTGGAGAACATGACAAACTACGGCGCGCTTTTCCTTGGGCCTCGTACCAATGTTTCCTATGGAGACAAGGTGATCGGCACAAACCATACTCTGCCCACCTTAAAAGCGGCGCGCTACACCGGAGGCCTGTGGGTTGGAAAATTCCTCAAGACCTGTACCTACCAGAAAGTCCTCAGCAACGAAGCCAGTGTGAAGGTAGGAGAATACTGTTCAAGATTATGCAGGCTTGAAGGATTTGCCGGACACCAGGAACAGGCTGATCTCAGGGTGCGTAGATACAGCAGAGAAGCTGCGTGACAGAAGAAAAAAAATTTGATTTAAGCGGACAGCGTGCACTGGTTACCGGTGCCGGCAGGGGTATAGGTAAAGCATGTGCTAAATGCCTGGCCTCGGTGGGCGCGGAAGTTGTGCTGACCGCGCGCTCCGTAGAACAGCTGGAACAAGTCCGGGATCAAATTATTGAGTCCGGAGGAAAAGCCTCGGTTTACGCGGCAGACCTTCTGGCCATGGACGCAGTTTATAATTTATCAAATCATGGCCCTTTCAACATACTTGTGAACAACGCGGGCAGCAATATTCCAGAACATTTCTGCGATGTCACGGAAGAGAGTTTCGATAAGGTAATTGACCTTAATGTTAAATCAGCCTTTTTCGTGGCACAGGTTGTTGCAAAGGGAATGCTTGAGTCTGGAATTAAGGGATCAATCATCAACATTTCCAGCCAGATGGGAATTGTTGGAGGTCGAAAAAGGACTGTCTATTGTGCCTCAAAACATGCCATGGAAGGCTTCAGCAAAAGCATGGCGCTGGACCTGGCAGAAAATGGAATAAGGGTAAATACTGTCTGCCCGACCTTTGTTGAGACAGAACTGACAAAACCATTCCTGGCAGAAAAGGAATTCGGTGATTATGTCCTGAGCCGCATTCCGCTTGGACATGTAGGACAGACTGAGGATGTGGCAGACGCAGTGCTGTTTCTTGCCTCTGACATGAGTAAAATGGTGACCGGCTCAGCCATCAAGGTTGACGGGGGCTGGACTGCTGTCTGATCACAGCAGGTAAAACTACTTTAACACTTTTAAATGTAACCTTGAAACAAATCCCTCAAACCCTGCTTGATACATTCAGGAAATACGACACGCCGACAATCGTGAATTCACTGGAACTGCTTGATTCCAGCTTCCGCACCAGCGGTTTTACTACAGAACAGCTGGTCTGCGCTGACACGTCGCTTCCTCCGCTTGTGGGTTATGCCAGGACAGCAACCATCCGCTCATCCACTGAAGTTGATCCAAACACAAAGCGTGAGCGTAGTTTAGCTTATTACCAATATGTGTCCTCCGGAACAGGCCCCTGTGTGAGTGTGATCCAGGATATTGATGATATTCCCGGTTTTGGCTCTTTCTGGGGAGAGGTGAATACAAACATTCATAACGCGCTGGGAGTTGCAGGTGTTTTGACCAACGGCTCGGTACGGGATCTTGATGTGCTTGCTCCGGGATTCCAGGTGCTTGCAGGAAAAATAGGGCCGGCCCATGCGTATGTGCGGGTAGAGGAAACAGGAATACCCGTAGAAATTTTCGGCATGAAAGTTCAGCACAATGACTTAGTACATGCCGACCGGCATGGCGCCGTAGTCATTCCTGCGGAGCTCGCAAAGGATTTGCCGAATGCCATTGATCTGATGATCAGGCGGGAGAAGGTAATTCTTGATGCATGCAAAAGAGACGATTTTAATTATGAGGTTCTCAAGCAGGCAATTCAGGAATCAGCTGAAATAAAATAATACTGATTATTTTATGCTTGTTAAAGTTGGATAAGTAAAAGCCCCGTCATAGTAATCACCCCTCAGGTCCTAATCCACTAATTATACTTCAATAAGAACCAAGGCCTTAAACAAGGTTGAATTGTTCACCCCGTGCTGTCTTGTTGAAAGCTAATACCAATCTTAATGTATCAAAAAAGTTTTTTAAGTGCTTCAACATCCTCAGGATAATCCTGATCGAAGCAGTAATGCAGATTAAGGAAGCGTTTACGGAACCGGGCTACTTCATCACCCACACTCCTTCCGTGAACGGCCTCAGCAAAAAGTGTGGCAAATTCCCTGAAGTCATCCTCCTTCATGCCGAAACGTGTCATTTCGGCCACTCCCATGCGCAGGCCGGAACTGGAGGTAAAACTTTCATCAGAAGGAATAGCCTGGTAGTTGACAATGATGTTGCTTGCTTCCAGTTCCTCAGCGATGACCGTGCCCTGGGCGTAACCCACAACCACTACAACCTGGTGAGTCTGGGTATAGCCAAGCTCAGGATTTCCCTGTACCTTAATTCCTTCATCAGCCAGTGCACTAGCAAAGGCTTTGGCATTTGCCAACACCTGTGGCTGATAGGAATCCTTAAAGGCATTCATCTCAAGAGAAGCCATCAGCATTCCGAGCAGCGTGCCCAGGTGATGGTTGCTGACTGCACCGGGGAATGCTCTCCGCTGAATGGTTTGCCAAAGTTCGTATTCTGGAGTTTCTTCTTGAAACGCCGCCCCGATTAGTCCACGCTGTGAGCCGAACAGGGTTTTGTGAGTTGATCCGGTGACAATATCTACTCCTTCAGCAAATGGGTTCTGAAAGTGCGGTCCTATCAATCCCAAAACGTGTGCCATGTCATACATCACCACAGGCCTGACAAGTTTTGACTCCAGAATCTTACAGATGGCCTCCACCGGTTCCGGATACAGAATCATGCTCTTGCCGAGAATAATAAGTTCCGGATCATAACGTTCCAGCAGTTCAGCTGTTTCCTGCAGATCAATGCAATAAGGGTCATCCCTGAGTACAGGGAAGTTTATCACCGCATACTTCTCTGTTATCGGATTTTTTGCCACATAGTCACGCAGGGCCCCCATCGGCTGGGAACTCAGGTGACCGCCTTTGCCAATGTGATTGTTCATCACCAGAGGAATACGGGCGGGTTCACTGCGGCGTTCTGTGCGGTTTCGAAAATCAACCAGTGCGCTGAAAACTGTCATGTTTGCCATCTGTCCGCTGATCATCCTGGATTCAACCAGCGGGCAGCCAAGAAATTGACACATTTCATCGACCAGCCTTTCTTCAACCCACTCAATGAATTCTGTCCCCTGGTAGTAGAATACTTCCTGTTCAAATGCAGCAAGCAGTTCCTTGTGTTCCGCGTAGCGTCCACATGGATCGGTGATCTGCAGAAGCCTGACCAAAGAGGACTGTGTCATTTCAGAGGGGATAAGGTTGACGCAGTTCTGCTGACGCCATTCATGGTTTTCCAGGCTCTTTTTCAATAACAAAGAGACTTTCTCACTTGTAATGGCTGCAGAAGTTTCTGCTGTATCAGCTTCAGTGCTTATTGGAATTGCACGAAAATACGGAGGTGCTTCGGATCGGCCGTGCCATAGCACCAGCTGTGAGCTAAGTCGTCGCCCGCGTACCTCGACTTCAAGCTGCTGCTGGGGTTGAATTTCTGCATCAATATATGCCAGTGCCAGCGCCCTGCGGTCATTTTCGTCAGTGATATTCATTGTGGCACCCTCTCCTCCGAATTTCCAATAAGGCACCATGGTTCCACTTGTAATCATGCCGACATTAGTACCGTTCAGAAAGACCGGATCGCCCTGACGAGCTATGCCTTTGTCTGTTAGTGCCATCGGCAAGATTCGTCTGGGCAGGATTTCAGAGGTCTCATACTGTCCTGTACGAAGTTTACGGATTTCTTCAAACTGAGCACGCAGAGCTTCACGACCAACAAAGTCACCTTTCCGCCGTGAAAAACTAACCGCCACTGACGTAAGGGGGAAAGCAAAGGCAGGTATTTCTCTGCCTTCCGGATCATTGCCAAACTCATGTCCGTAAAGCGGCATGCCTGCTTCCAGACGTAGTGTATCCCTCGCACCAAGTCCGGCTGCAACCAAACCTTCTTCACTTCCTGCTTGATAAATATGCTCCCAAACCTCCTCTGCCTTTTCAGATGGAATGAAGAGTTCGAAACCGAGCGGTTCACCGGTGTAACCTGTTCTGGCTACAATGACCCTGGTTCCCAGGAGTGTGACCTCGGAGAGACTATTGCGAAATGTTTCCGGCATAGTTCCGTCTTCAATCAGCCTGGCCAGAATCCTTCCGGAAAGAGGTCCCTGAAAGGCAATCATCGAAATCTGTGAAGTTTCATCTTTCATTGAAACTTCGAAGTCATTTGCCTGCTGCAGCAAATGATCCCAGTCCTTCTCCCTGTTTGAAGCGTTAACTACCAGAAAATACTCATCTCCAGGACGATAGAGGTAGGCGTCATCATATAACCCTCCGTTACTGTTGGGAATCAGGGTGTACTGTGCCTGCCAGGGTTCCAGCGACTCAGCATTGTTGGTAAGTACATGCTGAAGAAAAGGGATTTTGTCCTTACCCTGAATCCGGAAACGTCCCATGTGACTCACGTCGAATAAACCGCCATAACGACGTGTGCCTAGATGTTCTTTTAAAATTCCGGTCCCATATTGCAGGGGCATATCCCAGCCTCCAAAATTAACCATCTTTCCTCCATTTCTTGTGTGCCAGGAATGCAGAGAAGTCTTGAGAAGGCTTTCAGTGGTTTTGTTATTTTCAGTCATGTATATCTGTGATGAAAAAAATATTTTATAAACAATCTGTCCGCGAACATGACATCATGATGCATGTAATTTATTGATCTGTCATAACGGAGATTTATGCAGGAATCATTTGTGATCAAAAGCAAAAAAACTTGATTCGCCAGACTTTCTCTCCTAGAATTAGTGCGTTTAACAATAGCATTTATCAGACAATAAATACAGGAGAATATATGAGTAACATAATCGGGAACTATGTAGGAGGCTCTCGATCAAACCAGAATGTCGGGACACTCCAGGATGTTTTTAATCCTTCTACCGGTGATGTTTCCGGACAGGTTATACTGTCAAGTTCTGAAGATCTTGATGAAGTTGTTGAAGTGGCTAAAGCAGCTGCCAGCGAATGGGCACAAACTCCTGTGGGGATGAGGGCGCAGGTCATGTTTCGCTTCAAACGTCTTCTTGAGGAAAACGCCGACAAAATCGCACGCACCATCAGCAGCGAGCATGGCAAAACACATGAAGACGCCCTGGGGGAGGTAACAAGGGGACTGGAAGCAGTTGATTTTTCATGCGGAATTCCACACCTGTTGAAAGGAACTTTCAGTGAACAGGTTGCAAGGTCGATAGATATGTATTCCTTTCCACAGGCGCTAGGTGTAGTTGCCGGGATTACGCCTTTCAATTTTCCGGCAATGGTACCGATGTGGATGTTTCCTAACGCGATTGCCTGCGGAAACGCGTTTATCCTCAAACCATCCGAAAGAGACCCCAGTGTGTCACTCATAATTGCGGATTTGTTCAAGGAAGCAGGTTTGCCTGACGGAGTATTTAACGTAGTGCAGGGTGACAAAGTTGTTGTTGATGCCATACTGGATCATCCGGACATTGCGGCAGTAAGTTTTGTAGGCTCAACTCCTGTAGCAAAATACATTTACTCCCGAGGAGCAAGCAGCGGCAAACGGGTTCAGGCACTGGGCGGAGCAAAAAACCACATGGTGATCATGCCGGACGCAAACATGGACCAGGTAGTGGACGCGCTGATGGGTGCCGGATACGGCTCCGCCGGGGAGCGCTGCATGGCGGTTTCTGTTCCTGTTCCGGTTGGGAATAATGTCGCGGAAAACCTGATGGATCGCATGGTTCCTTTGGTTGAAGAACTGCCTGTCGGTCCTCCGGATGACAGCAAAGCGGCAATGGGACCAGTCATAACAAAACAAAGTCTGGAAAGAATCACTTCATTGCTGCAAAGCGGTGTGGACCAGGGCGCTGACCTTTTGGTAGATGGCCGAGAATTGACAGTTCCCGGTTACGAAAAAGGATTTTTCATTGGGGGTTCGCTGTTTGATCAGGTAACACCTGAAATGGATATTTATAAAGAAGAAATTTTTGGGCCGGTGCTTTCCACTGTTCGCGCTGAAGATTATGAAGACGCGATAAACCTGATTCACGGCAACCCGCACGGAAACGGCGTAGCTATTTTCACTCGTGACGGTGACGCCGCAAGAGATTTTGCCAGCCGAATTGAGGTAGGCATGGTGGGAATAAACGTACCGATTCCTGTGCCTGTCGGTTACCACAGTTTTGGCGGGTGGAAGCAGTCACTTTTTGGTACTCACCATATTTATGGTCCGGAAACAATTCACTTTTATACGCGGCTCAAGGCAATTACTTCGCGTTGGCCTGCCGGAATCAAATCCGGAGCACAGTATAATTTTCCGACAATGAACTAATTAACGAATAAATCATAACTGAATGACTCCATTAGAATTCATAACATTAGCTGATTTAGTTCCAATAATTCCCGAAATCATTGTGCTACTGACGGCCTGTACAGTTCTGCTGGTTGATTTGTTCGCGCCGCATAAAGAACGAGCCTTCACTTTAGCAATAACCACCATCATCGGCTTGCTGCTGGCAATTATTTCCGAAGTACAGCTGCATGGCAGGGAAATTACCGGATTTTACGGAACGGTTGTGGCAGATGATTTTTCGGTGCTGTTTGAGTTGATTTACATGAGTGTGGCGATCGTGACAGTGTTTCTTTCGCGACACTACATTGCCGAAAATGAGATGAATTTTGGGGAATATTACGTACTGCTGCTGACTGCTGTTTCCGGAATGATGTTCATGACTTCCGGACTTGACCTGCTTGTGATCTTCATCGGTCTGGAAATAATGTCAATCTCCAGCTACATCCTGGTCGGCATTAAACGCAAGGTCGCCCTGTCCAATGAAGCCGCACTCAAATATCTGCTGTTGGGCGCGTTTTCCACCGGATTTCTGCTTTACGGAATTTCCATGCTTTATGGCGCGACAGGAAGTACGCTGCTGCCAGACATAATTTCTGAAGTTCAGCAAAAAGGCGCGGATAATCCGCTTGTAATTGTCGGTCTGGCTTTGGTTGTTATTGCAATGAGTTTTAAAATTGCCATTGTTCCCTTTCACATGTGGACTCCTGATGTTTACACCGGTGCCCCGACCCCGGTGACAGGTTTCCTTTCCGCCGCAGCAAAAGCCGCAGGTTTTGCTGTTTTTGTGCGCGTTTTGCTGACCGGAATTCCGCTAGATGATGCAAACTGGGAAAATCTTTTGTGGATACTGGCAGTACTGACAATGACTGTCGGCAATTTAATGGCGCTGCGTCAAAGTGAAGTAAAACGCATGCTGGCTTTTTCCTCAATCGCACATGCCGGCTATGTGCTGGTGGCGGTGGTGGTTGGCAGCGCTTCAGCCATCAGCGGAGTTATTTTTTATTCATGTGCCTACGCGGTGATGGGTACCGGGGCATTTGGTATTTTAACCATACGTGATTCCGGGAGTGTTCCCCAAAACTACGATGATCTCGCAGGCTACGGTAAGCGTAATCCGTTTCTGGCACTGCTGATGACTTTGTTTATGTTTTCATTGATCGGCCTGCCTCTGACAGGGGGATTCATCGGCAAACTTCAAATTTTCAGCGCTGCATTAGATGAAGGATGGGTCTGGCTGACTGTAATCGGAATACTCAACAGCGCGCTTTCAGCATATTACTATCTGCGGGTTGTAATGTTCATGTACATGCGTGAGGGAGCGCTTCCGGAAGGCGCCGACTTGTCCGGTAGATCGTCCGGATTTGCCTTAACCGGACTGATTGGAACAGCTGTGGCGGTGCTCTATCTTGGAGTTTTTCCGGACAAGATTATTGAGCTTGCCTCGTCGTCCATTCAGGCTCTGCTGTAGGCTTTATCAAAAAAGCTCGACATATTTATTTGGAAACAATAGCCTGACCATTAGTTCTGTCTCCCGCATTAATATTTTGAAGTAAGGCGATGATAGATGGCGTCACATTTTACATGAGATCCACAGCGAGCAGATTGAGCCGTGGATTCAGCCTGCTGGAAGTGATGATTGTTGTTGTGATCATCGGAATCCTGGCAACACTCGCCTACCCCAGCCTGGAAGGCTACCTTCAACGCTCAAAACAGACTGAAGCAAAAGTCAGCCTCAGCGCCATTTATACTGCACAGAAAATCTATTTTGCAACCAATCAGACTTACGCAGATTCACTCAGCAAACTTGATGTTGAACTGGAAAGCGGAGAAAGTGCGCGCTACAACTTCACAATCAGCGGTGACAGTTCTTCATTTACCGCCACTGCCAGGGGCAACCTTGACGATGACGCGGCGCTGGATACATGGACCATTGATCAGAACAAAAATCTTCAAAACACTGTCAACGATATTAGCTCTGAATAATATGAGGTTTCCGAACTCTGTATTCAGAATTAATATTCTCCGACTCTTTCTTCTTCCGCTGATTTTATCATTACTGCTGTTTCAGTCCGGATGCTCTGTAACTGAGATTCAGCATAAAATTCCCCCTTCACCAAAAGCGCTTTCCGGCATCAATGAACTATATATAAAAAATTTCAAAGGTGAGCAGTCAGTGTTGTTCGGCACAATCTTGATACATGAAATCAATCAACTGCCTGAGATTAAATACCTGGCGGTCTTTCCGGATAACGAAAAAAAAGAAGCCGCGCTGATCAGCGCCGAAGTACTGCGTTATTCTGTCAAAGATGAGGAAGAAGTGCAGCAGCAGACCCATATCAGTTTGGTAGAGAAAGAGGTGTTGAAGGAGAATCCTACCGGACTTAATGTTATCTCCCGCACCTTTGAGTTTGTGGAAAAACCTTACACTGAACGCTCAATTCATCGTACGCTGGATTTGGGAATAGCCTTTAAAATTACAAATATTGCAGGAGATAAAACTCTTTACATCAATCAGGAAAATGCCAGTTTAAAACAGAGCTATGTTGGTGAAGAAAGCATAATGCTGATTCCGGAAACAATTGACGAAATGGTGCGTCTCGCACAACTGCTTATCCAGAAATTTTTATACAGGATCAATCCTGAACCGACTGAGAGAATTGTTGTTTTAGAAAAAGGAAGTCAGCCTGTACCATGGACAATGGGATTTTTGGATTTTGGGCATCCACAAATTATGCGCTCCAATCATTATGCCACAGGCGGCAGGTATGACCTGGCGCTGAAAGGCTGGAACTATGTGCTGTTTGAACCTAGAACTTATCCTGAATCAGAGAGTTTTATTTTCACAGACAATGTCTATACACGACTCAAAAAAGCCAATTTGCCGGATAGCACCTTACGGCCTTTGCTGGAAATTCATGGAAAAACTTTTTCATCAGAGGAGATTGATGTTGTGCTGATGGGACTGATTTCAAACCAGGATTTTGAACGATATTCGCAAATTATTAAAGCACACTCGCGCAGTACTCAACAAATAGACCGTTTGAATTTAGCTGCTGCTCATTTTAATATCGGCGCAGTATATCATTTACGTAATGAACTGGAACTTGCGGCATACCATTTTGCACAGGCAAATGCATATAATCCTGATGAAAAATATTCTCAGTCATGGATTGATATTCAACATATAATCGGTGATTACAACCCATTTGATACTTTGATTGGACGTACCGTTGAGACAGCTGCGAAACTCCCTCCTCCAGATGGTGCCTTACTTCAGCCGGCAAGCTTAAAAACACCTTAGTCTTGATTGAAACCTGATTTCGGTTTACATTCCAAACACTGAAGTTTTTTAAGCTTTACTGCACAAATGTCACAAGATCAAAAGCTAGTGTTCAAATGAAATTACTGTTTAACTTTGTGATTCTAACCTCACTGCTTGTCTATCCTGTACAGGCAGAGGAAATATTTGTCATGGGGTTGACAAAAATATATAACAACAACCAAATCGAGGCAAAAGAACAGGCGCTTAGAAATGCTCAGCTTAACTCAGTGAAAAAAGGTGTGGAGAAATTATTGGTTAAAAAAACTATCAACCAAAATTATCAAGTTATTAAGGAACAGATTTACAACTTTAATAAAAAATTCATCATTGATTTCGAAATTGTCAATCAGGACATTGATCTGGAGCAAAAATACGTTGAAATCCAAATCAAGGCAAATGTTGATGATGAAAAAATTCTGAAAAAATTACAGCAGCTGGGAATGATACACGACCGAATGGGTTACAAAATGCTGATGGTGATTTACCATGGCCAAACTGCTGAGGCATTGTCCCGTGAAAACAGAGCTGTGCAGGAAACAATTGCGATGGTGCAGAAAACATTTGCCGAAGAAGGTTTCAGGACGTTAAATCAGAAAACCATGAAGCAGATTTACCGTGCTCTTGATCAGGATATAATAGACTGGCGGCCTGTGGACATTCTGACTGCGCTGGCACTGAATTATAATGTGGAAATACTGGTAATCATGGAAATGATTCCCGGAGAACGTCACATGCTGAACGGCTCCTTTTTTCAAGTCAAATCAACTGTGCGTTTCAGTGTGTTTGATACTGTTTCAGGACAACAGATTGCGGCAACATCCGTTATGGGAATCGAAAAAACACTAATGAATCCGGAAGAAAAACTATGGCAGAAACTGCTGGGGACAGCAGGTAAACAGGCCGCTTTGGAAAATGTGCTTCAGTCAACTGAACATATCAACCATTTTTATCAGAATGCCGGCGAGATTGGGGAAATATACACAATAGTGTTCAGCGGTTATTCCCCCCGAAGAGAAAGTCTGATTATAGATTATCTGGAAAATAATGCTGAATATCAGCAGCTTTCTGAATTAAAAAACACATTTGGCCATCTTGAGCTGGAATTGTTTTCGATAAAACGAAAAAGCATTTTACGCCGGAGAATAACCAGTGACTTGCTCAAAAAGGAAATTGAAGTTGCCACCAAAACACTTCCGGGGTATCACCTGTTTTTCATCAACCCGGATCCAATGGAAGAAATAGAAACAATCGAAGACAATGAAACCGTATCTTCCTTGAAAAATGATGCACAAGTATCCCCCTCACAATAGAATGAACGCGGACACATCCGGTTAAATACTGAGAAACTTTATTCTTCATCCGGAAGTAGTTTATGTGTTTTTCAATTTGGAATAAACAACTGCTCCAGCTCAAAAAAACTATTGCAGCGCTGACGCTTTTACTCGGCTGTAGTGTACAGATTCAGGCTGGTGATAAAGATGCTGTTTTGTCTTTGGAAGGAAAATCATTTCATGGACTAATAAAAGCCGAGGGGTGGCTTGGCTTGTTTGAAGGCACCACAACATTAACATTTGAGTTTGGAATACTGACCACGGAAAATGATTCTTCAAAGGAGTCAGGACCATACCATGTCAAAGTTGATGATGGCCGAGTCATCTTCACATCCCGCATGCACACAGACTATGACAATGGAACAATTGAATGGAAGGGAAATTATGACGGAGAGTCTTTGTATAACGTCCAGGCAGATTGGATTCGGGGGAATGGAGGAACATTCCTTCATGGTTTGTTGCTTCCAGATGTTGTAAAATGGGAATTTACACCAGACCCGTTTGCTGATCAGCAGGATGACCAAATGATTCTAATCCCCGGCGGCACATTTCAAATGGGGAACCCCAACGGAAAAGCAGGAGATGATAATGTCCCTGTGCATACAGTGACAGTGGATAGTTTCTATATGGACAAGTACGAAGTCACAGTTGGTCAATTCAGGAAATTCCTGGAAGAAACAGGCTACGAATATGACTGGTCTGTATGGCAGGAATATTTTGTTTCACCGGAGGACAATCATCCGATGGTGAATGTTGACTGGCACCAGGCTTCCGCTTATTCCAGTTGGGCAGGGAAACGCCTGCCGACTGAAGCTGAGTGGGAATACGCGGCGCGCGGCGGGCTGAAAGGACAGAGATATCCATGGGGGAATTATATCACGAAAAATGATGCTAATTTCCACAGGTACTGGGAAGAAGATGAAGAATACAAAACTGTAAAAATTGAAGAAATAGACTGGAAGGATGAATGGAGTTACAGTACAGCGCCTGTGGGCAGTTTTGCACCAAATGGATATGGATTATTTGATATGGCAGGAAACGTGGCAGAATGGTGCTGTGACTGGTATCAATGGGATTATTACAGGATTTCTCCCACACATAATCCGCAAGGGCCAGTAACAGGCACAACTAAAGTAACCCGCGGAGGGCATTGGTACAGCTGGCACAAAGGGTTGCGAGTTCATAACCGCGGAGATAACCCGCCAGATGTGGAATGGTGGCAGGATGTTCAGGGATTTCGACTAGTGAAAGATTTAGAAGCGGAATTAAAAGAATAATCACTATATCTGCAAAGAATTCCTCAGTGAAAATAAGTTCAAATTAGAAAGTACTCAACCTGACAAATTGTTAAGCCTCACTGAAAAGTTTATATACTTTAAGAAATTCATTTTCTGATCCTGACTACTGAAAGAAGGAAAGATATGAACATTTCACAGCTAACAAGCTTAATAATAATCTTGAAAACTTGTGGTCAAATAATTATGGTGATGTCAAATTGGGAAAAAATTGGTTTTGAACGGATGCGTAAAAATTTTTCAAGGACATTGTACTTCAGTTAACATGAAGAAAAAACGATTCCCCGCAGTTGAAATACATAAAACAATAACCGCAATTATCGTTTTATTGTTTATTTCATTTTCAGTCCACGCGGAAACAATTTATGAACTGGATTTCACTTCTGCATCAGGTAATGTCAAGGAATGGTTTGAAAAAATCAACTGGGAATTCCGTGAAGATATTGACGATATGAATCTTCGTTTCGAAGACGGAAAACTTGTGGTTGAACCCACAAAAGATGAGCTTGGTGTGATGATGCGGGAATTTGACAAAAGAAACTATTTACAGGATGTGACCAAATTACACATCGAATGGGGGGTGGATCAATATCCACAAGGTGCTGACTGGAGCGGGCCAAAAGACAAAAAAAGGAACACTCGCGAAGCAATTTCATTTATGATCTTCTTTGGTGACAAAAAATTGGACAGTGGATTTTTCCTTGCTCCGGATCTTCCGTACTTCATAAGTTTTTTCTTGGGAGAAAAAGAAAAACCTGATCAGGTATATTATGGAAACTACTGGCAGGAAGGTGGAAGATATCTCTGCATACCATGCGACGGAAGCACTGCAAAAACCATTGTCACTGAGATAAACCTTGAAGAAAAATTCAAGGAATTATTCGGTAAGGAACAGCCTCCTGTTTCCGCACTGGGAATTGAGGTGGATGTACAAAAAACTGGAAAAAGCAACGGCAGACACTCAAAGGCATTTATCAAGCATATAAAATTGATGAAATAGTATAAAAGATGTCATTCCCGCTTTTGCAGGAATTAAAAACGAGGTCTTCATTTTAACCAGTTACATCTTCCCCGCAGTAGCCTGCCCCTGCAGCTCAAAAAAAGAATCGTCTTCGTACTGCGGACGTAGTTCCAGATTGGCTTGAATCATCCGGGCTATCTTCGCCGGCTTTCCGCGAATAACCTGATGGCTGTAGATCGACGGCACCATCGGGGGAGTAAGTGGAATGGCATCCGCGGCTGGGTAGTCGCAGATCAGCATCCGACGGGGTTTGTCTGAAAGATTAGGAGGACCTCCGTGTACCATCCAGGTATGCATCAGACAAACATCTCCGGATTTTCCTGTTATCGGTACGGAACGATCTTCAAGTTGAGCGTTCAGCCTGGGGTCAACCTTGCCGGTGAATTTCCCGTCCTGAAAGTGACTGTAGCGTTCTCGGTGTGCTCCAGGCACCACCCACAAACAGCCGTTTTCTTCGGACATTTCGTCCAATAACAGCAGTGCCGTCACCATGTCATCATTTGTGTGCGGATCGTAAATATGATCCTGGTGGAAGTCCACCCGTGTCTTCATTCCGGGCAGCTTGATGTTGAGCTTACAGTGATGAAACTTGACATCCGGACCGATCAAGTCAGCCACCATATCAGGAATTACTCCATTGATCAGCACATCGTAATATGCATCAGAAATGTCAACAGGATTGGCCACACGTCTTAGCTTTGGACTTTCAGCAGAATGCCCGGCCTCCAGATCAAACCGTGCCTTGCCGTCAGACATTGTTCCGTAGTTTTTATCATGATCACGGCTTTCCTCAATCCACTTATCAAGCTGCTCTGACAAAGCTTGAAGCTGCTCCGTCGTAGCACCGTTTTCGGTAATTACAAAACCTTTTTCCCAAAAGTGATCAATTTGTATTTGGCTCAGCATAATGTAGATTCTCGAAGTCAAGATGTTACCGATTAATCCTTTATATCAGGACCCGTCTAAACTTAAAAGGGTCTGATAAAGCTCAGGACGGCGGTCCCTGAAAACTCCCCATTCTGTACGCATTTTTTGTATATGATCAAGATCAAATTCCGCAAAAAGCATTTGTTCTTCTTCACGCCCGGCTTGTTCAATTAATTCCCCAGTTGGTCCTGCAATAAAAGACGACCCGTAAAAAGTCACTTCACAGCTGGGACCATTATTCCCTGCCCTGCTTATTTCCAGACCAATACGATTGGATGCCATTACAGGCACGACGTTTGCGGCAGCGTGGCCCTGCATTACTCGTGTCCAATGCGGACAGGTATCATATTCAGGATTATGAGGCTCTGAACCGATCGCAGTTGGATAACAAAGGATTTCCGCACCCTGCAGGGCCATTGCGCGTGCTGCTTCCGGAAACCATTGATCCCAGCAAATCCCGGCACCGACTTTTCCAAAACGTGTTTCCCAGACACGAAATCCGCTGTCTCCTGGAGCAAAGTAAAATTTTTCCATGTAGCCCGGTCCATCCGGGATATGAGATTTTCGGTAAACTCCAAGCTGCTGACCATCAGAATCGATCATGGTCAACGAGTTGAAAAATGTATTACCTGATCGTTCAAAAAAACTTACCGGAAGCACAACATTCAATTCCTTCGCTAAACTGCTCATTCTTTCAAGAACAGGATGTTCTTCAAAAGGAAGTGCCCATTCAAAATATTCCGGACTCTGCTCTTTGCAGAAATACCTTGTTGCAAACAATTCCTGCAGCAAAATGATATTTGCACCTTGTCCTGCTGCTTGCCGGATAAGATTTTCAGCCTTATCAATGTTTTCTGCATGATCTTCAGAACACACCATCTGAGTTACTGCAACTTTTACCGTTCTCATCCGTGATACACTTATTGAATTATTGCAACTATGGATTGATAGTAACTGAACTAACAGCGAAAGAAGAACTGCCTGTTAAGGGAAACTTCTATTCCTCGAAACCCTGCAGGACATTGACAGCGTTGACACCCAATTCCTTGATGTCGTATCCTCCTTCCATCACAAAAAGTGTGGTAAGTTTCAAATCAGAAATCAACTTGCCGATGGTTAGGAAATCTTCAGATTTGAGTTTGAAAAAACTGATGGGGTCCTTCTCAAATGTATCCACACCTAAAGATACTATTATCACCTCAGCCTCAAACTGATCAATCTTTGCCAGGCTTTCTTTAAGGCAATCACACCATTTATTGAACTGTGTCCCTGGAGGCAGTGGCCAATTGTATGTGGTGCCTTCACCCGTATTTTGACCTGTTTCTTCCTGATAACCGGAAAAATGGGGAAATGCATCACGTGGATCCCCGTGCAGCGAGAGATAAAGAACATCATCCCGCTGATAGAAAATATCCTGTGTACCGTTTCCGTGATGAAAGTCAATGTCCAGTATTGCAACTCTGTCAATCCCGTTGTCCCTGAACCATTGTGCGGCAATTGCGGCATTGTTCAAAAAACAATATCCGCCAAACATATCAAAAGCGGCATGGTGGCCTGGTGGGCGGCAGAGAGAGAAAACTCCGTTTTCATTTCCACTCAATATCAATTCTGCTCCTGTCAGAGCCACATCCTTGCTGGCCTCAGCGGCTTCCCATGTACCTTTGCTGATTGAGGTTTCATTGGCCAGTGAATAGTAACCTATCTTACCTTCTATAAAATCAGGAACACGCTGTGACATTCGTCGTGCGGGCCAGCAGTTGGCCATTGCCTCCCCTTTGTAGCCTGTCTTGGTCCATTCTTCCCAGGCTACTTGAAGGAATTCAACAAATCCTGCATCATGCAGCGCCAAAACCGGTTCCATACCAAATTCCCTGGGAGAGATAACTTCACCAAGATTCTCGCTCTTTACTCTCTCCAAAACTATATCGGCACGTGAAGGATTTTCAAATGGTGGTACAAGCTGGCCGCCGTATAGTTCAGTTTTGGAGTTACGCAGTCGATGCTTATCTGAATATATTGTGATCATTTTAACTCAATTATTGTTTTTGTTTATTTTCCTGGATTCCCATTTATGCGGGATTGACATTTTTCAATAATCCATTTTGTAAATTATTCCTGCCAGAATGTGTTCCAGTCCGGTTCCGGAGCAATGTTTGTCAACTCACGATCAAACGGCACTGCGTCCGGATCAATTTTTTCATCCAGCTCCCGTGCGTAACGGTGTCCGGAATATACGGCTGCGGCAATGGTTGACGGTGCAAGGGCATCACCAATGCGTGTAACACTCTTGATCCCTGCATCACCCCAGGAATCACGCATCATCCCAAGTTCAGTTTCCAGTGAAGCATTGGGTAAACGTGCGGTTACCAGCAGCAAAGCATCACAATTCATAACAGTTGATTCTCCGGTATAAATATGAACAGCTTCCGGATAAGTTTCTTTTCCGGGTCGGATGAAATGATGCGGTATAATTTTGATTCCTTTTTTTAACAAATCAGCCTGAATTATTTCCTGCTCCAGGGTGTGCATGGTCCAGGAAGAAACAACCGCCGCCGGAGTGACAAGTGTAACCTCACAGCCGTTTTTCCGGCAATATTCCGCGACTACACCGCCAAGATAAAAATGGTCATCATCGTAAACCACCACCCTGCCACTTGGCACACGACCTTCAAAAATATCATCCGGAGTAAACACAAGTTTTTCCGGAAAAGTCAGTGGAAGCAGATGATGGCGACTTACACCATCACGCCTCCATTTTGAACCGGTGGCCAGTACAACGTGTTCACTGCCGAATTCCAGAATATCCTCAACAGTGACTTCACTTCCAGGATAAGTCTCAACGTTGTCCATCTGCCGAATTTGCCCCAGACGATAATCCCTCACACGATTCCAGGCAGCAAGGCCGGGCAATTGGGATTCCTGTGTAACACGCCCGCCGAGTTCGTTCGATTTTTCAGCCAGTGTAACTTTGTATCCACGTCGCCCCAGCGCACGTGTGCATTCCAATCCGGATGGTCCTCCACCTACAATCAGCACACTTTTGCTGTGACCTTTGCTTTGGATTTTTTCAGGATGCCAGCGTCGCCTCCATTCTTCTCCCATCGTCGGATTCTGGGTACAGCGGATCGGTGACATTGTCATGTCTCCGGAAACACAAATATTGCAGCCGATACATTCCCGGATGTCCTCCAAACGGTCTTCTTCAATTTTTTTGGGCAAAAACGGATCAGCAATAGAGGGACGCGCCGCGCCGATCAGATCCAGCACTCCGCGTCGAATTTGCGAAACCATTGCGTCCGGTGAGGTGAAGCGCCCCACACCAACTACGGGTTTGGTTGTGAGAGGCTTGAAGCCGGTCACAAACGGTTCCTCGTGGCCTTCTTCCCCAAAGCGGGAAGTACGTGAATCAATGTCCCAGTCGCACAGAGTCAAATCCCACAAGTCAGGAAGTTCGGCGATATCGCTGAAGAGTTCCAGCATTTCCTCAATGTGAATGCCATCAGTACCAATCAGCTCATCCACACCGATTCGGCAGGCTACCGCGCATGTATCACCGACCGCATCCTTTGTATCTTCAATTAGTTCCACCAGCAACCGACCCCGGTTCTTCAGGCTTCCTCCATATTCGTCTGTGCGATGATTAAAGCGTCTCGAAAGAAAATGCTGCGGAGCTCCAAAACCGTGCGCGCCGTAAACATAAACAATATCAAATCCGGCAGATTTGGCACGGAGAGCTGCATTGCGATGCCAGCGCCTTAGGTCCACGATATCACGTTTTGTCATTGCGCGCGCCTGCACAGGATCACTGGTGTATGTTAACGTAGGAAGATCGCTTGGTCCGAGCGGAACCTCACGGGAATACATATTTGGCCCGTTCATGCCATTGTATGCCAGTTCGATTCCGGCTAATGAACCAAATGTATGGACAGCATTTGTGATTCTGGAAAGAACAGGCAGGTCCCGGTCATCCCAAATCCGCAATTCAATAAAAGGCGTAATTTCGGAGGTGTGGTGTATTTCAACCTGCTCAGTGTTGACTACGCCCCAGCCGCCCTCGGCCTTGATGGCCCGCAAGGCCACCATTCCGGAAACATCACGGTAGCCCATGCCGTTGCAATGCGGTACCTGGTAAAAGCGGTTCGGAGCCATCACCGGGCCTATTTTCACCGGCTCAAACAGAATTTGGTAATGATCGTCTGCGGGCATGGAGGAACTCTGTGAGGGTTACACTTTCCCGGCGGTAGCCTGTCCCTGAAGCTCAAAGAACAAATCCTCTTCGTACTGCGGGCGCAGTTCCAGATTGGCTTGAAGCTGCTCCGGCGTGGCCTCGTTTTCCGCAAGCACGAAGCCCTGCTCCCAAAAGGTTCCAATCTGCGTTTGGCTAAGCATGATCCTTGCTATTTCGTATTGGGCACATGAAATTTTTCATTCGCCCGTTTCTCCATTTCTTCCAAGGAAACATTTTGTAGGTGAACGGCAAACCACCACTGATTTCCAAACGGATCCTCCACCCCAGCATTTCGCTCGCCATAATACTGTTCCGCAGGCTCTCTTAATGATTTTGCACCATGCTTCAGAGCCAACTGATAAGTCTCATCAACGTCATCAACATACATGTAAAGAACTGTTGGAACGGCTGGCTGGTGATCTCCAGCTTCTCCAATCATCAAAACAGAATCACCAATCCGGATACGAGCATGATGCACTACTCCTTCCGCTAAGGTTGTTCGCCGTAACTCCTTTGTGCTGAAGACTTTTTCCAGATATTCGAGGAACGCAGATACTTCGTGGACCAGCAGATATGGAGTTACCGTATGATAGCCATCTGGTATTTTATTCGCCCTCATACTTCCTCCAAGATTTAAGTTTTCAAGTCGTTGTTTGCAGCCTAATACCAAATTACGGATTCCCCGGAACTCCGTAAGACGGTGCATCTTCAGGGTTGAGGGCGCGGGTAAGATAAGGTTCAAGCTGCGGCTGATATTCATTCCAGATTGTACGAAGCCTGGAAATAGGATCATCATCCCAATCAACACGAAGATCAACTATCGGCCATGACACGGTTTGGGCAACCTGAACTCCGGTAGAATACACTGGACCTTCCTCACCTCCTGCTTTTATTCCTGCCTCCAGAGCAGAGATCAGCCTGTGTGCGAGGTGTCCGGAACTTTGTTCAAAAGCCGTGACCATGGCCTGTGGTACATTTTCATTTGCCAGAAGATTTGCCGCAGCAGCACATTGATTGCCTTGCACAGTGGAATGCTTTCCTAATACTTTTTCTCCGGTGTGGATTGCGGAACGGCCCCCGGCATCAAGCAGCACGAGCTGCCTCCATTCAATATGATTTGCCTCAGACACAACCCTGGAAACAGACGCATTGACATCCATTCCGGATGCCAGCAGACTTAGCATTTTATCTCCCAGACTGGGGTCTGTAACATTCTGGGTGAGCGCGGCTCCCACTCCGGCACGAGTGAAAAGACAGCGACTGGCTACGCAGATACTGGAAGAGGTAACTGCTCCGCCGAGCATACCTGTTTCCGGACAGCGTCCGGCAATAGACAGAGTCATTTTTCCTCCGGAATCACTGCAATCACGTCAATCTCCATCAGCCATTCCGGTTTTGCCAGCCCGGACACAACCACACCTGTAGAAACGGGAAACACTCCTTTGAGCCATTTGCCCATTGTACGATAGACCTGATCCCGGTAACCCCTGTCGGTAAGATAGACTGTGATTTTGCAGACATGCTCAAGACAGCTTCCAGCTTCTTCAAGCAGCTGTTTTACGTTTTTCATTGCCTGATCAGTTTGAGCTTCCGGATCGCCGATACCGACAATATTTCCCTCAAAATCTGAACCGACCTGTCCGCGTAAAAAAACCATGTTTCCCGCCCGTACAACCTGACAAAGGTCATTGTCCAGATTCTGTTCGGGATAGGTATCTTTGGTGTTAAATTTTCTGATTCGTTCGTGAGTCATTCATTCTCCTTTAGGATAGTGTCGATTATATCAAAATCAGTCTGAATTAAAACATTTTACTTGCTGTCACTTCATCACATTTTCCGACAATCCTGCTGCGTTACGCACAAAATCCAGCGGCCCTGAGAAATCGAAGTTGTTGTAAACCGCGTTGAGGTGATTGAAGGGTGGTGACTGAGCAAACAACTGGAAAGTAAGTCTGTGCCCGGCGTAGTCTGAGTTTAGCAAATCACGAGCAAACGACAGCAGTTTTCTGCGGTCGTCAGCCACCCAGTTTTCGTTGACATTGTAGAACTTTTCCAGCCAGTGTCCGGATTCCGGATCCTGAAAAGCTGCGTGGTTGGGAGTTACGCAAATCTGTCCCCCGCAAAGTTCCCGTGCCAGGTGCATCATTTCCGGAAGGCGTGTACAAGCATGTACCCTTCCTGTGAAAAGCAGTGACTGGTTAGGCATCAGCAAGCCCCCAGGACTTTTTTCCGCAAGGGCAATTGATGCGGTAAGGTGGGCGTTGATCCCCTCACGGTAGCAGGCCAGCATTGCCAGTTTCTCCCGTACTGCCTGGTTTTTGTCCAAACCCGTTTGTCTGGCGTTGAAAAGAGCAGCGCCGATCATCATGTCAGCCATGTAGCGGATGCGAAGTACAAATGGATATGCGCTGTATCGGTGGAGTGTTGCGCGAATAAATGCTGCGGCGCTGGTATGTCGGTAAAATAACACGTTTTCCCATGGAACCAGCACGTTGTCGAATACAAGCAATGTGTCAACTTCATCAAAACGGTTGGCCAGCGGATAATCCTCTATGGATGAGTTTCCCGCGAATCCTGTGCGGCAGATGTGCTTAAGTCCCGGTGCCCCCATTTCACAGATGAAGCTTACAGCATAGTCCGAGAGCTTTTCGTTTCCGGCCCAGCCTCCAATGGTCGGCTTAACGAATGCCTGATTAGAGTAGGCCGCGGCTGTTTCGAATTTTGCCCCTCGTACTACAATGCCTGCATCAGTTTCTTTGACCACATGCAGCAGCATGTCCGGATCCTGTTCCTGAGGAAGTCTTGAGCGGTCTCCCTTGGGATCAGTATTTGCGGAGACATGAAATGGATCCTCCCTGGTGGTCTTTATGATGTGCCTTTCGATATTCTTCGCGAACTGCGGGTCCACCTCGTTCAGTACATCCTGCCCGTCAAAGAGCGACCACATCTCTCCAACGGTTTCATCGCTTACACGAATCACAATTCCGCCAATATCCTGCATTAACGCGTCCAGCGCCACATCTTTTTCGTACCAGTCTTCACGGGTGTGAGGGGGTTTGTGATAGACAGTGTTGAGTTCGCCTGTTTCATCGTCCTGATATGTAAGCTGCTGCTGGTACTGTTCTTCGTGTGCCATATCGTACATCCTGGCACGTATGTCAATAATTGGTTTGAAGGCTGGATGTGTGGACAGGTCCTTTACCCGTTCGCCGTCAATCCAGACCTTGCGTTCATCACGCAGGGATTCTTTGTATTCGTTTCCGGTGCGTATCATGTTGATCCTTTAGTAATTAAGTGGTGTTAGCAGGGAGTTTTCCCAAACCGTGAAAATTGCAGTTGGAATAAATCAGGGGTGCGTGATCCCTGACTTGGGAATGGCGCACCTGACCGATGAAGATGGTGTGGGTGGCGTAGTCAATACGCTGGTCAACTTCGCAGTCGAAACTCGCGACCGCGTCTTTCAGCAATGGAGATCCTGTAACAGGTGAGGATATCCATTGATCCTTGGGAAAGCGTTCCTCCGCCTGTTGCATTCCCGCAAACACCCGGGCAATTGCTGAATGAGATTCACCAAGGATATTCACACAGAAACCTCTTTTTCTGTCAATAGCGGATTCTGTACGTGTTCCCTTGTACAGGCAGACAAGCAGGGAAGGCGGATCACTGCTGACTGAGTTCATCGCACTGACTGTGGCCCCTTCGCCGTTGGCCGTAACAACAGTTACTCCAGAGGCCGCAATGCGCATTCCTGACAGGAATTCCTGCGCAGCAGTTTCTTGTACTGAAGTCATTGTATTTTACAGGTTTTAGTTTTATATAGGTTCCCTTAAAGTCCAAAGCTATTTTGAGGCCTTAAGAAAATGATTCTAAAACACTAAGTAAATTTACGGATAGTGTAAAATATTATTATCTGATAAAGCTATAAGAATTTCTGATGGCTTAGGACTTTTCGGTTAAGAAGAGGCTTGTGCAGTATCCCGTTCCTGTTCCAGCATCTTTTCTGTGCAACTCCTGCAAAAACAAGACGTCACGGTTTGTGGATAATTTCGTGGAAAGACAAGTTCGGCACACCAGCAATGGTCGAGACCGGCTTCGCGGCCACAGGTGTTGGATTTGCCGCAAAGAGGGCACTTGGTACGATCAACTGGCTTGGTGTGTGACTGAGGGTTCATGTGCAAGTTTATTAATAATTGAGTAGTTACTTTAGGTCAGGCATCCACTGCGAAACCGATTTCCGGCAAAACTGCATGAAATCTTTTGCGGCTTTACTCAGAGGATGCTTTTGTAAGCATACCGCGCCAAACCTGAGCGGTCTAAGGTTTTCTGTATAATGGTTCCGAAAACATCCTCCAGTTGGTGCACGGCTCCGGAAATTGAGGGCTGAGAAACATGACAGTCCCGGGCGGCCTGTGTCATGTTGAGCGTCTTTGCTGCTTTTACAAAATATTGCAGCTGGGTCAGTGAAAAAGACAGGGAACCCATACTTCTGTCTTCTATAAAAATTTCCCAAAGCGTACAGCAGTGTCACCCGGTAATTGACGTCGGGAAGGCATTATCAACACACAGTTGTCAAATGGAGTTTTTACTGCCTGATCTCCATCGTTGGCGATGACAGTTCCTTCAACGGGAATTTCTTCAAGCCCCACATAAGGCTCCGCAAAACTGAACTCTCCAGATTTAATGGTATAAGGAGCGGAAACTTCAACGAAGCGCTGCTCCGTCTGCGGATATACCCGTAAGTGTTGATCTGCCATTTCTTCCGAAACCATTCCCAGCATACAAAGAAATCGCCATGACGCAGTAATTGCCAGATCAGCGCTGCTCTGTGCCCAGTTCTGTCCACATTCAATCAGCAAAGCGTTTTTGGGACTATTCGGATCAGAAAACCCTTCATATTCCCTCATCCTTCTTCCGGCTTTATGTCCAAAATCCATTACCACAATTTCCGGGATACCCAGCTGCTTGGCGAACTTACGTCCCTTATCAAGAGGTCCGGCCATCATCAAAGGTGTTGTAGCAGTCTGCATGGAATGGATGTCCAGCAATAGGTCAACAGTATCAAGTACAGGCTGAACCTCACGTGCCCTTCGCAGCTCAACGCTGTCACGGTTTCCACTCAGCACTTCATGTGTCCAAAGCCGGTTGAAATCCTCATCCAGATATCTGGATGCAGAAGGATTATCCGGATCAAAACTGAGATATGCATCCACATTCATGAATGCTAAAGTCAACTTGCCCTGCAGTGGTCGAACATTGTTTTGCAGCAGATGGTCCACGGCAATGGCACCGCATAACTCGTTGCCATGCACTACCGAGCTGATCATAACATTTGGCCCCGGCTTTCCGGAATCAAATTGATGAATGTATTCTACTCCGGTATTGCTTTTACGATAGCTTAAGATGTCCGGAGGTGCCAGTGTTACAGGATAATTTATAACGTCTTGAGTTGACATGATGTTCTGAAAGATGGTTTTGTAGCGGGGATTTTACAGTAAAAGAATTAGTGTAAAGCAGGCACAGAACAGTTAATATTTAACAATCAAAGTTCATTAAGAAAGGTTATGATTTCATCTCTCTGATCCAGTCCGACCAGCATCAGTAAGTCCCCTGCCTGGACATGCTTTACAGCTTTCTTCACTCCTTCAAGTGAGGTATCCGCAGAAGCTATTTCCTCTTCCTCAAATCCCTGCAGCCTTAATTCATCATGAACAAGTATGGGAATCTCTCCGGCCTTTCTTCCCCTTAAAAATTCATTCATTTGAGGGGATACAAAATAAACGGGTTTTATTTTTGTAACCGCTCTGGTCATCTCGCGTATTTCCTCATCACTGTGACTACCTACATGGCCGGCAACGACCAGACGTCGTTTGGCCTTAAGCGTGTTCACAGTCTCACACACAGCATTGAGACCATGTGCGTTATGTGCGAAATCAATCAGTACCTGAAAGGTTTGATCCTTTTGGGAATCGTTTGAACAATTGGCTTTCGGCAGCGGAAATGTCACTTCATCATTAAAACCCAGGTTTTTGGCCAGTGCAATAACTCCCAGACAATTCGCTATGTTATATCTTGCTGCACCATTCAAAGTGATGGGAATTTCTTTCACGTTAAGCAAATATTTAGTTGACTCACCTTTCGCGTAATAAATTTTTCCTTGATCGTGATAACAGACTTCGCCACCTTGATTCCGATGTTCACTCAATACGGCAGATTCAGCATCCATACTGAACCAGCAAAACGTATGGTTTATTTTTTTAGCATATTCGACAAGTCCTGCATCATCTGCATTCAGAACCAATGTTCCTTTGGTTGCCTCAAGAGGACGCAGGATGGTAAATTTGACATCAATCAGATCAGCAAGGCAGTGAACACCATATTGTCCCAGATGTTCTTCTGCAACATTGGTTATAATTCCAGCCTGTGCTTCAGTAACTCCAAGACCTCTGCGCAGCATCCCACCCCGTGCTGATTCCAAAACACCAAATTCCACACGCTTATCACGCAGAATGGCGCGGGCGCCTCCCGGTCCGGAATAATCACCTTCACCAAGAATTTCCTCACCCACCTGAATCCAGTCGGTTGATGTCTGTCCAGAAACCTTTCCATCAGCAGTGACGATTGAAGCAAGCAAACGGCCTGTGGTGGATTTGCCGTTGGTTCCGGTGATCAGGGCGACGGGAACATTGTGGATGGCATTCCAGTCTATACCATACGGAGCAGGCAGCTTCCCGGCAGGCCAGCTTTTTGAGCCTGTGCCAAGTCCGAGCGTAACAGCTTCATCATCTGCCAGTAATTGCAGTCCATGAACTTTAGCTGCTGCATGAAGTTTTAGTAAGGCAGGATCACTTTCTTTCTGAATACGATCCTTGAGTTGAACAACAATTTCATCAAAATCTTCCTTTGCATCACCGGTAAGTCTGGCAACAGTTTTGTTCCATGCTGCTTTATTTAACTCGGTTGCGGAAAGAACTGCGTCAATTGAGGAATTAAAGGCAAGGCTTGCTCCATGCGGTTGAGTACTGCGAACAAGCAATGGGGTTTGTTTCCAACCGACAGCCTCTCTCAACATTTGAACTTCTTCCTGCCAGCATTCCACCACTTCATCAACCGTGATTCCTGAAATTGAGGCATCGAGCACTGTTCCCGGCATGTGGGAATAAAGACTTGGACCAGTTAAGTGACGGCAGCTTTCAAGAATCAGTTTCATCAGGGATACATGTAATTAAATATTAAGAATTATTCAGTCAGATTCTTCCCCCTCTTCAAGACGGACACCTCGCTCATCCCGAATCAGACGCTGTCCTTCTCCTAAAGTAAATGGTTCAATAAAGTCCACAATAGTATCATCCGTTTTCGGTTTACTTGTCTGAGGGGATTCAGGAATTTCCACATCTTTGTTAAAGTTGATAATCTGCTTCCAGCATCGAGTAAGGTTATCTCCAAACACCATCAGCATGTCTCCAGGCTGAGCAAGAGTCAATCCACGTTGAATTGCGTTTACTTCATCTGGAATCACTTCAATTGCTTTTTTAGGCACACCATTCTCCAGTAAAACTTTCCGCAGCATCTGGGGAACTTCGTCAAAACCACGCTTTCTACGATCATCGTCTGCTCTGCAAATATAATAATCAAAAACACCTGAAACAGTTTTTGCTGCTTCGATTATATCCTCATCCCGTCGGTCTCCGGGCATGGCAATAACACACAGATTTTTTCCTGAAGTTTCCAGACGAGTTACCAATTGACACATACCACGCAAAGCAGCAGGATTATGCGCGTAATCCAGAATGACTTTGAAAGGGTGTTCATCAAAATTGTTGAGTCGGCCCGGGGCTTGGAAAAATGTGGTGTTGAATGTGCGCAGTCCATGCCGTATATCATCCAACGGTTTCCCCATGCTGAACGCGAGTGCTGCAGCAAACATGGCGTTTTGAACATTCAACATCGCTTTACCTTCCATCGTGGCTGGAATGAGATGTGTCCAGAGAAGCGGAATATGCGCGCCTTTATCATAAAGAGTAATCATTTCACCATTAAGACCTTTTTCCAACACAACGGCTCGACCATCAGCTCGGATATGTTCTTTGACAAGCGGATGATTGACTGACATTGTGACATAGCAAATGTTTTCAGCTTTGGTATGATTTGCCATCTCCAGACAGAGAGTATCATCGGCATTCAGCACAGCAGTATCTGAAGCAATTTCAATCAGGATTCGCTTTATCCGTGCCAGCTGTTCAATAGTGTCAATCCCCCTGAGCCCAAGGTGATCTTCAGAAACATTAAGACAGGCGCCAACATCACAATTCTGAAATCCAATGCCATTTCGAATCATTCCACCTCGTGCCACTTCCATTACTGCAACATCCACTGAAGGATCACGGAGCACCATCTGAGAAGAAACAGCTCCGGTCATGTCCCCTTTAACAGTCAAATGTCCGTCAATGTAAACACCGTCAGTTGAAGTCATTCCTACTATATGACCGCTTGTTTTCAGGATATGCGAAAGCATTCTGGCAGTAGTGGTTTTCCCATTTGTGCCTGTTATCCCTGCAATTGGTATTTTGCTTGGTGAGCCTGGAGGAAAAAGCATATCCATTACCGGTGCAGCAACATCCCGCGGCTGTCCTTCACTTGGTGCAACATGCATCCGGAATCCCGGCGCTGCGTTTACTTCAACAATTGCCCCGCCAATCTCCTTGTAAGATTGAGTGATATCCTCGGTCAGAAAATCGACTCCGCCGACATCAAGTCCAATTGACTTGATGGCCCGAACCGCCATTTCCCTGTTATCCGGATGCACCGAATCCGTCATGTCAATCGCCGTGCCTCCCATCGAAAGATTTCCAGTGGAACGAAGGTAAAATACTTCATCCTTGGCTAAAACAGTTTCGGTTGTTTTACCGAATTCTCTCATCAGACGATTAGCTTGCTCATCAAATATTATGCGAGTCAGTACTTTCTCGTGACCAATTCCACGCCGGGGATCGCTATTGACTATTTCCACCAGTTCCTCAATGGTTTTCACTCCATCACCCACCACATGTCCGGGAACACGCTTTGAAACAGCAACGAGTTCACCATTGACCACCAGCATCCGATGATCAAATCCTGTAACGAAATTTTCAATGATAATAGCCCGACTTGCACTTTGTTTTCGCGCTTCACGAAATCCCACTTTAACCTGTTCATCAGTGGTCAGGTTGATTGAAACTCCACGTCCGTGGTTGCCGTCAAGAGGTTTGACAACTACTGGGAATCCAAGCTTTTTTGCTTCTTTAACTGCTTCTTCTTTGCTGTAAGCAATTTTCTGCATGGTTGTAGGCAGACCAAGATCATAAAGAATGGTATGCGACTCTTCCTTGTTTCCGGCAATGCCAACTGCAATCTGGCGTGTTTCACTGGTAATTGTTGCCTGAATCCGGCGCTGGTATTTTCCATGACCAAACTGCACCAGACTATATCGGTTTAGCCGCAAGAAAGGAATATCCCGCTCTTTTGCTGCATTGATTAAAGAGGCTGTACTTGGACCAAGTTCATGTCGTTGGGCAAAACTGATGAAAGAATCTCTTTGCTGCTCAAAATCAAAGTCCTCAGGAGGTTGAATTTCCAACTGATTTTTGACTTCATCGGGAAGCTGATGCATCAGCAGAGTTAAAGCCAGCTCGCCTGCTTTTAATCCAACATCACGCTGCATATACTGAAACACCATATTGTACTCTCCATAGTTTCCGGTAGAACGAGTACGTCCAAATGTCACATCAGATCCGGCAATACCCTGAAGTTCCAAAGCAACGTGTTCCATGATGTGTCCCATCCAGGTGCCCTCGTCCTCACTCAGGCGGCGTATGAATCCACCGGCAGTGCGGTATGAGCATCCATGTTCAGACAGACCCGGGAGCATTTCAACAAGCTGGTCAATATATTCCTTCCCCAGTCGGGCGGACGGCCATTCCTCCAACACGCCTAAATCCAGCACATGCCGTATTACAGGAAAATGCGCGTATAAATTAGGACCATGATAAACATTGGTGGAAATGATCTTCATTTAACCCGCTGAAAAGTAAGTTAATAATTTAGTGTGAATTCATTCAAGAAAAACCTGCCGCGTGTAAGTATCGTATTTTGCACCTTTGGTTAAAAGATGCAATCGTAAATTGATTAAATTGATCGGTTTTCCTGTGGGTTTGGAGCCCATTGAGGAATGAGACAGTTCCCTGGGGTCAACAACTGTTATCGCCCCCGATCCCACAACTTCCAGCACGCCGTCCGGATCAATAAAGGTGGCAGTGTTTTCGTCTATTCCGATACCGATGGTAAACGGATTGTAGGCCACCGCGGAAAGAAGTCTGCCTAAACGATCTCTTTGACGAAAGTGTTGATCCACTACAATCCGATTTGTTAAACCCAGCCCTGGAGCTAAGATTACGCCTCCTTCCCGGGGTGTAGGGGTGTTCCTGCCTCCGGCAATCATGTGTTCCGGAATAAAAGCCGCGCCCGCGGAAGTTCCGGCAAAATGCACACCTTCGGCGTTTCTGCGCCGGATCAATTTAGCCACTGCAGTGCCTCCCATAATAGTGGAAAGACGTACTTGATTTCCTCCGGTAATGAAGATACCGCTGGCCTGCTTTAGTTCACGCAGATAATCTTCACGTTCACTGTCAGCACGCTCTTCAATCGGCAGAATAACACTTTGATCCACTCCGATATCACGGTAAATATCAATATAATGCTGTCCTGCTCCTTTGAGTTTAGACGCAGTAGGAATGATTGCCAGCCGTGCGTCTTTGCCTCCACAGAGATTAGCAAACTTTTGCAAAATCAAGGGGTTTTTTAGTTTTTCTTCCGCGCCGCCTATTGGAACAATATAACCGCGTTGAAAACCATCCATAGTTATCGGAGCCACAAATTATCCTTTCCTTTATGGGTCTTTAGTAAAAAATTAGTTTTGATGAAGATGTATATGGTCAAAATGACAACTTATTACTTATTCATCAGATTGTGATTCATAAATTAAACGGCATTAAAAATATCAAAATAAACTGAAAAAGTCATCAACTGTTTCAGCTAAAACCTTTTTACAAAAGCTCTGAAAGGGCTTTATCCAGAAATCGTGTGAATTCGGGGTCGTTGCCCGGCGAGGCGACGCAGTGGCCCCACGGAGAGTCGTAGGTTCGCAGCTCCGCGTTGGGCAAGTGGCGGGCCTCGATGGCGTTGTCCTCCGGAGGAAAGTAGAGGTCGGTGCTGCACGGTATGAGGATGGCCCTGGCGGTGATGCTGCCAAGCGCCCGCTCGAAATCGCCTCCATAGGCCGGGTTGGCACTGATGTCGGCGGTCTGCCAGGTCCGCAGCTTGGCGAGCAGGTCGTTCGCGTCCCAGTTCAGGTGATCCTGCTCCCAATCCTGAAGCAGGGCTTCCACGGAATCGAACCCCAAGTTCCGGTACAGCTCCTCCCGATAAAAAGTCTGGGAAAAGGCCCAGCCAGCGTAAACGCGCCCAAACGCCTTCAGGCCCGCTTCGGGCGAAGAAGTGTAGTGTCCGCCCGCCCAGGTCTGGTCCGCCGTGAGTGCGGCTTTCACTCCTTCCAGAAAAACGAAGTTGTGCGACGAGGTACGGGCCGAGGCACAAAAGGGCAAAATGGCATCCACCATCTCCGGATACTGCGCCGCCCAGTGATACGCCTGACACCCCGCCATCGACCAGCCCGCCACCAGCCGGATGCGTTCGACTCTGAGCTTTTCAGTCAGCAGACGGCGCTGGTACTTGACGTTGTCGTAAAGCGAAACTTCCGGAAAGCGCGGTCCCTTTACGGATGGATCGGCGTTGCTCGGCGATGACGACCAGCCGTTCCCGAACAGGTTGACCGAGACGATGAAATGCCTGGCCGGATCAATGGCACGTCCGGAACCGAAAAATCCTTCATTGCGGATATGACTTCCCGTGTAAAACGTAGGCAGAAGAACTACATTGTCTCTGTCAGGACTCAACTCACCGTAAGTTGTATAGGCCAGCATTGCATCCGGAAGCACTTGTCCGGAGAGCAGTTCCACATCTCCGAGCCGGAAGTGTTGCAATTCGGCTGGCATTTCAGTAACCTAATTCCGGGCGTACGACGTTGATCAATTCCTGTCCGTTGAGCAGTCGCTTCAGGTTCTGGAACACAAGGTCCAGTGTCATCTCGACGTAGGTGTTGCCGTCATCCGCCGAGATGTGGGGCATGACCATCAAGTTAGGGGTCTTCCATAAAATGGAGTCCGGGGGCAGGGGTTCCGGGTCGAACACGTCAAGGATCGCGCCCGAAAAGTGCCCGCTGTTGAGGTGGTCCACCAGCGCGTCGTAGTCCATCGTTCCCGCACGTCCCACGTTGATGATCCCCGCTCCAGGCTTGATCCGGGATTGCATTTCCCGGTCGAGCAGGTTTGCGGTTTCCGGAGTCCAAGGGGTGGCCATCAGCACAAAGTCCGCTCGCGGCAACACTTCGGGCAATGCTTTGGGAGTCCGCACCTCGCTGAAGCCCTCCACGGGTTTTCCGTGCCGGCTGATGCCGATCACCTCCATGCCCAGCCGGGCGCACTGCTGTCCGGCGGCCCCGCCGATATTGCCGACCCCGATCACCACCACAGTCTTGCCCACGACCGGACTGGAGTAGAGCGATTCCCAGTGAACGCGTCGCTGGTTTTCGACAATGGCCGGAATCTGGCTATTGAGCATCAGCACCGCCATCAAGCCGAACTCGCCCCCCTTGGCGGCGTGAACCCCCCGGTTGTTGACCACCTGCACGCCTTCCGGAACCCAATCCATCGGGCAAAGATGCTCCACGCCTGCGCCGATGATGTGGATGAACTTGAGATTGGGCGCAACCTCGGCAAGATGCTCGGTCGGGAAATCCCAGGTGACCAGCACCTCGGTGGTTTGCATGGACTCGGCGAAATGCTCCAAATCCCAATCAATGAATGCCTCCACCTGCTCGGCCACCGCAGGATGACGCTTGCATGCCGTCTGAAACCGCTCCTCGGTGATGGTGAAGACCTCCTCCCCCTCAATCGTCGGCGGAAAGGTGTCCGGCGAGGCGTGATTGTTCTTGATGTGAATGCGGAGCTTGTCGGTCATTTGCTTATCCTAAACTTCCTGCTTCATTGATAATGACGGAAAGAGCTATCAGAGTAAAAGACATGAAAAACAAGGCTGAGTAGAAAAGCAGTCTCTCGTTTTTAGTGAACATGCCGATCGCAATATGAACCCACCATTGTATAAATGCAACCCATAAACCAAAATTCGGTGGGACTTCTAGCACAAAATACTGTATCGATAACGCAGCAAAAGATGTCAATAATTGGATCAACCAAAATTTGAATTTTATTTGGAAATAATGTTCCTTCCATGAGATGATTTTTTCCGGATTAGTGGATGCGATTTGATCAGCAAGTAAATAATTTGAAAGCAAACATCAAGATCACCAACATGAATGTGAAAAATGTCCATGTTTCAACTTTTGCATACGCCCAAGTCGCCCACCACGTAAGAGGTTGATTGACCATCACGTTCACAAACAAAAATGAATGAGTCCAATCTCTTTGATTTTTTGAAAACACATACGGCAAGGCATGAAGTATTTTGGCTGTTGCCAGACCAAGCAAAATCGCTGTGAAAGCAACGATGTATTCATAGATGGCCATAACGCTGCTATTTAAAGATGGTTATAGTGATTCTTAATAAGCATTGAAAATACCTTCTTTTTCCCTCACCCACCGCAAGCGGTCCCCCCTCTCCCACGGGGAGAGGGCCGGGGTGAGGGGAAGAGTAAGCTGGGTTTACAAAACTTATTCCGAATGACTCGACCCAGCAGCCTGCGTTTCCAGTTCGGTCAGTTTTTCGCAAACGAAACGCACCCGCTCCTCCTCATTCAAGTCGTCCGCCTGATACTGCATTTCCATAAACTCGTGGGCGAGTTGGCTAAGGGTTTCCGACTCGTCCGGAGTATCCTCGCGGGAAATACGCAGCACAGTGTCCCCGCCGTAGGTTGGAATTGCACCGGAGTTCGTTGCAGAGGCTCGCGCCGGAGATTCACCCTTTTGCACCGCCCGGATCTGCTCGCGTAGCCGTTTGCGCATTAGCGTGATGCCCCGGTCGCTGCTGACGAGGTTTTCGTTCTGATGTACGGTGATGCGGCCCATGCCCTCGGTGGCTTCTGCGTCTCCGGGGGAGCGTTGACGTTGCTCGCAAGTGCGGTCAAACACCTCGCCCTGCTCGATGACTTCCGGCCCTTCCGGCGTGTTCCATTCCGGGGGATCGCCGCGCTCCCCGAAGTTCGCCCAGGCGATGGCCAGCGTGTTTTCGTCATCCACCGGAACCACCCAGCGCGTAAAGGAACTGCGCCCGTAGAGGCGGCGTTGCGTTCCGTCCGCCGCAAAGGCACTTCCGGCTTGGGTGAAGTTGGGCAGCACGAGTTCGTTGACGCGCAGCCAGATATGCCCGCCCACACGGCGGGTGTTCACGCCCAGCAACCAATTGTCTTTTTCAAAAAAGTCCATCTGCCCGACTTCGCCGAAGCCCTCTGAAAACTGCACACGCCCGATGTTGGAATGCAGGAAGCTGGTATGCAGTGGATCGAGAATCGCATCCAGCACCTGAAGCCAGTTGCAGCGGAACGGCGCTTGGTAGGGCACCATTTCCATATCCTCGAAGGCCATTGCGTCAAACACCGGAAACTCCGGCATTTCCGCGATTGGCCCCATGTAGCCGAAGATCAGCCCCTTGTACTCGACCACCGGATAGGCTCCCAGCCGGATGCGGCGCTTGAGGCGTTCGTTGAGGTGCGGCGGTTGTCCGGGGGCGTCGAGCAGGGTGCCGTCGGTGTCGAAGTGCCAGCCGTGGTAGCAACAGCGGATGCCGCGCTGCTCGCACTTGCCGTACTCCAGCGATGCCAGTCGGTGTGGACAGCGTTGATGCACCAGTCCGAGTTTTCCGGAAAGGTCGCGGAACAACACCAGTTCTTCGCCGAGAATCTTCAGGGCCACGGGCAAATCCTTCAAATCCCTGGCGAGAAAAACCGGATGCCAGAAGCGCCGCAGATAGTCCCCGCACGGCGTTCCCGGCCCCACCTGAGTCAATTCCGCATCGGGCTGATCCGACAAGCGGGTTTCGTATCCGGCGAAGGCGCCTTGGCTGAATTGATCCAGTTTCATGCAATCTCTCTCAATAGAGCCTCAGGTACTCCTCCACTTCCCAGTCTGTAACTGCCTGGTGGTAACGCTCCCATTCATCTACTTTGTAACGCAGGTAGGAATCCATCATCGTGTCTCCAAGGACGGTGAGGGCAAGTTCGTCGGAACGCAAAATCTCTATCGCTTCCAGCAGGTTGCGTGGCAGACGCTGTGCACCGGATTTTTCAATCGCCTCCTCGCTCATTGAGTACAAATCCTGATTCAGAGGCTCTCCGGGGGAGTAGCCGTTGACCACTCCTTCGGTCATGGCGGCGGCGGTCATGCCGAGCGCAAGGTACGGGTTCATGCACATGTCGGCAGCACGGTTCTCGATGCAGAAGCGACTCTGCGGCAATCGCAGCATTGCTGAGCGGTTGTTGTAGCCGTAGGTCATGTGCGTGGGTGCCCAGGTCACGGTGCCGCCCTCGAAGCCACCGACCTTGGGCACGAGGCCGTTGTATGAGTTCACCGTCGAACAGGCGATGGCAGTCAGCGCTCCGCCGTGCCGCAGCAGTCCGCCCACAGCCCCATAGACCGGATCGGCCCAGCCTCCAGACTCAGTCTCAAACAGGTTGACCCCCGGTTTGTCAATCGGCTGCATTGATGTGTTCATGTGAGCGCCGGAACGCCAGTCACCGATGGTGGTCTTGGGCATGAAGGTCACAAACATGCCGTGACGCTTGGCAACCTCCTTGAGCAGCACCCGCAGGAAGACCAGACGGTCGGCCATCCCCAACACATCGGTGTAGTGGAAATCCAGCTCAAACTGCGAATACGCCCCTTCCGCCACCACATCATGAAGGTTCCAGCCCAAGCCTTCGATGATGTCAATCAGTTCCCCCAAAAAGCCCATCGAGTCAATTGAGTATTCCACGTCGTAACCGAAGGCTTGGCGGCGCGGACGCAATCCCTGTCCGGGCTTGGGGTCATTGTCAAAGGCCTTGACGGGTTGCCCGTCCTGCCACTTCATCACCATGAATTCCGGCTCCACTCCGGCATAAGTCGCATAGCCCTGCTCTGCCGTGTTCTGCACGACGCGCTTGAGGGCACTTCGTGGGCAAAGGTTGTACGGGCGGTCTTCCCACCATAGATCGGCAAACATCCACGCGCAGGTCTTGTCCCACGGACAGATCACGAGGCTGTCTAGGTCAGGCACCGGAATCTGGTCCGAATCCGCTGGACCTAATTCCGGAACAAAGGAGATTGAGTGAACCGCGAACTGTGGTCCCTTGCCACGGCACAACAGTTCAAAGTCGCTGATCGGGACGGGCTTGGTCTTGGGCACCCCCAGCAGGTCAATCCAGCACGAGAGGATGTACTTGACCCCGACGGCTTCCAGTCTTTTCTTTTCCTCGGCAGCCCGTTTCGGATCGGGGAGAGCTTCGGAGAAGTTACTTTTGTAAATTTGGTTCATGTTACATTTATGCTATTTAGTGGTTTTTAATAATCAAATTTATTGATCACTGCACCTGTCGTTTCAAAAGAAACTGATTCTTAAACATTTCTATTCCTGCCATGATTTCAAATTGGTCAATATCCGGAGAAGCATAACATTGACGTTCGAGGAATTGCTGGAATCTTTTTGTTGAGTCGCAAACCACCTCAACTAATAGATCAAAATTCCCTGAAACCCAAAGAACATATACAACTTCATTAAATTCTGATAAGCGTTCCGCGACCTTGCGAGGAGTGTGAGTGGAGGCAACCTTGATTCCAAGCATTGCGTCGGCCTGATATTTTATGGCCATTGGATCCACTAAGGCTACAATTTTTAACACGCCTGCTTCTCTCATTCTCTGTACACGATTACGAATAGTTCCTTCTGAAACACGCAGAGATTTAGCAATGTCCTTGTATGGCAGCCGACCATCATTTTGCAGCATGTACACGATTTTTCTGTTCAAATCATCATGCGGCGAATCCAGTACCGGCGTATCGCTAATGGGATAAAACTGTATATTTACCTTTTATGTAATTAACGAAATCGAAAAATATATGAATAAATTTTATTGAAAATATAAAATTAATGATATTATAATGCTATATTCGCAATTATTGCAAATTTTGTCAACAATTGACATAATTAATTTTATTCCAAAGGGAAACTGGTATTTGACGGAATGATCATGTCTGAATTAATGGGCGCAGATTTTTTTTCATTATTTGACCAAAAAAGCAAAGTGCTGCATGGTCTCCCCTCTACAGCCTATTTCAGTAATGAATTTTTTGAATTGGAAGAAAGCCTGTTATTCGCGAAGTCCTGGACATTCGTCGGGTTCGCGCATGAACTTGCCAAAGTCGGGGATGTTATGCCAATACAGGTTGCAGGGGAACCCTTACTTCTAGTTCTCAGCACAAACAATAAAATCAAGGCCTTTCACAATGTCTGTCTGCATCGAAACCTTAAACTGGTAAATGAACCTCAGAATTGCAAAAAACTGATAACCTGCCCATACCACAGATGGTCCTATGATTTGGATGGCCGATTGCTGGCAGTTCCTTTCTTTGGTGGCGGTAAGACTGAACTGCCGGAAGAATTCAGCCTGGAAAACCAAAGCCTTAGAGAGGTAAGATGTAGAAAGTTTTATGATTGGATATTTGTAAATTTAAGTGGAAGCGGTCCATCATTTGATTCTTTCATCGATCCCTTGAAGAAACAATTGGAAGGAATCGATTTGGATGATTATTTTCCGATAGCAAGCATTGAGTTTGGTGAAATAAAAACTAACTGGAAGCTGTTGATGGAAAATTTTATTGAACCCTATCATGTTCAGTTTGTGCATAAAACTACTACAAGCCAGCCTCTGGTTGATCACTATGTAGTCAGTGATGGACATTGCCTAGGAAGCGCAGTTGACATAACTCAGGAACAACAGGATAAGGCAAAAAATGACACATTGAGTGTAAGTTCAAGGTACTTAACTCTATTTCCAAACTTTGTGCTTGGTGTTTATTTCCCGGACCAGATTGGAGTGCATTTTAACCAGCCTGTATCGGCGGAGACTACCTGTCAGAAAAGAGTTATTTATCAACACAAGGATTCCGACAATAGTGCCGAAACAGTGGAAAAGATCAGAAAGCTGTGGCACGATGTGCACAAAGAAGACCATGAAATGTGTGAGCGTCTTCAGCAAGGACGTCACTCTGAAGTGGCCAGTGAAGGAGGGTTTTTATCACCTCATTGGGAATCCTCTGTAAGGAGTTTTCAGGAAATGGTCGCCGATTCTATTCGTCCGGCTTTAAACCAACAACCCAAAATAGAAAATGTAAAATGACTGATAAAACAATGCATATGCCCGATTTTAAATTGGATCATACAATGTTTCGAGTGAGAGATTTAGAGCGAAGTCTGGACTTTTACACAAGAATTCTGGGAATGAAAGTACTTCGCCAAAAGGAATATCCGGAAGGGCGGTTCACAAACACTTTTATAGGATATACAGAAGAGGATGAGGGAACTGTCCTGGAACTAACGTATAACTGGGATCAGGAAGAGGACTACAAAAAGGGGAATGCCTGGGGACATCTGGCAATAAAGGTCTCAGATGTATATGCCGCAAGTGAATATCTGAAAGAGCATGACGTGGAATTCACAAAGCAGCCATCTCCAATGAAAGGGGGCACCCGCATTCTGGCCTTCATCAAAGATCCGGATGGATATTCGATTGAACTGAATGAACCTTTGGGTTGATAATTTATCAAGGTTAAAAAACCACAGATTGTATTTTTTGAGCACTGAAAATATGGACAATATCTGAAGTCCAAATCAGGGAAGCCCTCAAGCCAGTTGTTCGCGCAGCTCTTCGACTGTATGTACAGGTAATTGACAGCTTTGGTTTTGACAAACATAAACGGTCGCTCTGCCGTTCACCATCTCTCTTCCGGAAGTAAGAGGTATTGTTTTTTCAGTCAGATTGTCTTCACCTTCTTCAACGAAAGCTGTGACTGTATTTGGATGAAACTCTCTGCGCACCTCTGCAAGCAAATCCTCCGTTTCTTCTTCTCCGCGTCTTCCCACGATTACGACTTCTTTTGGCGAAGACAGGCTGAAATGCAGTCCGGAAAGCATTGAGCAAAAACTGACACCTGCCTGATTAAGCATGTGGTTGAAACAACCGAATATTCGCTGCGCGTCTTTGATATATTCGTGACCAAGACCATAAGAATACATCCTCAGAAAAGCATTTGCCAAACTGCTGTTTCCTGAGGGCTCAACACCATCATATCCTTCCGCGTTGCGTGTCAGCAGAACTTCACCATCAGTACCTGTGTCATAAAAGGGGCCATTTTCATTCCGGAAAAGGCGGTTGATTTCATTTGATAATTCAAGTGCTTTCCTGAACCATTCCGGATCATAAGTTATTTCATAAAGATCCAGGCAGGCCACTGTCATCTGCGCGTAATCACAAAGGTAGGCAAGATAACGCGCCTCACCATCGCACCAGCGACGAAGCAACCGACCTGATTGTTCCTTCAAATTATTAAAAATAAATGATGCTGCATCTACGGCTGTCTTTTCAAAATCCTGATCATCGAAAACACGGGCTGCTCTGGAAAATGCCGAGATCATTAAGCCGTTCCAGGAAGTCAAAACTTTGTTGTCAAGCAATGGACGAATCCTTCTGGAACGAACTGCCATCAGCTTTTGACGCGCAGTCCGGAGCTGTTGATGCATTTCTTCAGCAGTAATCCGGAATTGTTCAGCAACTTCATGATCAGACCGCGGACGATTCGGAATGCTGTTGCCCTCAAAATTTCCCTGTTCAGTAATATCCCAGTAAGCGCATGCAAGTTCTCCGGATTCATTTCCCAGAATTTCCATTACCTCCGCTTTTGACCAGAGATAGAATTTCCCCTCTACACCTTCGCTGTCCGCATCTTCAGCAGAATAAAACGCCCCCTCTGCTGATGTCATGATTTGCTTAATGTATGCCAGAACATCTCGTACTGCAGTTTCATAAAGAGGATTCTTTGTGATTTGAAATGTTTCTGTCAAAGCCCAGACAAACAGTGCATTGTCATACAGCATTTTTTCAAAATGTGGAACAAGCCATTCATAATCAGTGCTGTAACGGCTCAGCCCTCCTCCAAGCTGATCATATATTCCTCCGGCAAACATTTTTTGAAGAGTCTTTTCCACCATTTCCAGAGAATGAGAATTGCCTGTTCTATGATGGTGTCTCAGCATTAGCATCAATCCCATGCTGGGAGGGAACTTGTTTTGAGGCTGGTGGCTGAAACCTCCATGCTGTGAATCAAAGGTCTGACTGAAATGGGCAGCAGTCTGTTCTTCTGCCTCCCAAGTCAGTTCCGGATGTTCTTTATCAGCCGGAACAGCTTTTTGCTGCAAGTGAGATGTAATTTGATCTGCAGTGGAATATATCTTATCGCGTTCATTTTCCCAGACTGAAACCAATGTCCGCAGAAGTTCACCAAATGATCTACGTCCATGCATTGGCCTTGGAGGAAAGTAAGTTCCGCCGGTAACAGGCTTCCCTTCCGGTGTAACAAACATATTCAGCGGCCATCCACCCTGCTGCCCGATTGCATGCAGCGCGTCCATGTGAATTTTATCAACATCCGGACGTTCCTCACGATCTACTTTTACAGGCACAAAATGAGAGTTCAGATAATCTGCCAGATCCGGATCTTCAAACGATTCGCGTTCCATCACATGACACCAGTGACAGGTTGCATAGCCGATGCTGACAAACAGCATCTTATCTTCGTCTTTCGCCTTCTCAAAGGCTTCACTGCCCCATGGATACCAGTCTACCGGGTTATGGGCATGCTGAAAAAGATATGGGCTTTTTTCATGGATCAGTTTGTTGGTATAGGTATGTTCTGTCATATTTTAAAATGTTAGTGGTAGAACAGATTTGACATTATTTAAGCAGAGATTATTGGATAGTATTTTTTCAGCAAGCTTTGTTCGATATGTACTTAATGTGATGATAGTGATTTTGTTTTGGCCATGGAATACAAACTCAAAATACCACATTTTTTTTATTGCTCGAAATTTTTCGCAGAAATATCATTTTATATGTTGACGAATGAAGGAATCAATGTTAAATTGGCGGATTGGTTTTTTAAGTTTTATTAAACTAGTAAAGCAATTTTATAGATAATGCCTACATTAAGCCAGTTGGTTCGCAAGGGACGAAGAAGCAAATTAACCAAAAAAGATACACCTGCATTACAGGGGTGTCCGCAGCGTCGCGGTGTATGTGTACGGGTTTACACCTCAACTCCGAAAAAGCCTAATTCCGCGCTTCGTAAAGTTGCCCGTGTTCGATTAACCAATGGTATCGAAGTTACGAGTTATATTCCGGGAATCGGCCACAACCTTCAAGAGCATTCAGTGGTATTAATACGTGGCGGACGAATCAAAGATCTGCCTGGGGTGCGTTATCATGTTGTACGTGGTTCCCTGGACACATTAGGCGTAAACGATCGTAGACAAGCTCGTTCAAAGTACGGCGTAAAAAAAGGATAAGTTAAAAAAGTATGCCACGAAGAAGATCGGCAATAAAGAGAGAGATTTTACCTGATCCGAAATTTAAAGAAATTTTGGTCAGCAAATTCATTAATTCATTAATGAAAAACGGGAAGAAAAGTGTTGCCGAAAAAATATTTTATGGCGCTTTGGATGAGATTTCAACACGCCAAACAGAAATGACATCTCTGGAAATCTTTAAAGCAGCCATTGATAATGTAATGCCTTCAGTCGAAGTGAAATCCAGACGAGTTGGAGGCTCAACATATCAGGTGCCGATGGAAGTCCGTCACAACAGAAGTGAGTCACTGGCAATACGCTGGCTTATTCAATACGCAAATTCCAGAAGCGGCTTATCAATGCGGGCTAAACTGGCAAATGAATTTATTGATGCATCAAAAAGCCAGGGCAGTGCAATTAAAAAGAAAGAAGACACGCACAAAATGGCAGAGGCTAACAAAGCTTTTGCGCATTACCGTTGGTAAATGATCAGGCTTTGGCTGAAAAATATCAGAGCCCAATTCAATAGACCAACGTGGCAAAAACTGTTGATCTTAAACATCGGCGCAACCTCGGCATCATGGCACACATTGATGCCGGGAAGACAACAACAACTGAGCGCATACTTTTTTACACCGGTCGAATACATAAAATCGGTGAGGTCAATGACGGCTCTGCCACAATGGACTGGATGGAGCAGGAGCAGGAAAGGGGTATTACAATTACCTCTGCGGCAACAACCTGCTTGTGGGAGACCGATCAGCAGCAGTACACACTGAACATAATCGACACTCCAGGTCATGTAGATTTTACCGCGGAGGTCGAACGGTCTTTAAGAGTGCTGGATGGAGCAGTGATGGTGCTCTGCGCTGTGGCAGGAGTGCAGCCCCAGTCCGAGACAGTCTGGAAGCAAGCCAAGCGCTACAACGTTCCCTGTATTGCATTTATCAATAAAATGGATCGTGTAGGTGCGGATTTCAAGAATGCTGTCAACTCAATTGATGAGCAGCTTTCCGCGAATCCAGTGGCAATACAAATGCCTATTGGTGCTGAGGATCGATTTGAGGGTGTAATCGATTTGATAAGCATGCAGGAGCTTCGCTTCAAAGAAGAAGGCTGGGGACTGGAGTACGAAAGGAAAGAACTTTCGGATGAATTGAAACCCGAGGCTGAAGAAGGCCGCCTGCAGATGCTGGAGCATCTGTCAATGTTTGATGACGGACTCCTTGAGAAGATAGTTGAGGAGCAGCAAGTAGAGCAGAGTGAGATTGTCAGGGTACTACGTGACACTACACTTAGTGGGCAAATCACTCCTGTATTATGTGGAAGCGCTTTCAAGAACAAAGGGGTTCAACAACTGATTGACGCAGTTGTAGAGTATTTGCCGTCACCGCTTGATATTCCTCCTGTGCATGGTGATCACCCGGTAACAAAAAAAGTTGTTAGCCGTGATGCTTCAGCGTCGGAACCATTGTGTGCTTTAGCATTTAAGGTGGCCAGTGATCCGTTTGCGGGCCAGATGACTTTTGTTAGAGTCTATTCAGGATTATTTGAGTCTGGCAAATCCGCTTATAATCCCCGTAAGCGCAAGTATGAAAGGATCGGCAATCTGGTTAAACTGCACGCTAATAAGCGTGAAGACGTTTCAGTATTAAGCGCAGGTGACATCGGGGCAGTGGTTGGAATGGACCTGATCACTGGAGACACGCTTTGTCCAAAGGAGAACCCGATTGTTCTGGAAAGAACTCAGTTTCCGGAACCGGTAATTGACCAGGCGCTTGAGCCAAAAACGAAGCTGGATCAGGATAAGCTTGAAGAGGCTCTCAAGCGTCTGATGCAGGAAGACCCTTCGTTCCGGAGCAGAATTGATGCTGAAACAGGACAAAACATCATTTCCGGAATGGGTGAGCTTCATCTGGAAGTTATTGTTGATCGTCTGCAGCGCGAGTTTAAAGTAGCCTGCAAAGCCGGAACTCCGAGAGTTGCCTATCGGGAAACGATCACGCAAGAAGCAGATTCGGAAATTCGCGTAGAACAGCAGCTTGATGGAAAAGAGCAATACGCGTTTTGCAAAATAAGCCTTGAGCCTCTTGGTGCCGGTGGTGGTTTTGAGTTTGAGAATAATTTATCCGACGAGGAATTGCCGACACTGTTTGCTGAAGCTTTGGAGCAGGGTATTCGCAACGCAATGAGCAATGGAGTCCTGGCGGGATTTTCATTGATAGATTTAAAAGTTTCACTGATTGCGGGAGAATATTTGGATGAATCCTCTACCGAAGTAGCATTTACAATTGCAGGTGTGAATGCACTCCGTGAGGGAGCGCTGAAAGCAAAACCGACTTTGCTTGAGCCCTCAATGAAAATAGAAGTTGTAACACCTGTGTCGTTCACAGGTGATGTGATCGGAGACCTGAATGCTCGTCACGGACGTATTCGTGGAATGGAGGAGCAGGGTGGGATTCAGGTTGTTTTAGCGGAAGCACCGTTAGCGGAGATGTTCGGATACTCTACCCGGCTGCGTTCGCTCACACAGGGGCGGGCATCATATACTATGCATTTCAGTCACTATACATCTGTGTCTGAATCAACAAGAAAGGCTCTGACAGGAGAATCAGTCAGCTTAAACTGAAAGTACTAATTAGACATAACATATTTTTAAACAGGAGAAGAAATGGCTAGAGAAAAATTTGAACGCTCAAAACCGCATGTCAATGTTGGTACAATTGGGCATGTTGACCACGGTAAAACCACTTTGACTGCAGCAATTACAAAAGTACTGCAGATGGATGGACTTGCTGATGCAAAAGAATTCGATGAGATTGACGGCGCTCCGGAAGAAAAAGAACGCGGAATCACCATTGCTACAGCTCATATTGAATATCAGACTGTGAATCGACATTACGCTCACGTAGATTGTCCCGGACATGCTGATTATGTTAAAAACATGATCACCGGCGCTGCACAGATGGATGGAGCAATCCTTGTTGTATCAGCCGCTGACGGCCCCATGCCGCAAACCCGTGAACATATTTTGCTGGCTCGTCAGGTCAATGTTCCGCACCTTGTTGTATTTTTGAACAAAGTCGATCAGGTTGATGATGAAGAACTGCTTGAACTGGTAGAAATGGAAGTTCGTGAACTGCTTGATTCCTATGATTTCCCCGGTGATGATACTCCCATTGTCAAAGGTTCTGCGCTGGCAGCCATGGAAAGTACATCTACTGATTCAAATGATCCAGCTTTCGCGGCAATTAAAGAATTGATGGAAGCAGTTGACAGTTTTATTCCGGAACCGATCAGGGATCTCGACAAAGACTTCCTGATGTCTGTAGAAGATGTTTTCACAATTTCCGGACGTGGCACAGTAGCAACCGGACAGGTTGAACGTGGTCTTGTAAAAGTTGGTGAGGAAATTGAGATTACCGGCATACGTGATACCCAAAAAACAACTGTTACCGGAGTGGAAATGTTCCGTAAATCCCTTGACCAGGGACAAGCAGGGGATAATGTCGGCCTTCTGTTGAGGGGAGTAAAACGTGAAGACATTGAACGCGGACAAGTAATCTGTAAGCCCGGCACAATTACACCGCATACTAAGTTCAAAGGTCAGGTTTACGTGCTTGATAAAGATGAAGGGGGGAGACATACTCCGTTCTTCAGCAATTACCGTCCGCAATTTTATTTCCGCACAACTGACGTAACCGGAGTAGTAACATTGCCAGATGGAATTGAAATGGTGATGCCTGGAGACAATGTGGAAGTATCCATCGATTTGATCAGTCCAATTGCAATGGAAAAAGAAGTTCGCTTCGCAATTCGAGAAGGTGGAAGAACCATTGGTTCCGGCGTTGTGACTGAAGTTATTGAATAGAAGATCCTGACGATTTGATGGAACAAAAGATAAAAGTCCGTTTCAAGGCTTACGACGATAAGCTACTGGATAAAACAATAAGTGAAATTGTCCATACAGTTAAGCGAACCGGTGCAGAGATAGTTGGACCGATTCCACTTCCAACACGTAAGAACCGCTACATAGTTTTGCGTTCTCCTCATGTGGACAAAAAGTCGAGGGAGCAGTTCGAAATTCGTACTCATAAACGACTGCTTTATATTTTGGATACAACACCACAGACGATAGATGCTTTGATGCGCCTTGATATTTCTGCTGGTGTTGACATTGCCATCAAACAGGAAGGATAAGTTCAGTAAAGTCAAAGAGCAGTCATGGCAAAATTAAAAACTGTAGATCAAACTAACAAAGCCTCTGGAGATATTGAAATTGATGATTCAATTACAGAGACTCCTTATCACAAAACAGTTGTCTCAGAAATTGTACGTCAATTTTTAGCCTCAAAGCAACAGGGCACGCATTCCACAAAAAACAGAGGTGAAGTCGCATACAGCACTCGTAAACTTTACAGACAAAAAGGTACCGGAAGTGCCAGGTCCGGCAGCGCTAAATCTCCTTTACGTCGTCATGGCGGGACAATTTTTGGCCCGCATGTACGCAGCCACTCTTTCAGACTGAACAAAAAAACAAGGCTTCTTGCAGCACGTTCAGCATTCGCGGAAAAAATCAGACAGGAAGAAATAATCGTACTTGATGACCTCGTACTAAATGATCATAAAACAAAAAATCTGAAAAATCTGCTGTCAGATTTTAAACTTCCGTCTAAAGTTTTAATTGTAACAGATCAGGTTTCAGACAATCTGCGTCTTGCATCCAGAAATCTTCCTGACGTGCACGTTCTAAGTCACCGGAGTCTGAATGTGTATGAAATAATGCGAAACAACAAAGTGATATTCACTAAAAATGCTATTGAAGCATTTGTGGAAAGATTCAGCAAATGATTATTTTTGATGTGCTCAGAGCACCGAAAATGACTGAAAAGACACTTTCTCTGAAAGAAGAAACAAATCAGTACGCTTTTGAGGTGAATCCAAGAGCAAATAAAATTCAGATTAAGGACTGTGTTGAAAAAACATTTAAGGTTTCTGTTCTTAATGTCAGGACAATAAATGTCCGCGGTAAAAAGAAGCGCATGGGACGTTACCAGGGATATAAGTCCAGCTGGAAAAAAGCACTGGTTACCCTCAAGCAGGGGGATACAATTGAATACTTCGAAGGAGCATAAGCAGGCCAAACATTATTATGGGAATTAAATTTCACAAACCTACCTCGCCCGGAAGGCGGGGCATGAGCGGATTCGTTTTCGAGGAAATCACCACTGATGTTCCGGAGAAGAGTCTGTTGGCTCCTCTGAGGAAAAAAGGAGGAAGGAATAATAACGGAAGAATAACAGTCAGACATCGTGGCGGAGGCCACAAACGCCGGTATCGAATCATTGACTTTACCCGTGACAAACATGATATCCCTGCAAAGGTTGCCTCTTTGGAATATGATCCTAATCGGAGTGCACGAATTAGTTTGCTGCATTATGCTGATGGTGAAAAACGGTACATATTGTCACCAAATGGAATTAAAGTGGGTGATGTTATTTTTTCAGGAGAAAAATCTGACATCAAGCCCGGTAATGCTCTGCCTCTGAAAAATATCCCTGTTGGAACAATGGTTCACTGCATAGAGTTGCGTCCGGGGAAAGGAGCACAATTAGGCCGCAGCGCCGGTGCAGCAATCCAATTGATGGCAAAAGGTGAAGGCTATGCACAGATTAAACTCCGTTCAGGTGAAATTAGAAAAGTAAGAAGTGAATGCATGGCAACTGTCGGCACAGTAGGTAATACCGAGCATATGAATATTAAAATTGGAAAAGCAGGCAGAAATCGCTGGCTGGGTCATCGTCCTACTGTCAGAGGTGTAGTTATGAACCCTGTTGACCACCCGCATGGTGGAGGAGAAGGAAAAAGCTCCGGAGGTCGTCATCCTGTAACTCCATGGGGTATGCTTACAAAAGGGGCAAAGACCAGAAAACGCAAAGACACTGATAAATATATTTTGAAGAGAAAGTAAACTGTGCCCAGATCCTTAAAAAAAGGGCCATTTGTTGATGCCCATCTTGAGAAGAAAATCTCTGTTGCCAAACAGACAAATGACAGAAGATTAATTAAAACATGGTCTCGACGTTCAGTAATTTTACCTGAATTTATTGGAGTCAATATCGCCGTTCACAACGGAAACAAGTTTATTCCGGTTTTTATCACAGAAGAAATGGTAGGCTACAAATTAGGCGAATTTGCGCCTACCAGAACATATCGGGGACACGCAAGCAAAAGCGATAGAAGGGCAAAAAGATAATGAATGCTCACGCAACTGCAAAAAATGTAAGAGTAACTCCCAGAAAAGCACGCTTGGTTGTGGATTTGATCAGGGGTAAGAATGTTGTACGGGCAATGGCGTTGTTGAGTACTCTGCGTAACCGTGCGGCAGAACCTGTTATGAAAGTTTTACAGTCTGCCTTGGCAAATGCCGACCAGCACCATCCTGATGCTGATGTGGATAATTTCAGGATTACAAAAGCATTCATTGATGAGGCTCGTACGCTCAAACGGTTCCGTGCCAGAGCCATGGGGCGCGCATCCGGTATTAAAAAGCGTTCCAGCCATATAACGCTGGAAATTGGTGATTAATTAAACTTTTTCAACTAAGTCCCTTTTTTAAGGAGAAATATGAATTACAAGGAAAGCATTGGGTCAAAAAGTTAATCCAATAGGTCTGAGACTTGGAATTTCCAGAACATGGAACTCTAAGTGGTTTGCAGAAAAAGATTATGCAAGCCAGTTGAAACAGGACCTGGAAATACAAAAATTCGTCAAAGCTCGATTGAAACACGCTGCAATTTCGAAAATAGAAGTTGAGCGTACAGCCAAAAAGACAAAAGTAAATATTTTCTCCGCCCGTCCTGGAATTATTATTGGACGTAAAGGTGATGAAGTTGAGAGATTAAAAAACGAACTCAATAAGCGCAACAATCATGAGGTTGTTGTAAATATAAAGGAAATTAAGCGTCCTGAAATAGATGCAACTCTGATCGCAGAAAATATTGCCAGCCAGCTGGAACGCAGAATTGCTTACAGAAGAGCAGTAAAACGCTCAATTCAGGCAGCAATGCGGATGAACATTGCAGGCTGTAAAGTGATGGTTGGAGGACGTTTGAATGGAGCAGAGATTGCCAGAACAGAATGGATACGTGAAGGACAGGTTCGACTGCACACTTTAAGGGTTGATATTGACTATGGTGTGGCTGAAGCAAACACAACTTTTGGTATTATTGGTGTAAAAGTGTGGGTATACCGTGGAGAAGATTTTGGCAAATCCCGCGGAAGACGTGCACAAAATTAGGAGAAACAAATTATGTTAATGCCTCAAAAAACAAAGTTCCGCAAACAGATGCGCGGCAGAATGCAGGGCAATGCTCAATCCGGTAACATATTGAGCTTTGGTTCATTTGGTTTGCAGACTACAGATCGAGGATACCTGACAACACGTCAAATTGAGGCTGCAAGACGAGTAATTGCAAGAACATTAAAACGTGGCGGTAAAACCTGGATCAGAGTTTTTCCAGACAAGCCGATCACAAAGCGTCCTGCTGAAACCAGAATGGGGAAAGGCAAAGGTGCGGTTGATACCTGGGTTGCGTCTGTGCGACCAGGGCGTGTGCTGTATGAAATAGATGGAGTTCCTGAAGTAATTGCTTCCGAGGCCTTGCGTTTAGCCGCATACAAACTGGCAGTTAAAACAAAAATTATCAAAAGGGCCGCAGTACTGTGAAAGCAACCGAGTTACGAGCACTTCCTGTTAATGAACTGGAAGCAAAAAGAAATGACCTCAAAGAAGAATATTTGCGTTTACGCTGTGGGCATGTTTCAAGGCAGTTGGCTGATGTCAACATGATCAAAAAAACACGTAGAAACATAGCTCGTGTAAACACAGTATTGATAGAGAAAAAGCAGCAAAATTCAGATGAGTCTAAATGAAATGAGTAAGCTTAAACTACAAAGCGGGGTTGTTGTCAGTAGCAATATGGACAAATCCATTGTTGTGAAGATTGAGAGAAAAATAAAGCATCCAATCTATAAAAAAACCATCAAACGCTCAAAAAAATACATAGCGCACGATGAGCAGAACGTATGCCAAATTGGGGACATGGTGCAAATTGCTGAGTGCAGGCCTTTGAGTAAGCGTAAACGTTTCCGACTGTATAAGCGGGTACAATGATTCAATCACAAAGTATCATAGAAGTTGCTGATAACTCCGGCGCAAAACGCCTGATGTGCATCAAAGTACTCGGAGGATCAAAAAGGCGTTATGCCAGAGTAGGAGACATTATTGTCGCATCCATCAAAGATGCTCTGCCTAATTCTAAAGTGAAATCCGGAGATGTAATAAGAGCAGTGATAGTTCGTACAAAAAAAGAATTCAGACGTCCTGACGGCAGTTATATCAGATTTGATGAAAATTCTGCTGTTGTAATAGACGCAAAACGTGAACCGGTAGGTACAAGGATTTTCGGACCAGTGGCACGCGAATTACGTGCCGGAAAATTCATGAGAATCCTCTCACTGGCCCCGGAAGTATTGTAAAATACTGGACAATGAAAACTGAACAAAGAAAAAAAAGACGGCCAACAATTCGTCGTGACGATACTGTGATAGTCATTTCCGGAAAAGAAAAAGGACGTACCGGAAGAGTTGTGAATGTTGACTGGAAAAACGAGCGAGTGTTGATTGAGGGAGTAAATACGGTAACACGCCACACAAAACCTAATCCGGCAAATCAGCAAGGAGGATTGATCCAGGTAGAATCTCCTGTTCACTATTCAAATGTTCAGTTATACAATCCAACTTTAAAAAGAGGTGTGCGTGTGAAAATACAAACCAGTGACGCTGGTGTAAAGAACAGAATCTGTGCAAAATCCGGGGAGGTATTAGGATAATGTCAGAGAGTCACTTGTTACAAACATACCAGTCAAAAGTAGTCCCGCTTTTGCAGGAGAAGTACAAGTATAAAAACAAGCATCAAATCCCTGCGATTAAAAAAGTTACCTTAAACATAGGTTTGGGAGAAGCTATTCAAAATCCCAAAGCAATTGAAACTGCCTGCAAGCAGCTGGCCTCAATTTCCGGACAAAAACCTGTTGTTACACGGGCAAAACGTTCCATTGCTACCTTTAAACTGCGTGAAGGCATGCCTATTGGATGCATGGTAACTTTGCGTAATAAACAAATGTGGACATTTCTTGACAAACTGCTACACATTGCAATGCCAAGAATCAGAGACTTCAGGGGAATTTCACCCAGAGCCTTTGATGGTGCCGGAAACTATAACATAGGAATCAAGGAACAACTGATATTTCCTGAAATCGAGTTTGATGATGTGGATCATGTACGCGGCATGAATATTTCAATTGTTACCAGTGCACTTACTGATGATGAGAGTTTTACAATGATTCAAAACCTGGGATTCCCATTTAGAAAGTAATTTAGATGGCAAAAAAATCAATGATCGCAAAATGCGAGCGTACCCAAAAATTTAAAGTTAGAGAACACAGCAGGTGCGCATATTGCGGACGTCCCAGAGGATATTTGCGAAAATTCGGCATGTGCAGGATTTGTTTCAGAAAGCACGCAAATTCCGGACTACTTCCGGGCGTAATAAAAGCCAGTTGGTAATTTAAATAATATTGATAGAAAAGATTAGTTTATGTCCATGAGTGATCCGGTCGCGGACCTGCTAACACGAATCCGCAACGCGAATATGAGGAAAAAAGAAAGCCTTGTTCTGTTATCTTCCAAAATCAAACTCAACATAGTAAAGGTTTTGAAGGAAGAAGGTTTTATCGTGAACTGGGAGTTGGATGAAAATGGGAAATTCCCTCAACTGCGAATATGGTTGAAGTATGTGGATAATTTGCCGGTAATTCGCGAGATTACTCGAATCAGCAAGCCCGGACTTCGTCTCTACAAAAAAGGGAAAGACTGCAAACCAATACTAAATGGACAAGGGATTTCCATCCTTTCAACTTCAAGGGGAATTATGAGCGATCGACAATGTAGAGAGGATAATATCGGCGGTGAAGTGCTTTGTAATGTGCGATAGTTGGAATTTAATAATATCAGACAATGTCAAGAATCGGTAAAAGACCAATCAAACTGGGGCAGGATGTAAAGGTAGCCTTCAATGACAGGCTGCTGGAAGTGAAGGGGCCAAAGGGAGAATTGGAACTGAAGACTCATCCGGAAGTGGATTTGGTAATTGAAAATGAGACACTATCTGTGATTCCTTCAAATGAAGGACAGTCAACAACGGCAATGATCGGCACAACATGGAAACTTATAAATAATATGATACAAGGTGTTACTCAGGGTTTTCAAAAGCAGCTCAACTTAATTGGTGTCGGTTACAGAGCAGCGGTTAGCCAAAAAGAACTGGTTTTGAATTTGGGTCATTCTCATCCTATTAAATACACTCTTCCTGAAGGAATTACTGCAGCAGTAAATGCAAATACGAAAATCCTTCTCGAAAGTTCAGATAAACAGCTTTTAGGACAGGTATCTGCAGAAATACAAAAGTTTAGACCACCTGAACCATATAAAGGGAAAGGTGTTCTGTTTGAAGGTCAGAAGCTAAAACGTAAAGCAGGAAAAAGCGGTAAAATTTAAATTATAAGCATCACTGAAATGAATAACGCAGCAGCTCGTCTGAAAGGAAGACTAACAAGACACAGGCGGATAAGAAAAAAAATTCACGGAACAGAATCACGTCCGCGCCTGGCTGTCTTCAGGTCTTCACGTCATATATATGTTCAGGCAATAGACGACAACATGGGAGGCACACTGGCATGTTCTTCCACTGTGACCATACAAAAGTCTCTGAAAAAAACATACAGTGGGAATAAGGATGCAGCGAAATCTGTTGGAGCTGATATAGCAAAAAAACTTCTTGATAAGTCCATTTCTTCAGCTGTCTTTGATCGCGGCGGTTTTGTTTATCACGGTCGTGTTCAGTCCCTGGCTGAAGGTGCAAGAGAAGCAGGATTAAAATTTTAATCTCCAAAATAACCAAATAAAGTATAAAGTGGCAGAAAACAATTCCGAAAAAAATGAATTAATTGAAAAAGTAATTCGTGTGAACCGCGTGGCAAAAGTTGTCAAAGGCGGTCGGCGGTTCAGTTTCAGTGCACTGGTGGTTGTTGGTGACGGTAAAGGCAAGGTCGGTCTTGGACTAGGCAAAGCAAACGAGGTTGTGGAAGCAATCCGTAAAGCTGTTGAACAGGCTGCTGTCAACATGAAAAAAATACATATACAAGGCACATCAATTCCGCATGTTACCACCAGTCGCTTTGGTTCAGGAAAAGTTTTGATGAAACCGGCAGAGAAAGGACACGGTATAATTGCCGCTGGGGCTGTTCGTGCGGTCATGGAGGCAGCAGGCATTATGGATATCAGCGTTAAGTGTCTAGGCTCCAGAAATCCAAATAATCTGGTACGCTCAACACTTAATGGTTTATATAATTTAAGAAGTAACGAATGGATTGCTAAAGCCAGAGGCAAAGACATCAATTACATAAGTCAGCACTAAACATGGCTCAGAAAATAAAAGTGACACAGATTCGAAGTAGTATTGGATCACAAAAAAATCAAAAAGCATGTCTGCGTGGGTTGGGACTTCGGAAAATAAACAGCAATTCTGTCCTGGAAAATACTCCGGAAATTCGAGGAATGATCCAGAAAATTAATCATCTTGTCCGAATTGACTCGGTAGAATAAAAAACTAAAAGGTTAGAAATGCATCTTCACGAACTTGTTTCAAGCAAAACCGCACGCAGAAAACGTGTTGGACGCGGTCCTGGCAGTGGCAAGGGTAAGAACTGCGGAAGGGGTCAGAATGGAGCAAAATCCCGTTCAGGATATAAACAGAAACGGGGTTATGAGGGAGGACAAAATCCTCTTAACAGAAGACTACCGAAATTTGGATTCACCAGTCCTAACAAAGAAATTGCCCAGCTGATTAATTTACAAAATCTTGAAGATTCTCCTGCAGTTGAAACAGGAAGTCATCTTGATAAATCAAAACTAAAGGCTTTGGGCTTTATAAAAAAAGAAGACAAACCGGTGAAGCTTCTGGGCAAAGGGGTACTTAACAAAAAAATTAAAATTGAAGTTGATATGGCCAGCGCAAATGCTGCAGAAGCAGTAGAAAAAGCCGGGGGAGAAGTGATCAAATTAGCCTAGTGCGTCTTTGATGTTAAACATAATTCAGAACATTTTTCGGATCGAAGAACTCAGGCAGCGAATTTTTTTCACATTGGCCATGCTTCTGATTTTTCGTCTGGGGGCACATATACCAACCCCGGGAATTGATGGAGCAGCGTTGACAGCGTTTTTTGAAGCGCAACAGGGCTCTATCCTGCGGTTTTTTGATATGTTTACCGGAGGAGCATTAGCACGTTTGACTGTTTTTGCCTTGGGCGTGATGCCATACATCAGTGCTTCAATCATTATACAATTGATGACCGCTGTATTTCCTTATCTGGAAAGATTATCAAAAGAAGGTGATGCAGGGCGCAAAAAGATTACAGGTTACACAAGATACGGAACAATAGTTCTCAGTGTAATTCAGGGATTTGCCATTGCGGTTGGACTTGAAAGCATGGCGGCGCCTAACGGACAGCCAATAGTAATTTCCACACTAAGTCCATGGGCATTCAGGGCCCTTACCGTGATTACATTGACAGCTGGAACAGCTTTCCTGATGTGGGTTGGAGAGCAGATAAGTGAACGAGGAATTGGAAATGGAATTTCCTTACTGATATTTGCAGGAATCGTTGTAGGCATTCCCGGCGCGGTGCTAAATTCCATTCGTCTTGTTCAGGACAATGTATTATCACCTCTGGTACTTACCGTAGTTGGATTATTAATGATAGTTGTAATTTTCCTGGTAATATTTGCTGAAACTGCTTACAGGAAAATACCAGTACAATACGCGAAGAGAATGCAGGGCAACCGTATGTACGGAGGTCAGTCGTCACACCTTCCTCTGAAAATAAATACTGCGGGTGTTATTCCGCCGATATTTGCTTCATCGATTCTGGCTTTTCCGGCAACTATCACTGGCTTTATCACAATTCCATGGGTGCAAGCTGTTGGCAGTCAGTTAGTTCCAGGAAGAATGCTATATAATTTTTTGTTTGCACTGATGATTTTTTTCTTTGCATTCTTTTACACCGCAATAACATTCAACCCGGTGAAGATCGCAGAAGAAATGAAGAGACATGGCGGTTACATTCCCGGAATACGTCCGGGGAAAAAAACTGCAGAGTATGTGAATTTAGTTTTATCAAGATTGACTTTTGGCGGGGCAACCTACCTGGCTATAGTATGTCTCGTACCTTATATCCTGTTTGATCTTTTTGATATACCATTCTTCTTTGGAGGAACAGCACTCTTAATTGTGGTTGGAGTAGGTCTGGATCTGGTAAATCAAATTGAAGCCTTTCTGCTTAATCAGAATTATGACGGCTTCATGAAAAAAACTAAGCGCCGACAAATGAGATCTGCCGCGCTCCGTTTATAAATTGTTAAAAGAAAATGAAAGTACGTTCATCTGTAAAAAAAATCTGTGATAACTGCAGAATCATTAAAAGAAAAGGGGTCTTGCGTGTGATTTGTGAGAATCCGAAACATAAACAACGTCAGGGTTAAAAAAGGAACTGATGGCAAGAATTTCCGGCATTGATCTTCCAAATTCCAAAAGAGTAGAAATTGGACTAACTTACATTTATGGAATTGGCAGAAAGATTTCCAATGATATCTTAAGCAAAGCGAAGATCGATAAGAATGTGCGAGTAAGTGATCTAAGTGATGAACAGGTAAATCAGATCCGAACAATAATTGAGAAAGAATATCAGGTTGAAGGAGACCTTCGAAGCGAGATCAGTTTGAATATTAAGCGACTGATGGATTTAGGCAACTACCGAGGCTTGAGACATCGTAAGCATATGCCCGTAAGAGGACAAAGGACCAAAACCAACGCAAGAACCAGAAAAGGTCCGCGCAGATTGGCAGTAAGTAAGAAAAAATAAATTTTTATAAAATTTTAAGCAGAATCTCTATATGGCCCAGGTAAAAAAAAGAAAAGTAAAAAGAAACGTTGAACAGGGCAGGATTTATATCAAGGCGACCTTCAATAACACTATTGTGACAATTACAGACACACAAGGAAACGCTATTGGGTGGTCCAGCACAGGCGCACACGGTTTCAAGGGTTCCCGTAAAAGCACTCCTTTTGCAGCACGTGTTGCAGCAGATGATGCATTAAAAAAAGCTGTTGACTGCGGAATGAAAAGCGTTGATGTTTTTGTCAAAGGACCCGGCTCAGGACGGGAGTCAGCACTTCGTGCAATCTCTGCTATTGAAGATATGCGTATTACATCAATCAACGATATCACACCAGTCCCTCATAATGGATGCAGACCACCGAAACAAAGAAGGATCTGATTAGTGTGATTACACCGGAACTGTCAGCCAGATAATATAACCTGCGCAGTTCTTATATTTGTTACTGAATTAACACCGGAAAACTAAACTGGAATGCAGATGACTGAACTAAATGAAACTTTAGAAACTACAGATCCGGAGAATGAAAATATAACTCCGGAAAACAACAATCTCACAGCTATAGAAACAGATCCTGACGCTGAAGAAGGGACGACTGACGAAAATCCATATTTTGCTAAAAACTGGATGTCGATCGCTAAGCCTAAAAAGCTTCAGTTTGAATCGGAGGACTTAAAAGCCGATTACGGTAAGTTCACACTTGATCCATTAGAGCCCGGGTTTGGCATTACAATAGGTCATTCTTTAAGACGTGTTCTTCTTTCTTCGATCAGAGGTTCTGCTGTTTTCGCGGTGCAGATAGACGGAGTAACTCACGAATTTACCAATATTCCCGGAATTGTTGAGGACATGGTTCAGGTAATCCTCAATATCAAGGAACTTCAGATAGAGCAATTTGTTGATGAAATTGTTGAACTGGAACTCATCGGGGAAGGGCCATGTGAAATAAAAGCCGGAGACATATCAACATTTGAAAAAGCAGAAATTTTAAATCCAGATTTAACTTTGGCTACATTGCAAAAAGGCGCTACCATCAGCATCACAATGTATTCACGTTTCAATAAGGGTTATGTCACCTCAGAAGATAATCAGCAGGTGGAATTGCCGGTTGGCACAATTTTTCTGGACTCAAACCATTCACCTGTAAGCAGAATCAACTATGAAGTTGAAAATTCAAGAGTTGATCAGAAAACAGACTTCGACCGTTTGAATTTTGAATTATGGACAAACGGTTCCGTTAAGCCTACAGACAGCCTGGCTTACGCGGCAAAAATTATCAAAGAACATATGGATGTGTTTATTAACTTTGATGAAAGCAGCATAATAGATGAGCCAGAAGAAGAAGTGGAAGACGAACCACTTAATGAGAATTTGTATCGAAGTGTGAGCGAACTTGAGTTGTCTGTGCGCTCGATTAATTGCCTTCAAAACGCAAAGATAGAAACCATTGGAGATCTTGTTCAGAAAACCGAACAGGAAATGCTTAAAACAAAAAATTTCGGCAGGAAGTCACTGAATGAAATCAAGGTAATACTGACAGATATGGGGTTGGCTTTTGGCACTACCCTGGATAATTTTGATCCCGCAAACAACCCACACGAAAACTAAACGGTTAATAAAATAAAATGCGACATTTAAAAGCTGGAAACCGCTTAGGAGTAACTACAGCACATCGGCTTGCCATGATGCGGAACATGGTCACTTCCATTATTGAAAATGGCCAGATTACCTGCACTCTGGCCCGTGCAAAAGAAGTACGCAAACCTCTTGAAAAAATGATTGGTTTGGGGAAACGAGGAACCTTGCATGCACGCCGTCAGGCTTTGAGTTATGTAAAAAGCAAGGATGCCATGGGGCAACTTTTCGGTGAATTAGCCGAACGCTACAAAGACCGTCAAGGAGGATATTGCAGGATAATAAAACTGGGAAAAAACAGATTAGGTGATAACTCTGAAATGGCAATCTTACAGCTGTTAGGAAGTGTAGGAGACAATTTAAGTGATTTGAAATCGCAAAAAGGTGCAAAGAAAAAACAGAAGAAAAAAGAAAGCACTGTGCTGAAAGAAGTCAGTGAAGAAATTCAGAATGAGGAATTGACTCAGGAAAATTCTCAGGAGGATGCTGCCTCAGAGGAATCTGCTGAAAACATTCCGCAGGATGCTGAGGCCAAGGGAACTGCCGAAAATGAATCAAATGATGAAAGTGTTCAGCAGGATGCTGGGGCGGAGGATACTGTTGAAAGTGAACTAAAAGCAGAGTCTGCTGAAGGAGATGATAACACTGAAAAAGAAGCAGTAGAAGAAGAAAGTAAGGCAGAAACTTCTCAAGTGCAGAATGATTCTGAAAAAAATCCGGAAGAAGTGCATGACCAGCCTGAAGTAAAAGCGACTCAGGACGAATTCAGTCCTGGTGCAGGATCTGACACCCCTGATGAGTCAGATTCTAAGCCGGAAACAAAGGAATGATTGTAATAATATCCTTTCCTGATCTGTCTCCTGAATCCGAAACAAAATCACGCCTGTCATTTTTCCATATAAAAAATTACAGCAATACCGCAGTGACTTTTGGTTAGAGCACGTCTTCCAAAAATCAGTGTGTTATTAGAGTTTGTCCTTCCAGAAGAGCCCATCAAATTGTTGAAATATCTACAGTGTGTATGTATTATTTCAGTATCAGAGTTTTCTGTAAGTCTGTAGTCATAAATCTTAATAAATTTCAAAAATCAAAGCACGAAATCATATTTTTTTGAAAGATTATCATCATGTCCGGACATAGTAAATGGAGTACAATCAAGCATAGAAAGGCTGCACAGGACGCAAAACGTGGAAAAGTTTTCACGAAACTGATTAAAGAACTCACAATTGCGGCAAGACTTGGAGGAAGCGATCTGGAGGCAAATCCCCGCTTACGTACTGCTATTGCAAATGCTAAAAGCCAGAGTATGCCCAAAGACAATATTGATAGAGCAATCAAAAAGGGTGCTGGCGAGTTGGATGGAGCGATTTATGAGGAAATCATATATGAAGGATATGGTCCGAATAATGTCGCGATTATTGTAGAAGTAATGACTGATAATCGAAACCGAACTATCGCGTTTGTAAGAAGTTCTTTTAAAAAATGTAATGGCAATCTTGGCTCAGCTAATTCTGTTCAATACATGTTTGACCGGCTCGGCTCAATTATGGTTGATAAGTCTGTAATCGATGAAGACAGATTAACTGAATTAATCCTGGAGGCCGGAGCGGAAGATATTAACACTGAAAATCCTGATACATTTCAGGTCATTACTTCTCCTTCTGATTTTGATACCGTACGAACCTACCTGGAAGAAATGGATGTTGAAATGTTAAACGCGGAATTAATATGGGATCCACAAACCCGTATTGAAATTGACGATAGCAAAAAAGCTGAACAGGTAATAAAACTGATTGATTTATTGGAAGATGATGATGATGTAAAGAGCGTGCATTCCAATTTTGACATTAGTGAAAGCGTATTGGCAGAACTTGGTTGATTATCTGCGCATTTTAGGTATTGATCCTGGAAGCAGGAAAACCGGTTACGGTTTTATTGAACATGATGGAAACCAGTCCCGTCATTTAGCCAGTGGCTTCATAAAACTGAATGAAAAAGATGCCCTTCCAGACCGTTTATTCATGCTTTCCAGTGAATTGGAAAAATTAATTGAAAAACTTAATCCGAATTGCGGAGCAATAGAAAAAATCTTTTACGCAAAAAATGCTCAGTCAGCACTTTCTTTAGGACATGCCCGTGGTGTTATTCTGCTGAAATTTTCAGAACGTCAATTGCCGGTTTACGAATATCAGGCACTCAAAGTTAAGCAAACTATTGTCGGCATGGGGCGCGCAGATAAAAGTCAGGTTCAGCACATGGTTAGGATTCTGTTGAAAATACAGGACAGACTTCAGGAAGATCAGGCAGACGCACTTGCTGTTGCTCTCACACATGCCCACTTATGGAGATCCCATATTAATTCTTTTTGATTTGATGATTTAATGGGAAAAAACACATACTGTTAATGCTGCTTCATGATTGCCTACCTTGAAGGATACATACTCCGTTCAGAAGAGAATTTTATTGTTCTCAAAACTTCTGCAGACGTTGGTTACGCAGTACATGTACCGTTACAACTTTCAGCTAAATATTCGCAGGAAGAATTCCTTTCACTGCATATTTACTCCAATTACAGAGAAGATGACATTTCATTGTATGGTTTCCAGAATTTAGAGGAAAAAAAACTGTTTGAAATGCTGATCAAAACCTCAGGTGTTGGGCCGAAGACAGGCTTAGCTGTCCTTTCAGCACTTTCTCCGCGTCAATTGATTGATGCAGTTCAACAAAACAACACCGGAGTTTTTAGTCAGGTACCAGGAATTGGGAAAAAAACTGCGGCAAAGTTATGTCTTGATATGAACGACCAGCTTAAAAAGCATCCAATTTCCGGATTTGAAGCTGGAATTGTGCAGAATGAAGAAACCGGATCAGTTTCATCTGCTGAGGAAATCGATGGGGTTTTTTCCGCATTAAAAAACCTTGGTTACTCTGACAAAGAAATCCTGCCTGTTTTACGGGAATCCGGAAGCATAGAAATGGGGTTTGAGGACAGACTGAAAAAAGCACTTTCTTTATTAACTCCTTTACGTTAGAACATAAGATCATACTACAAAACAATTGAGAGGAGAAAACATGGCAAATCTTAACAAAGTTATGTTGATTGGCAGGCTGGGACAAGACCCGGAAATACGTTACACACAATCCGGCAGCGCTGTGGCCAATGCCACCATTGCTACAAACGATTACTGGACAGATAAACAAGGTGAAAAACAGGAACGTACAGAATGGCACAGCCTTGTACTATGGGGAAGACTGGCTGATTTGGCTCAGTCTTATTTGAAAAAAGGATCTCAGGTCTACGTTGAGGGTCGGTTGCAAACAAGAGACTGGGAAGATCAACAGGGACAGAAGCATTACAAAACAGAAGTTGTAGTAACAACAATGCAGTTCCTTGATTCAAAGATGTCTGATTCTGGTTCCGCACAGTCAGGTGTCTCTTCCGGTTATACGGACAACTCTGCCGCGCATCCGGATTATTCCTCTAAGCCTGATTCTAATACCCCGGAGTCCAAACAGGAGGATGATTACATTAAGGATGATATCCCCTTTTAGATTTTGCAAAAATAGAGTTATAAGTAGTGAGAATTGAAAATATCCGCATGAAATCCGTTCGTGCTGCGTAATCATTTTTCAAAGGTTGAAAGAAATAACTGAAACAGTAATAAATTTGCCCGGATTCCCCCATAATCAACATATATCTTCCTCATTGACTTTGCCTTATTTCGGTTATCCTATCCATCCTTACCATGATGTTGACAAAGGATAAATCATTGTTTTTGTTAACTCCTGGGGAGACAAGCCAATACCTGGAATTCAAAGTCGCCGCTTCAAATCCTTTCCAAAAAATTCGGACCTGTAAAGGTCATTCTTTTATCTGTCAAAACGCACAAACCGTTAATACCAGGATGACTTAAACATCATGTTTAAATATTTGACCAAATAACAATGATGTCTGATAAAACGGTCAGAAAATTTTTATCATCATTATTATCTTTGTAATCAAATGATAATATGCATTTTTTTAGTGTAATGATAAAACAAGGGATGAAAACAAAACTTAAGCTTGAAGAAATTGAAGCAGAAGTGATTCAAAAGAAAATCAATAATCTTCATCTGCGTGTTTTGCCTCCTGACGGTACTGTGCGCATTTCAGCACCGTTTCATACAAAAAATGAAATTATTCATGACTTTGCATTTTCCAGACTTAATTGGATCAGAAAACAGCGGCTGCGGATAAGTAAAAATGTGCTTGAATCATACAAGTATATAAATCAGGAAATTCACTACTACATGGGCTGCGGTTATCAACTAAAAGTACAGGCGAAAAACGAGCACCCATTCGTACAACTAACTGATAATGAAATATTACTTCATGTACCTGAAGGAGCCGATGAAGACAAAAGACGCTCAGTTTTGCATGAATGGTATCACAGTCAGCTCACCAAAATAATTTCACCACTTGTCAAAAAATGGGAAACAATTCTGAATGTTTCTGTAGAGCGTTTTTCAATTCGCAGTATGAAAACCCGATGGGGAAGCTGTACCCCAAAAACCCGCAAAATTCGTTTCAATCTTGAACTGGTAAAAAGATCTCATGCATGTCTGGAATACATTGTGGTACATGAAATGGTGCATCTGCTTGAAGCGAGCCACAATAACAAATTCAAAGCTCTGATGGACAGGTTTTATCCTAACTGGAAACTTTATCGCAAAGAGTTGCGTAGTTTGCCCATAAAAGCATAATTATTGCAGTGGCAAAGCCTCTGTAAGAAATAACTGAAAATTGTAAAATATTCTCAGGAATCTGCTTGTAAATACATTGGAATCAATATTTAAAAAAAGCTGTGAGAATCAATAAAATAAGAGTTTCAGGGTTCAAATCATTTTGCCATCCCGTAAATTTGCAGTTTAAGCAAAACGGTATCACGATTGTTGTGGGACCAAATGGTTGTGGAAAAAGCAATGTAGTCGATGCAATTCGCTGGGTGCTTGGCGAACAACGTGTAAAACACTTAAGAGGAAGCTCCATGGAGGAAGTGATTTTTGCAGGAAGTTCCTTTCAGAAACCCTCAAGCATGGCTGAAGTAACACTGACCTTTTCCAACCCAAAAGGGGATACTCTGGATAGATTTACGGAATACACAGAAATCGAGGTGTCACGCAGGCTATACCGTTCCGGCGAAAGCGTATATATGATCAACAAGACTCCGGTACGGTTGAAAGATGTACGTGAATTATTTATGGACACCGGCATTGGCGGCACAGGGTACTCAATCATAGAGCAAGGACGAGTAGGAGAAATTGTCAGTGCTAAACCTATCGAACGCCGTACATTGATTGACGATGCTGCCGGTATTGTGAAGTTTCGTTTTAAACGCGAAACAGCGGAAAAGAGGCTTGATGAAACAACACAAAATTTACTGCGCGTAAATGATGTACTGGGAGCGCTTGCAGAGCAGGAGGAAGGACTTCGTGAGCATGTCGAAAGGGCGGAAAAGTATCTGCAGCTCAGAGATCAATGTGGAATGCTTGAGCGTCAGCATCTTAGTTTAAGCTGGCGTCAGGAAGGACTTAATGAACAGAAAACCCAGGATTTGGTAAGCGGCCATCAACAGCAGCAGCAAGATCTGCAAAATGAAAAGTCTGTTGTTGAAACAGAAATGGAGAATCTGAAGCTTGAACAGACACAACGCGAAAAAAAGTTAGGAGAGCGACGCGAACATCTTTTTCAAAAAGAACAAAATATACAGGAAGCAGAAAATCAACGTGAACTGGAAAAACAAAACCTTCAAAATGTAAACGAACAGCTGAAGAATCATGAGTCTGAACTCACGGAACAAAAACTGCGGCTGGATGTGCGAAAAAAAGAAAACATTGACATACAGACAAAACTGAAAGAACTTTCTGATAGTTTGACCGGCATGGAGGAGCAACTTGTCAGTATTGAAGAAAAACGTACTGAAGAAAACAACGCGTTACAAAACGCAACTGAAGAATCTTCTGCACTGCAAAAAAGACTGCTGAATGTACACACAGAATTGACTAATCAAACAAATCAAAAGAATTTCCTTGATGAACGGCTGGAAAATCTTGCTGAACGTCAACAGCGTCTTCAGGACCAGGAACAATCTCACAGAAATTTACTTCAGGAAGCAACTCTTCAGGTCACTGACTGTGAAGAGCGTATGGAAAGCATAAACCTGCAGAAAAATAAATTATCAGATAAGCTTACTGAACTTGAAAGTCATATTGAAGAACTGCATTCCAGAATAATTGAAGAAGAAAAACTCCTTGAAGATCTGCGTTATCAAAAAAACACCGCTCAATCCCGCATCGAGTCACTGCAGCAAATACAGTCCCATTATGAAGGATTCAAAGACAGTGTGAAGTTATTCATGCAGTTGATGCATGATGATCCTGCAAAAAAGAAGCAGTTTGGCGTATCCGGACTTCTGGCGGATTACATTTCAGTCCCTCCGGGAGAATTGGATAAAGTGTCTCCTGTATTGGCTGAAGTACTGGATTGTGTTGTTATTGAAAAGGCGGAAATGCTTGCGCAGATAAATACGTTTTGCGTTGAAAATGAACTTGGGCAACTGCAGTTCGTGGCCCTGGACCGTCCAGCAACTTTTACACAAGCCATGGATAATTCAGGAATAAGCCTTCCTGAGATTATGAATTTCCAAGAACCTCTGCAGGAGTGGGGGACAAAGTTTTTCTCACGCTTTTTATTACTCAAAGACGAAGAAAGCTTTTGGAACGCATCCGAAAACTACTGGCCGGAAGCTCCATTTGAGTTGATATCCTCTTCAGGAATTAGACTGTCAAATTCATCAGTCAGCATGGGAACGGTGCAGTCCGGATCATTGGGTTTTCTACAACGCCAGCAGGAAATAAGTGATGTTGAAAAATACACTGGTGAACTGAACAGCAAAATTAATAAGCTGGAAAAAGAATTGGAAATCCTTCAGCAGGAATATGAGACCCTCAAAGCAGACCATGAATCAAGCGAAGAAGAATCTCGCAAACTGGAGTTTGCTTTGCTGAGCGGAAACAAGGAACTTGAACATCACCAGCTTGAAGAACGCCGCATGCAGCAATCTGTTTCACAACTTTCACAGGATTCAGAAAGTATCCATGAGGAAATTAAAACATCCCGGATAAAGGAAAAAACTGCGGTGGAGACAATTTCGACTCTTGGAAACGAGCGATCAGAATTGGAAACAAAAACCAGTCATTTACAGGAGCGGATGCAGGAACTGCAAAGTCAGTCGGATGCAACAGCTGAGAAATTACTTGCCCATCGAGTTTCTTTAACTGAAGCAACAGAGCAGCAAAAAAATATGCTGGAAACAGAGTCACGTCTGCAGAGGGAATGTGAAGAAACTTCTCTGCGCCTTGAACAGCTCCAAACTGCTCTTGCTGAAGGCAATCTTAGAATAGATAACAGTCAGAAACGGATTACGGAAATTGATCAATCTTTTGAGGGCATGCTGGAAGATCGATCAAACATTAAGCTGAAATTGGATGAAGAAATTCTTCTTCAGGAACAAAAAATCGAAGAACAAACATTACTTTCTCAAAAACTTCAGCAACGGCAAAGTCTGCTGGATAACACTGTAAGTGAAGCACATCAGGAATCACTTAGACTTACTGAATTCCGAATACAACGAGAAAAATTTGAGGAGCAACTGCAGGAGATTACCGAACAAACTCCTGAAGCTATACTAGCGGAAATTGATGTTGAAACTGCTAATCATAATAAAATGGGTCAGGAAGTGCGTTCACTTAAAGCGCGTTTGAACGCCATGGGTGCAGTGAACCTTGCTGCCCCGGAAGAATATGAAGCATTGCAGGAAAGGATGAATTTTCTGCAAACACAGTCCGAAGATCTGCAGAAAGCAATGGATGATTTGAAAGCAACCATTAAGGATATCAACATAGAATCCCGACGCCGATTCAAAGAAATGTTTGATCAGGTAAATGACAATTTTCAAAATGTTTTTGGCTCCTTATTTGAGGGCGGAGATGCAAAACTTCTGCTGACTGAATCAGAAGACATTTTGAATGCGGGAGTTGATATCGTGGCGCAGCCTCCGGGGAAAAAACTGCAAAATATCAATCTGCTTTCAGGAGGCGAAAAGGCATTGACCGCAATCTCCCTGCTGTTTGCAATTTTTCTGGTCAAACCAAGTCCGTTTTGTTTGCTGGACGAAGTTGATGCTCCGCTTGATGATGTAAATATAGTTCGTTTCAACCGACTCATTACAAGTTTGACTGACAATGCTCAGTTCATTCTCATCACTCACAACAAAAAAACTATGGAAATTGGAGACATTTTGTATGGTGTTACCATGGAAGATCCTGGAATTTCCAAAACTGTTTCAGTGGAATTTCAGGAAGCAGAACGCATGATTGCCTGATTTATATATCAACCCCACACTCTTTTCTGTTATCAAATCCTGAAATAGCTCGCAACTGGAGAAAATCAATTTATTTTTCAGAGTAATAATGCAGGTCAAAATTCATAAAGGTTTTGATTCATTTTCAAAATCAATTGAAAGTGAAGCTAAAACTGACGTTTCAGGTACTGTTCAGGAAATATTGGCTGATGTACGTAAAAACGGTGACGCAGCTTTACAAAAATATACTGAAAAATTTGACAAGGTAATCCCCGAATCATGGCTTGTCCCTGAGTCTGCCATGGAGGAAGCTCTTGATAACCTGGAAGAAGAGCTGTACTACGTTTTACAGGAAGCGTCAGATAATATAATGATTTTTCATGAGCGCCAGAAAACAGACAGTCAGCTGGATTTCAGTCAGGATGGAACAATATTAGGCTGGAAAGTTACACCTGTTGACAGTGCAGGCATTTATATCCCCGGCGGTCGTGCGGTTTATCCCTCAACATTGCTGATGAATGCCATCCCCGCCCAGATTGCGGAAGTGCCTAGAATTGTGCTGGTTTCACCTCCGGGACCTTCCGGATTACCTCACCCGTTAGTGATTGCTACAGCAGCTTTGACAGGTATTAAGGAGCTTTATGCGGTAGGTGGAGTGCAGTCTATAGGAGCACTGGCATATGGGACAGAATCAATTGAAAAAGTCGTCAAAATTACCGGTCCAGGGAATGCTTATGTTGCAGAGGCTAAAAGGCAGGTATATGGCACTGTTGGAATAGACTCTTTCGCGGGACCAAGTGAAATTATGATTGTTTGTGACCGTGATGATATTCCTGTTGAGTATCTGGTGAGAGACATGCTTTCACAGGCAGAACATGATCCTGACGCTGGTGCATTGCTGGTGACTACTTCAGAACATCAGGCAAAAAAAGTGGCCGTTCGCCTAAAAAAATTAATACCGACATTGCCCAGGAGAGAAATAATTGAAGCTTCTTTTAGGGGGCGTTCAGCAATAATTGTGGCTCATGATATGGAAGAAATATTTGAAGTGGTGAATGAGCTTGCGCCGGAACACCTGGAAGTCCTGACCAAAGATCCATTTGATGACCTGCACCGTGTTCGCAACGCTGGTGCAATTTTTCTTGGTCCAAACACACCTGAACCTGTAGGAGATTATTTTGCTGGACCTAATCACACCCTGCCTACTTCAGGATGCGCCAAATTTTCCTCGCCACTTGGAGTGCAGGACTTTGTAAAATCAAGTTCTGTTATCAGTTATTCTGCTCATCGTTTGCAAAGCCAGGCAGAGCAAATCATTAGATTTGCTGAAGAAGAAGAGTTGTTTTCCCACGCGGCAGCAATACAGGCGCGTCTGGATAATTTGTAGCACATTTGCCTGCAACTGTATTTCATTATTATTCTGTACTTGCAGATGCCTCAATCTTTAGATTTTACCCAAGTTCTTTTCTGTTATAATCCAATCCGTTTTTTATCCCCAGATTATAAGCAAAGTACGCGGTCACACCAACTACGATGCCAATTGCCACAATATGTATTGCTAATAGCATCAATTTAGTAAACGCAGATAGAAACCGGGAATGACAGCGTGCTTCCGTAATAACCCACTGGAGAAACAATGCTGGAGCTGATCAGGTAGAATAACAGCATTCCTACCAGAGGAGACCAGTCTATGCGTGTACGAGGCAGATAACGCTGAAGAGGTGTTATGAGTGGATCAGCAAGAACATGAATTATACGTACCAGTGGATTGCTTAAAGAGGGATTCACCAGTGTCAGCACAAACCAGGCAATCAAAATGAAAATACAAAAAAACATCAGGCTTTGCACTACAATGCTTGTGCCCTGCAGCAAGTGTCCGCCGCTCTGCAGCAAAAAACCCTGAACATCAATCAGACCGTGAACAAGCAGATTCAACGAGCGTATTTCTGCAGGCAGGACAATCTGCGCAAAGATAACAACCAGGATCGAGGCATAGGCGCTGAAATGTGACATCATAACCGGCATCCAGCTTTCACACCAAACCCATAAGGGCCGGCTTACCCTAGCGATCCACTGTACAATGCTGTTATGTGGATCGGCGCTGACCCAGGTCATTATCACAGCCGCAATGATGATCCATTTATATAAGAACAGCCCGAAGCAGCTTGCATCTGCCAGCCATTCAAGAAGCTGGGCCATCAATTAACCGTTCTTCAAATCTTTTACTGGAGTGAAAGATTCTCCGCAACCGCACTGATGTCCTGTTATCAGCTGCTCAAAAACAAATCCTTGTTCAACCAGATTTTTATCTGAGTAATCAATTTTGATTGGCCCTAAAATATCTGTGAGCGCTTCACGATCAACGATTACGGAAACTTCCTGTGATTGAATTTGGATGTCATTTGGTCCAATGTCATCCGGAGTGTTTGATTCAAGCTCATATTTCCATCCGGAGCATCCTCCTGGACGTGCCCCAATACGCAAAAAAGTATCCTGAAGAGTCAGGCCTTCTTCCTCGCAGGATTCCTTGAAAACCTGTGCTGCTCTTTCAGTAAGAACAACTGAGGGCAACTCCTTTTCCATTTCCATTAACAATGAGCTTTTAAAAAATTCCTTTATCAGTATTGAGGAATTGAACTGTCCACACTGCTTGACCAGCCGCTGATACCATCAGAAATATTGTAAACCTGCTGAAAGCCCTGTGCCGTAAAATATTGAGCTGCTCTTCTGCTTCTTTCACCCATGTGACAGTAAAACATCATTGGTGATTCAGGATCCCATGAACCAAGCATTTCCTCAACCAGTTCCTGATCAAGCAGTACAGAATTATCAATACACGCGGCTTCACGTTCCTGTGGACTTCTCACATCCAGCAGACGTATTTCAGGATTACCCTTTAAAATTGCAGCCGCTTCCGAAGCAGCAACTTCCTGAACTTCAGCCGGAGGCGGTGGAGGAGTTATTTCCTTGTCCGGAAATGCATCTTTCAGTAAATCACCAAGTTCTCCATTTCTGGACATTTCGTCCACAATATCTGAACCACCAACAAATTCTTTGTTGATGTAAAGCTGAGGAATTGTCGGCCAGTTCGCATAGTCCTTGATCCCCTGCCTGATGCTTTCGTCAGAGAGGACATCAAATGACTGAAAAGGAACTTTCCATGATTTCAATATATCTGTAACTTTGTATGAAAAACCGCACTGAGGAGACTCAGGAGTACCTTTCATGAACAGAAATACCGGACTGCCGGAAAGCATTTGCTCAATCCTGCCCTGTGGGTCAGTTGCAGAGAATTCTGAACCGTCCACATTAGACGAAACAACTTTGAATTTCATGACCAAACCTTTTTTAGTGTTTTGTAATTACATTTGCTAATCTGACATTTTCGCCTGCGCCATGCTTGCAATAAAGCATAAATTGACACAGCATGCATGAAACAGCACTAAGTTAGTACTGTTTTGCATATATTACATTAAATGAGTTCGATAGTCAAACATAATTTTCCTGCTTTTTATCCCTGTCTTCCTCTGAGGAACGCACTAAAGTACGAGTTTTGCAAAGCATAATGAGTGATTTTTTTCGAAAATTATTTGTCTGACTCATAATCATGAATATATCAACTATTGCTCCATTCTCAGGTGACCATTTTGAGGATTTTATGATCCTGACTAACCAGGAACATAAAACCGCCAAAAAAAAGCAAGCCTGGCAAGTGCTGCGCCAGCAAATTCAGTCACATGTCCCTGATATAAAAAAAATTGATTTAAACAGAATTTTTGTGGATGCAGTCAGGATGGAACTGTTGATATTTCCAGTTGTAGAACACTGGAAACGCCCTTTGACTAATGCTGAATGGGATCATATTGACAGGGAGTCTCGGCACCTTGAGAATCAAATGGAGAAGATGAAAAAATTATCAGCACTTCTCCGCAAGAAAGATCCTCGTGCTTTTCCCGAAATTGCTCCTTTATTCAATAGAATTTTTGATCATAACCGAGAGCTGCGTAACAGCTGGGCTGAGTTCAAAAAACTTTGGACAAACTACAAGAAAGAGTGGGAGCTGTTTCAGATTAGAAAAAAACAGGCGCTGAAAAACAGACAGAAATCAAAAAAATCAAAGCAGAATACCACTGAATTAAATAATTCAGCTACAGAAATTGAACCGCCTGAGTCTCCTCCAATGTTTTCCAGGGAACGCTGGCATGCTCTGCGTGTGAGCTCCAAAGCACTCGAAGTGGAAATCCTTCGCCAGTGTGAGCGCTTTCGTGGAGGTAAATCACATGAGCAGGAAAATTCACAGGATGATACTCATCCTGGAGTAAAATTTCTTGTTGATCAACTCAGGAAAATCTATCTTAAAACACACGGTTTCGAGTTAATAGAAAGAGTAAAACTTGTTCAGAAACGAAATGATCAGCTCATGCGGGAATTACAGCCGTATTTCCCTGAGCCGATAATTTCGGAAGAAATGAAGACTCTACGGAAAATAATTGTATTCGCAATGCTCTCTGTGCTTGGGGCGCTCATTTTCTTTTTGTCACAAAATCAGGGTCTGCATCAGGAAAAAGACATAATAAAGCACCTGAAATTTGTACCAAAAGAAAAAACAATAACCGCAAAAAGCCCCGCACCCAACGATTTGTCAGACATTAGTATGGAAGATATGCTGCAGGGATTTCAATCAGACATTCCTTTGATGGAGTCAAATGAGTACCTGAAAAAGATGATCACCGCGCCACCGGAAATATTGGACAATATTGCAAACAGCATCCTTCAGGAAATTGGCAAAAATGCTGTGTTTGTTTTTTCTGAAGCTAAATCGTTATTCCTTTTCTGGAAAGGTAGTCTTGAAAAATTTGTGTCTGTAGATGATTTGAACAAAAAGCTCCAACAGCTTGAAAACAAATACAGCGAAGTAAAGTCCCTTTGGAAAGAAATGGGCGAGAATGCTCCGGAGAACGTAAGGGTAATTCCGGATATGCTGGATGGAGAAGCAACTTATGCCTTGGAGATGCTGGACGAAAAAGGTCTTCCAATGCAGGTTTACATGACAGAAGATGGTGTGGTGATGAGGCTCAGTAACGGAGAATTATTAGACAAACCTCTTACTCCGGATCAAGCAGCACGTAAAATTTCTCAATTCTGATTTTTCGTTGGCGAAGATGTAAATATTGGCATGAAAAAAATTTCCACATGACCTTCAAATAAATGAAATTTATCAAATATCACGCGCTTGGAAATGATTACCTTGTGCTGAATTCCGAAAATCCGGACTTGCAGAAAACTTCTCTAACAACCATACAGGTTCGTAAAATCTGCCACCGTAATTTTGGACTCGGATCTGATGGCATTTTGGTCGGCAATAAAGACAAATCCGGAAAACACTTCAATCTCCAAATATTTAATCCGGACGGAAGTACTGCAGAGAAAAGCGGCAACGGCCTGAGAATATTCGCGCGCTTTCTCTGGGACAAAAAGCTGGTCAATCAATCTCCATTTCAGATAAAGACATCCGGAGGACTTGTTACCGCAGTTGTAGACAGTCCCGGAACAAATGTTTCTGTGGAGATGGGTACAGTAAGTTTCCAGAGCGCGAAAATTCCAGTTGCTGGAAAAAGCAGGGAAGTGTTGAACGAAACAATTGACATTGATGGTCAGCAGTTATCATTCTGCGCCTCCACAATTGGGAATCCACACTGCGTGGTGCTAAACGGAGTACAAACTGAAACGGAGGTCAGACGCTTAGGACCTTTGATTGAAACTCATCCAAATTTTCCAAATCGAATCAATGTTCAGTTTCTTGAAGTACTCAACCGTGGGACAATCCGGATAAAAATCTGGGAGCGCGGTGCTGGATACACGCTTGCTTCCGGAAGTAGCAGTTGCGCCGCAGCATCAGTGGTACACAAGCTTGGTTTATGTGATAACCAAATTGAGGTACATATGCCCGGAGGGCACCTCGATATCACTGTCAGTGAAGATTACAGCATCACCATGCGCGGTGCGGTCACTCGTGTTGGTGAGATGTCAATTGAATCAGAGTGTTTTGATTTTGAGATGCCAGTGTGACTGAAAATATTTCCGTGTCATATATTGCTTAACTGCTTTCAGAACCCTATCTGGAATGGCCACCGACTCCATGCTTCCACTGATCATTTCTGTGACGTTATCATGCCTTGAGCTTCTTCCGTTTAATCATTTTCTTTTCCCTCAAATCAGAATATTTTTTTCTGGTATCTTACAACTATAATTGCTATTCATGTCAGCAGCATTTCCAACATCCGCTTACTTCGTTAATAACCCATGCTAGAATCCCTGCTTTCCAGAATTGAATCAAAACGTGAAGAACTGATTTCTTTTACTCAGGAATTGGTCCGCATCCCCACAATCAATCCCCCTGGAGAGGATTATTTAGAATGCGCCGAGCTGCTTGGTAATCAGCTGAAAAAAAGGGGGTTTTCACTGCTTTATGAGCGTGCTCATGATGTTCCGGGAGATTCAGACCGTTTTTCGCGTCACAATGTGATCGCGAGACTGGAAGGTAAGCATTCCGGACCATGTGTTCATTTTAACGGACATCTTGATGTTGTAGTTACAGGCAGCGGCTGGACAGTTGATCCATTTGAAGGAGATGTACGTGACGGTAAAATATATGGCCGCGGGACATGCGACATGAAAGGAGGTATTGCCGCGGCGGTAATTGCCATCGAAGCAATTCTTGAGGAAAACATTGAGTTTCCCGGAGCAATCGAAATTTCCGGAACTGTTGACGAAGAAACCGGAGGATATGGCGGAGTGGCATTTTTAGCTGAAAAAGGTTTCTTTTCCAAACCAAGGGTGGACCATGTAATAATTCCGGAACCTTTGAATGTTGACCGTGTTTGTCTTGGACACCGTGGGGCGTGGTGGGCAGAAGTCGAAACATTGGGCCGGATCGCGCATGGTTCAATGCCTTTCCTCGGAGATTCTGCTATTCGCCACATGAGCGCTTTTCTGGAACTGCTGGAGAAAAGATTGTTTCCAAAACTTGACAAAAAACAAACCCGGATGCCTGTTGTTCCTGAAGGGGCCAGGAAATCCACCCTGAACCTACAGGCCATTCATGGAGGTGAAGAAGAAACATTTGACGGTTTCCCCAGTCCATGCGTTGCGGATTCATGCCGACTCACACTAGACCGCAGGTTCCTGATAGAAGAGGACATTGCTGAAGTCAAAGCGGAGGTGATCGGTTTGCTGGATGAGCTTGCTGAATCACGTCCTAATTTCAAATACAACATCAAGGATATTATGGAGTTTTTACCAACCATGACTGACGCAGATACGCCGGTTGTGAAATCAGTCAGCTCAGCCATCCAGAACATCCTTGGCAAAAAGGCGGAACATGTCATTTCTCCGGGGACCTATGACCAGAAGCACATAGCACGTATCGGTCATCTGCATGACTGTATTGCTTACGGCCCAGGGATCCTTGATCTCGCTCACCAACCCGATGAGTACATTGTGATTGATGACATGGTGGCAGCAGCCAAAGTGATGGCCATGTCAACACTTGATTTGCTGGGTGTCAATTCCTGACAGTCTGCAGCCGTCCTCATGTATTGCCACGTAAGTGACTATTGTTTAACTTTCCTGCTTATCATACCGGACTTCAGCTGGGCAGCAATTCTCACCGTCTGTTCTTCCCTGCAAAGCAAAAGCAGGATCAAGTAAATCAGAGCTGAACCTGCCAGTAAACCTGAAAACACTACCCAGTTATAAACAAGAATAGGCCCGCTCTTCCATAATCCATACTGTCCTAAAAACCAGGTAAAAACAGCCATTCCTGCGGAAGCAATCAAATACAGCAGTAATGAATGCTGCGGCCAGTAATTTTTACGTAACTCCGGATGCCTGCGCAAAAACAAAAGCATCAGCACAAACTGAAACCATGTCCCTGCGGCTAGTCCCAGGGCCAGTCCGAAAATTTCCAGGCTTTGACTCCACCACCAGCCTAAAAGCCCTGTTACCACAATACTGACAAAAGAAATTTTAACCGGTGTGCTGGTGTCCTTGAGCGAAAAAAACACAGAAGTCTGCAATCTTACCAAAGCAACCGCGGGAATGCTCAAGGCAAATGCCTGAAGTGTGAGCGCGGTATTCTGAACATCGTTCCATGCGTATTCTCCATGAAAATAGAGCATTGAGACAATCGGCTGCGAGGCAAAGACAAGTCCCACACTGGCAGGGATTACCACAAGCAAAGTTGTTGACATGGTAAAGCGCAGTGTGCCGCGAATTTTCTGCCAGTTTTCCTCGGCAGTGTGCTTGCTTAATTCCGGAAAACCGGCAGTTGTGATGGCAAAGGCAAATACTCCCAGCGTCAATTCAGAAAGTCGGCTGGCGTTGTAATAATGCGTGACTTGTCCTGAAGGCATGAAACTGGCGAGGTTGCGCAGCACGATGATATTGATTTGATAAACAGCCACGCCAACAAGCGATGGTCCAAGCAGTCTCAGCAGCCTCTGTATATTCCGGTCATTAAAAAAGTTTTTAGGGACAAAGGATTGACCAACTTTTCTCAGAGACGGAATTTGAATTAATATCTGAGCCAATCCTCCAAGAAGCACACCGATTCCAATCCCAACGATCGGTTCTTTCAGCAATGGAGAAATAACAAAAGCAGCACCTATGATTCCCACATTCAAAAAAATCGAAGCGGCTGCAGGTGCTGCAAACCTACCCTCCGCGTTTAGCACTCCCATTGCCCAGGCAACCAGTGAAACAAAAATCAAGTAGGGGAACATGATTCTTGTCAGCAGTACAGTCAGCTCAAATTTTTCCGGATTTGAAGCAAAACCTGCCGCAAAAAGGTATACAAGCTGAGGACTGAAAATTATTCCCAGTCCGGTCAGAAAAGCTGTCACCCCCAGCACCAGCCCCAACGTTTTTGCAGCAAATTGCTTTGCGGCCTGAGTATCATTTTTTTCACGTATTTCAGTGTATAGCGGTAGGAAAGCAAGTGTCATCGACCCTTCGGCTGTCAAGCGTCGCAGGACGTTTGGAATGGTGAATGCCTGCACAAATGCATCCGTAATCCATCCAGCGCCAAAGATATGAGCAATCACCAAATCACGCGCTGCTCCCAGGAAACGGGACAGTACGGTAAAGAATGTTACCGTTCCGGCATGTTTCAGGATGCGTCTGGATTCTTCTGGATTATTTTTCAAGGGAATGAATGTTAATTAATGCCGCGTTCAGTTCAAAATAATATGATTTATCCCTCACCGCCGATTGGGCGGAGTCGAAGCGGTATAACGTATGAAAGTTCCCTTCGACTCCGCTCAGGGAACAGATTATAGTAATAGTATGAGATGGACTTTAAAATAGTTCAATGATGACAGATTGGGCTCCGAAAAAGACCATTAAATTCTTCTGTTCAGCTGCAAAAAATTGCAGACTCGCCCAACTCCGCTTCAATTTCCAGCAAGCGGTTATATTTTGCAATACGTTCGCTGCGTGAGGCGGAGCCTGTTTTGATTTGTCCCCCGTCCATGGCAACCGCAAAGTCAGCCAAAAATGTATCTTCTGTTTCGCCGCTTCTATGTGAGATTATATAATTCCAGCCTGCTTTCCGGCAAAGCTGTATGGTGGCAATTGTTTCTGTTACTGTTCCGATCTGATTGAGCTTGATCAGCACCGCGTTGGCTGCTTTATTGCTGATACCCTCCCTGACAAAATCTGTATTCGTAACAAACAAGTCATCACCGACAATTTGAACTTTGTCACCAAGTTCTCCGGTAATGGCAGAAAAACCATCCCAGTCGTGTTCATCCATAGGATCCTCAATCGATACAATGGGATATTTATCAACCATACTTCCGTAGAATCCAAGCATTTCTTCCGAGGTTCTAGTTCCCTGTCCGGACTTTTCAAAAACATAGGAGCAGCCATTGCAAAAAGAAGAGGCAGCAGCGTCAAGTGCCAGTGAAATATCTTTTCCCGGTTCATAGCCTGCAGCCTGTATTGCTTCAATAATCACCTCGCAAGCCTCTTCGTTGCTTTTGAGATTGGGAGCAAAACCTCCTTCGTCGCCCACGCTGGTGGCATAACCTTTTGTCTGTAAAATCTTCTTCAGCACGTGAAATGTTTCCGCTCCATAACGCAGGGCTTCACGGAAAGTAGGTGCGCCGGAAGGCATAACCATGAATTCCTGCAAATCAACACTATTGTCCGCATGTTCACCACCGTTGATAATATTCATCATCGGAATCGGCAGACGAAAACCGTCAGCACCGCCCAGATATGTGTACAGTGGGACATGCTGTGATTTCGCAGCGGTTACTGCTACAGCCATGGAAACACTGAGAATAGCATTCGCCCCAAGGTTGCTTTTGGTAGAAGTACCATCCAGCTCGAGCATTTTTCTGTCAATATCATCCTGCCTGTCTGGAGTCATTCCCAGTAGTTCCGGAGCAATTTGCTGATTCACGTTTTCTACTGCTTTGAGCACTCCCTTGCCGCAATAACGATCCCGATCTCCGTCACGGAGTTCAAGCGCTTCGTTTTCTCCGGTGGATGCTCCGGAAGGAACTGAAGCAGTTCCGGAAATTCCGTTTTCCAGCGTGACCTTTGTACGGATAGTCGGGTTTCCCCGGGAATCCAGGATTTCCATTGCTACAATAGAAATGATGCTGTCTTTCATAAATGAATTTAATAATTAAATATTTTCTGTCTGTAAATCCTTGGGATGAATATAAATAACATTCATCTTTTGCTGCTTCAATCTAAAACAGGGATTCCCTTTTATCTCTTACCTAAATCCTGCAAAGAGAAGACAATCAAACATGAAAATGGTAACAGAGTCAAGTAGTTAACTACACAATCAACCTTGACCAGTCACCATTTCCATGAAGAGCAATCATAGTACAAGATCATCCAGAAGTTGATTAAAAAACATAAAGATCGTTCAAGGCGGACGAGACCTGACGGCACAGGCATGTTTGATACCAGTACTTAAATTTATAAACAAACACGGTTTTGCCTCAAAGATAGAACAGACCCTGGATCATCAGCGTGGAGCCACTGGAGTTTAGGACACGGTGGACATGATTCTATTGCCTCTGGTGGGTATTATTGCGGGGGCACGTTCGATGGCTGGGGTGGTGACGGTTTGGAGCGACAGTGTTTTGTGCCGAGCAGCAGGTTGGCACAGGATACCGGATGAAACCACCTTTGGGAGAATATTGCGTACTTTCAGCAGGAAAAACATCAATCAGATGGAAACCCTCAATCACAGAATTCGGGCAAATATCCGGCGCAGTGCGCTTAGGCAGGGCAGCAGCATGGTTGGGGTTTTGCCTCGTATTGTGATTGATGTGGATTCCACAGTAAAAACAGTCTATGGCAATCAGCAAGGAACCTCTGTGGGATATAATCCTCATAGACATGGTGCTGCTTCATATCATCCTATTTTAGCATTTTGCGCCGAGACAAAGGAAATTCTTCAAGGCTGTCTTCGAAGTGGAAACGTCCATACCTCCAATGCAGTAGTTGAATTTATGCGTCAACTTCTGGTCCATCTTCCCAAACGGACCCGTATTTTGTTTCATGGTGATAGCGGCTTTTTTGTAGGGAAATTACTGGATTTTCTCGAAGAGAGAGGTCAGGACTATCTGATCAAGGCCAAATTCAAAGGCCTGAAGTGCTTGCTGGAGACAAAGCAGTGGACAAAAGTAAAAGGCCAGCATGGCTGGGAGGGCACTGAGTTTACACACCAATGCGGCACATGGAGCAGATCCGGAAAGTTTGTAGCCGTGCGCCGGGAAAAAGAAATCGATGCCATAGATGCAAAGACTCTCTTTGAGATGAAGGAGTACGATTATTTTTGTTATGTGCTCACTGGAGAACTTGCTCCCTGGCAAGCACACAAACAGTATGGCCAGAGAGCTACATCAGAAACATGGATTGAAGAGGCAAAAAACCAAACCGCACTGGCTCATATTAAAACTGCTGATTTCTGGGCTGACAGCGCCTTATTTCAGGCAGCTATACTTGCATACAATACTCTGCGCTGGATGGCGCTTTGCAGTGCAAATAAAATACTGCAACGCCGGGAGGCGGCTACTATGAGAACCTTTCTGATCCGTATGGCAGGAAAATGGACAACCAACTCTCGTCAACAAAAATTGAGAGTTCCCGAAAAAATGCTCTACAATGCCCAGTGGCAGGCTTGGGTTGCTGTGGCAGAGACATAGCTTTATTTAAGGACAGATAAATCATACATTTAAAAGATGTGATCTCAAAACAAAGGGAGAGCTGTGTCCTGAATTTAGATCAAAACATAATTTAAGGACATCAACAGTGCTCTTCCAAAATTGTTTGAGTGAAAATGTGATCAAATGGTGACTTTCAAAACTTGTTTATAAAATCACTGTCAAAAAGTTAACAAAAATTTCTCTCTATATGTGTAATTGCAGGATTTAGGATATATATTAAATCCGAAATTAAGGCTATTTATACCTTGAAGCCGTTTAATCTCAAGTTTTATGAAGCTACAAAAAGCAAAACTATAGAGCCAGAACCACAAGTGTCTTGCCAAGTTTATGTGGAGGGGATTAGTATATATTCGGATATTTTTTCATGGAACAATTGATTAAACACCAGAAAAAATTTTGATGGCAACACTTTATTCGGGAGGTTTGGTTTTCGATGGATGCGGGAATACGCTGGAAAATCATGGTGTTCTGGTTGACGGCCAGAAAATATCCAGGGTTGCTCCGCTTGGAGAATTTGAAGGATACAGCGGAGAGAAAGTAGATACATCCTCTGGAACATTGCTGCCAGGACTGATCGACTGCCATGTGCACCTTGTCTATAGCGGAGAAGCTGATCCGAAGTCACATTTGCTGAAACTGGGCCCTGGTCAAATTGTAATCAATGCGCTGGAAAATGCACAAAAAACTTTACGCAGCGGCATCACATCAATCAGAGATTTAGGTGGCAGGGACTTTCTTGAGTTTGCTGTGCGGGATGCCTGCAATTCAGGACGACAAACAGGACCAACAATTAAGGCAGCCGGCCGGATGATCTGCATGACGGGAGGTCATGGCAACGCGTTTGGGCGTGTCGCTGATGGTCCGGATGAAGTTCTGAAAGCAGTAAGGGAACAAATTCATGCGGGTTCAGATGTAATAAAACTTATGGCCACCGGAGGAGTGATGACGCCCGGTGTTAATCCGGAAGACGCACATTATTCTGAGGAGGAAATGAGGGTTGGGGTTAATGAAGGACATCGCTTTAACCGTAAATGCGCAAGCCACGCCCAGGGATCGGCAGGAATTTTAAATGCCGTTAAAGCAGGTATGGATTCTATCGAACACGGAATTTTCATGACACAGGAATGTCTTGATGCCATGCTGAAAGAACAGACATATCTTGTACCGACACTGGCGGCTGTTAACAACATATTTCTCAATCGAGACAACGGCATTCCGGATTTCATTGTAGAGAAAACAATACGTGTCCGGGAACGCCACCATCAGTCGATAAAAATGTTTTATCAGTCCGGAGGTAAAATGGCGATGGGTACTGACGCTGGAACTCCTTTCAACGTGCATGGTGACAACTGTAAAGAACTTGAATACATGGTTGATCTTGGCGTGACCAATGTGAATGCCTTGCAGATTTCAACTTCTAATGCCGCAGATTTGATGGATCTGCAGGATCGGGGGATGATTCGCGAGGGTTATTATGCGGATTTATTGATTGTCTCCGGAAATCCTGTTGAAGATATTTCCAAAGTTGCTGACCGCAACAATCATCTTATTGTGGTCAAAAACGGTGCCCAGATCACAATATAATTGACATCAAACAGGAGAACAATGTCAGTAATCAAAGAGATTAATAAATATCACGATGAAATGACAGCCTGGCGTCGGGATATTCACATGCATCCTGAATTAGCGTATGAGGAAACACGCACCTCAGATTTTGTTGCAGAAAAACTGAAAGAATTTGGGATGGAGGTTCATCAGGGCTTGGCGAAAACAGGTGTTGTTGGAACAATCAGAAATGGTGATGGACCATCGATTGGTCTGCGAGCGGATTTGGACGCTTTGCCGCTGGAGGAAAAAAACACCTTTGAACATGCTTCTGTTAATCTAGGGAAAATGCACGCCTGCGGACATGACGGACACATAACGATGCTGCTTGGAGCTGCTAAGTATCTGGCAGCAAGTAAAAAGTTTCGGGGCACAGTTAATGTGATTTTCCAACCTGCTGAAGAAGGCGGTGCCGGAGGAGAATTGATGGTGCAGGAAGGATTATTCGAAAAATTTCCTGTTGATTCAGTTTATGGGATGCACAACTGGACAGGATTGGAAGCAGGATATTTTGGAATAGGAGCAGGACCGATCATGGCCGCGGCCGATACTTTTGATTTGATAATACAAGGTCAGGGTGGTCATGCTGCAATGCCGTACCAGTGTGTTGACCCCATCATTGCCGCATCACAGGTAGTTAATGCTCTGCAGACTATCCCAAGCCGGAATACTCATCCTGTGGATTCAGTAATAATCAGCGTGACCCAGATTCACGCTGGAGACGCATACAATATAATTCCTGATACTGTCAGGATGCATGGATCGGTGCGCACTTTTCTTCCGGAAACACGAAATGAAATTCCATCCAGAATCTTAAAAGTGTCCGAAGGAGTCTGTGCCGCGCTGGGAGCGTCTTGTGAGCTTAATTTTATTAATGGTTATCCGGCTACAGTTAATTCTGTTCCGGAAACAGATATTTCAGCAAAAGCAGCAATTGATCTGGTAGGCGAAGACAAAGTTGTGCGAAATCCTACACCAAGCATGGCATCGGAGGATTTTTCATATATGCTTGAGGCTCGTCCGGGATGTTATGTATGGTTAGGAATTGGTCCCGGAGAAGGCGAACATGGTTGTACACTGCATAGTCCTCACTATGATTTTAACGACGAAGTTCTTCCAACAGGAGCAGCGTATTGGGCAACACTTGTGGAGAACGAACTCGCAACAGGATAAGTCACTTTAACACTGAAACAATTATGGAAATCAAGGGTATCATAAAAAAAATATCAGAAACTGTTCAAATTTCAGAGCGTTTCCGCAAGCGTGAATTTGTGGTGGAATACGCAAATAATCCGGACTACCCTCAGCCCCTGCAATTTGAGATGGTGCAGGACCGCTGCGTACTGCTGGACTCATTCCAGGAAGGGCAGGAAGTAGAAGTTCATTTTGATTTAAGAGGACGTGAATGGACCAGTCCTCAGGGGCAGGTGAGATATTTTAATACCCTCCAGGCATGGAAGCTGGTTGCTGAACAGGACGCTGCAAAGCCTCCCCCTCCAGATAACCAAAGCAGTAAAACATCTGCGCCTGTTCCGGAGGAAAAACCGGGCTGGCTGGTAAGTGATGCTGCAGATGATCTACCATTTTAGTCAGTTTTATAGTCTTTTTTCTCCTCAAATCAACAGAAATCAATCCTTAAAATGCTGGTAATTTTACATCCAAATACAGATGAATCGTCAGAAGAATATAAACTCACCTGGAAGCATCTTCAGGGCTTACCAGATGTTCGCCTGCAAAAACATCATGTTCAAGGCAGGGGACAGCGCCTGACTGAAATTTATCTAATCGGCAATACAACAAAAATAGACCGTGAAGAAATTGAGTCTCTGCCTTCAGTGGAACGAGTGATACGAATTTCACATGACTTCAGAATTCTGGGTCGACACTCAACAGAAACCAACTCCATTGATTTTGAATACAACGGCATACATTTTAATCAGGAAAACTTTAAAATCTTTGCTGGCTTGTGTGCTGTGGACAACAAAAAAAATGTTGAACGAATGATGCAGGCGTTGCAGGAAAATGGACAGGAATGTACACGGATGGGAGCTTATAAACCTCGTACAAATCCATATTCGTTCCAGGGACATGGAATGGAATGCCTTACGTATGTTTTTGAACTGGCAGGGAAATATGGAATAAAAGTTGTGGCAATGGAAGTAACCCATGAGATGCACATTGAGGAAATCAATCAATGCCTGGAGAAACTAGGGAATCCAACCGGTGTTATGCTGCAAATCGGCACACGTAACACACAGAATTTTGAACTGCTGAAAGCAGTCGGCAGGCAGCATACATATCCGATATTACTCAAGCGTGGATTTGGAATTTCATTGAATGAATCACTGAACGCTGCAGAGTACCTTGCAAGTGAAGGAAACAATCAGGTTATTTTTTGCCTGAGGGGAATGAAAACATCATTCAATGCTCCTCATCGTAATATGGTTGATTTCGCGCATTTGCCTATTGTAAAGCGTCTGACCCGCATGCCTGTCTGTATTGACCCCTCTCACTCAGTGGGCACAAGAGAGAAGTCTCCGGATGGTATAATGGATATTCTTCATTCCACTTCCCAGGGGATCATTGCAGGAGCCAATATGGTGCTGGTGGATTTCCATCCGTCTCCAACAGAGGCATTGGTAGATGGACCGCAAGCGCTCACACTGAATGAGCTGCCAAGATTTATTGAGGATACCAGTATTTCCAGGCAAGCTTATGAAAAACGAGTTGCTCTATGGCAGGAAAAATGATTTCTTCCACAGCAGAGTAATTGTTTGCTCTGCGGCATATCCCCAAATTGTGTTGGCTGGTTCAGTATGTCCAATACATTGGATTCATATTCAAGCCGTAATGAAAATTTGACCACATTTTACTTTGCCAGATATTCACGCGCCATGCGGGAGCCTTCCTCAATATTTACTTTCAGCAGGAAAAATCCACCCAAAATGAAAAGAGCAAGAATAGAGAGAATTCCATAGCGGATATTTCCGGTCAGCAAAGTAATAGTACCCATCATTGCAGGACCGATTACCGCGGCCATTTTCCCCAGCATATTATAAAAACCGAAAAACTCTGCTGCTTTTTCTTCCGGAATAATACGGGTGTAGAGGCTGCGGCTGAGCGCCTGAATACCTCCCTGAAACAGCCCCACTAATGCAGCAAGCGTGTATAAATGCCACATCTCCCTCATAAAATAAGCCAGGAAGGTGATGATTCCGTAACCGATGATGCCAACCAGTACAGATTGTTTTACTCCGATTTTTTTTGCCAGCAGGCTGAATAAAAGTGCGCATGGAAAAGAAATGAACTGCACCATCAGCAGCGCGGTAATTAACGCGCTGTCAGGGAACTTTAAAGTAACTCCATAATCAACTGCCATTCTGACAATTGTATCCACGCCATCCATGTAAAACCAGTAGGCAAGCAGAAACATGCCAACCACTTTCAAATGTCTAATTTCTTTTAGTGTATTTGTTAACTGCTTCCAGCCTAAACCGACTGCGGAAACAATCCCGACACTTTCATGAATCTCTGGTTCTTTTACCCAAATTGCAACAGGTATGGAAAATACTGCCCACCATACTGCAACTGTAACAAATGAAAGGCGGATTGCTGTTGCACCGTCCGGAATTCCGAAGAGGTCAGGTTTGAGATACATCACAACATTAAGCAGGAAAAGGATACCGCCGCCGAAATAGCCCATGGCAAATCCAAGCGATGAGACATAATCCACTTTTTTTTCTGAAGCTACTCCAGGCAGTAGAGAATCATAGAAAATATTACTGCCTGAAAAACCTAAGGCTGCAAGCACGTAAAAAAATACTGCCATCTGCCAGTAACCCTGTTCCACAATCCAAAGACCTCCTGTCATAACAATTCCCAGAAAAGCAAAAATAAAAAGAAACTTTTTCTTTGCCGAACCCTGATCGGCAATTGCACCCAGAAAGGGAGCAAGCATTGCCACAATTATGGATGCAATTGAGTTTGCCATACCGAGATAAAACGTGCTTTGTGTGGGAAGGTCAGGATTAGCCCAATATGCTTTAAAGAACAGCGGGAAAAATCCTGCCATTACAGTGGTTGCAAAAGCTGAGTTTGCCCAGTCGTACATGGCCCAGCTCCAAACTGATTTGCTTTCTTGCGTCATTTTTCTGTTTGAAAGTATGAGTTAATTAGTTGACTTCCGAAGGGTCCGGCGCATTCTGGTTTTCTTTTACTCTTTGCTGAATCAGATTTGAAATTTCCAGAGCTTCGTCGTTAGTCATTTCTATGGCAGTAACCTGATGCATCCTGCCATCAACTGATTTCAGAGCCAGTAAAATTCCGGTGGGACATGTGCCGACCTCCAACTCCATTTTAGCCATGATATTGCTCCATTAGTTTCTTGAATTTATAAGGAAAAATGCTTTGTGAATTTTGAGGATATTTTCATTCATGTACAAGCTGAAATGAAAGCTGTTCTCAATTCTTTGAGTAATTTGATTGATTCTGTTAAGGTTGTATTCACATTTTGCCTCACCTTTCAAGCAGCAACTGCTATTAAATGGAAAACGTCTTTTATCTGGTTTCTGCCCATTCGACCTGCATTGAAGGCCTCTGCCTGTCCAAAAAAAACCATGATCTTCTCATAACCGGAGACACTATAGGTTTTTCTGAGTCTGAAAGTTCGGACTCAGGGGAAACATCTGTCCCGGAAACTGATCAATGGACTGTAAAGATTAGGGAATTTCTGGATCAGCAGCAATGGCGTGATCATGCCATCTCTTTTCTGCTGCCTGCGGAAGATGTATCATTTCGCAAAATTACTTTCCCCTTTCAGGAACGAAAAAAAGTTGAACAGGCCCTGCCTTATGAGCTGGAAGAAGAATTGATGAGCGACTTGTCTGAAAATGCTTACAGCACGCAGGTTTACACCATGTCCGAACAAAATTCTGAGGCACTGGTATTACTGATGGGGAAACAGCGATTGAAGCAGTTACAGAAGCTTTGTCTGGAGCGTGATTTGTTAATTCGGAATGTGGATTGTTCCGCGCATGCCCTTTACCGCTCAATGCTGAACGGTGAAACTCGGTTTCCTGAAACAGGCGACGTGTTTCAAATATACCTTGGTGGCGATGAAGCTTTCATGAACACAATACGTGACGGCCGCCTGGATGAGATTAAAATTTTCCCCAACAGGATTCCGTTAATTCTTCAGAAACACCTTGCTTCAGTGGGTAATTCACTGCCCGCATTTTTGCAAAATTTTGTAAAGCATGCTGACAACGTTGATCTTGCTGATGAGGACAATGAAAAAATTGAGTCTTTTACTCAACTGAAACAGGAACTGCACCGTCTTTGTTCGCAGCTGACACTTCATTTACGAATTAAGAATTATATCTACGAGAGTCAGATTGAAATCCATGGAATTTTGGGGCCGATGATCAAATGGGACGGTGTGGTTTTCAAAGTGCGCTCTTTCCCGCTGCCTGAATCTGATGCCTTTGCTGAAAGATCAGGAAACAATGAATTAGTTTCAGACCGCTCATCACATGCTGTTAAATTATATCCGCAAACGGGAGGGAAAACTCCGGACACCCTTGAAGAGTTGATGAAAGAAGCAAAACAGCGTGAGGAATCAGAAGGGGAACCATCTAAAGATGAAGAATCAGCAGAAAACAAATCATCAGAAAAAATACGCAAAGATCAGCAGTCATCAAGTCAACTGACTTCGGTAAATCCTCAATCATCACTGCTCACATTGCTTGAGAGAGAGCATTGGGGTGTATTGGGTGAATTGAGGGATCAGGCAGAACTGTTTGTTGAATCTCACCAGCTGAGTCTTTATCACGAAAGTACTCCGTGGCGACGTTTTTTACAAAGGAATCGCGGAGCTGTCGCCGTCGCCGTTGGTTTGATGATTATCATCTTTACAGGTATTTTCTGGCAAACAAAAACAAAACTGGACCTGCTTCGACAGGAAATTGCAAAGAGCGACCGTTTGATTCAAACCGAGCTGCGGCGTGCTGTACCAAAAACTTCTGCTTCTGGGCTAAACTCAATGCTATTGGAACTGAAAGAAAAAATTGAGCAGCGAAAAAAATATATTGGCATCAGCAAGGATTTTGAGAGACGGGAGTATAATAATTTAAACTTCCTGAAAAGCATATCTTCTTTACTTAGTGAAGATGCTCCATTTCAGGTGGATAGTATGGAATATGCCCCGGAGCGATTTTCACTCAGCGGAACAATCGACAGTTACGATCGACTCCAATTACTGAAGAAAAATTTACAATCAATTGAAGAATTTAAAAACAAGGAAATTGTAGAAAGCAATCGTAAAAGTCCGGATGGGATCGTTTACAGGATTTCAATTGACCTGAAATAAGCAGCAACTTTTTTCATTCAGATTATTCCTGACTCCTTATAAAATGATGAATTGTTATCTTTGCTTTTCTGAAGAAGCAGGGATAGTTTAGCCATCATTTTGCAATATCTTCACCTTCCAAAATCACTTCTCCAGAAAATTAACCTCAAATTAGGCTTGTGAAAATGATCGTTTTTTGAGATGCTGAATAGGCAAAAATTAATGCCAAGACAAATCTTTAATAGCCTGCCATGTCACTATCGATACAACCGTTAATTGATCTAGCCGATACAGACCGTGATTTACAAACATTCATCTTTTCCAGGTCACAATTAGAAAAGCAAATTGATACCGCAAGTTCTGTAGTAAACCTTCACAAAAAAACATTTGACGAAAAATACAATGAGCGCAACGCTTTAGCAAATGAATGTGAGGAGTTGAAAAAAAATATAATAATAAAGGAAGAACTTATTTCACGGCTGAATGAACAGGTGCCTAAAATTCGAAACGAAAAAGAATTTGCTGCCAGTAAAAGCCAGCTAGAGGAAGCCCGCAAGGATTTGGGCGTGATGGAAGAAAAACTTCTAGAACTGGATATAAATTCGGAAGATCTGGAAAAAGAGATTGAAAAAATAAACGTCAAACTTGATGAATCTAATACTGAATTTCAGCAGGAGACTTCCGGATTGCTGAAAAAACAGGAAAAAGCAGAAAAACAAATTGCCAAGCTGGAGCCTCGCAGAACACGCTTGCTGAAAAAAATCCCAAAAAATATACAGCGTTTTTATGAACGTTGTCAGCAAAGTGGGATTTCAACTCCTATCTGCGCAATCATAGATAAAAGCTGCAGTGGCTGTTACATGGTTTTATTGCCACAGTTGATCAATGAATTGATGTCAAACCCCAATTCCCATAAAAATTGCCCTAATTGCTCACGCATTTTATATTTTCCGGCAGAAGAGGAAGTTGTTGAATCTTAAGCCTGATTTATAACAGTGCGCATGTTTGTGTTTTATGTTGATCATTTGCTGGCTCAACAATATGCAAACATTACCAGGAGTGTATTGCTGCTAATTATTACATTAGCATTTTTGTCCGGCTGCAATTCTTCCAGATCATCCCGCTTTTTATATCCCTCTGAAAAAGAACTGGAAGTGCGCTACCTTTGCCGCTTACCTTATCTTGACGAAACCGCTCCTCATCAGCCCTGGGCTGAATCAACCCCGGTCTTGCTGATAGTTGGTCAGGACAAAGTCATTGTCTATTTTAGTAACTACCGCTCCTTTGCGCTCAATAAAAATACAAATGTCAGTCTTCCTCCCGGTAAATACCGCTGCACTCTTTGAAATAAATTGTCGGACTTCTGTTAATTTTAAGAGGATGCTTCCCTTTTAAGCACGGAGGCAAATACATCGCGATCGATATTTCCTCCGGATGCAATGACGGCCACTTTTAGGCCTTTTATTTTAGTCGATTCCTGAACCGCCGCCGCGTATGCTGCAGCCCCTGAACCTTCACAAACATTGTGAGTACATTCATACAATGTTTGTATGGCATCTGCAATTTCGTTATCAGTGACCTCAACAATCCGCTCAACACCGTTCCATATCTGTTCAAGCGCGGCCTGTTCGGGAACCCGGCAAGCCAGGCCGTCAGCAATTTTAGTACTTACCGGTAATTCAACAGCACGTCTGCTGCTGAAAGATTCCAAGTACGCTCGGGCATGTGCAGAAACAACTCCAACTATTTGAGTCTTTAATTTTAAAGCGTTCCTTACGGCAAGCATTCCGCAAATACCTGAACCCAAACCAATTGGTACATAAGCAACATCAAGATCTTTTACTGCAGTAAGCAATTCCAGACTATATGTTGCGACTCCTGTTACTAACAGTGGATCAAAAGAAGGTATCATTTTCAGCGATTTTTCACTGGCCAGATTTATTGCGAATTCACGTGCAGTCTGAAAATCATCACCATGCTCAATCAGTTTTGCACCCTGTGCCCGCATGGCTTCATTTTTTTCAAGGCTGTTGCCATGTGGGACCACGATGGTTGTGGGAATCCCGTATCTACTCGCGGCAACAGTAATAGATTGTCCATGATTCCCTTTGGTTGCGCTGATAACACCCTTTGGATTTTCAGAAGACTGCGCTAGATGAGAGAAATAAACCAGACCGCCACGAATTTTGAAAGCGCCAATCGGAGTATGGTTTTCATGCTTGACCCAGACTTCTGTGCCTAAACGTTTACAAAGCAGCGGCCAGCAATATTGAGGAGTTGGCTGCATTTCTTCGTAAACAACACGCGAAGCAGCTTCTATTTTTTCAAGTGATATTCCCTGCATACTTTTGATTCTTCTTACTGTGCTGAAGCGCCGATCAATTCAGTCATTACTTTGTTTATCAAGCGGAGTCCGGACTTGTCCTTTAGAGTAAGAATAGATTCCGGATGAAATTGTACAGCAGCAACCGGCAGGGTTTTGTGTTGGATAGCCATTATGACCCCATCATCAGTTTTAGCTGTGATTTCCAGACAATCCGGAAGTGATTCAGTTTCAACATAAAGACTGTGATAGCGGCCCGCGCTGAAAGGATTCGGCAGTCCGGAAAAGAAAGATTCTTCATTGTGTATTATTTCGGATGGCTTACCATGAACCGGATGCACAAGTGTAAGCAACTTACCGCCAAAATGTTCCGCTATTCCCTGATGTCCCAGGCAAACTCCGAAAATTGGGATTTGTCGTTTAAGTGCTTCGCCTACAAGCTGTGGTACATTTTGTTCACTTGGATATCCCGGGCCCGGAGAAATAAAGAGCAAATCCGGAGCAATTTCATCCAGCATTTTGTAGGGAAATCCTGATCGCAGTGTGACTACTTTTGCTCCTGTTTGACGCACATAACTGGCGAGAGTGTGCACAAAGCTGTCGTGATTATCTACAAATAATACGGTTTTTTCATCACCGGATTTAGGTAAATCATATTCTTCATCAGCAGGCGGTTTACTGCCGAGTGTCGCGGCCAAAAACGCGGAGGCTTTTATTTGTGTTTCCTTTTCCTCTGTTGGTGGATATGAGTCATAAAGCAGTGTTGCTCCCGCGCGAACTGTGGCAAATCCGTTTTTAAGATGAACTGTACGTAATGTCATTCCGGTACTGACAAAACCGTTAAACCATAAAAAACCTATACATCCGCTGTACCATCCGCGCGGTGAATTCTCCATGTTTTCAATTGTCTGCATGGCCGCAGGTTTTGGAGAGCCTGTAACGGTACAGGCCCACATGTGAGTCAGTATCGCATCAACTGCGTCTCTGTCGTCATTTAAAATGCCCTCCAGGTGATCTACTGTATGAATAAGTCTTGAATAGCGCTCCAGCAAACGACGACCAATTAATTGCACACTGCCAGGCATGCAAATTCTGGCCATATCATTACGATCCACATCTGTACACATTGTGAGTTCTGATTCCTCTTTTTCTGAAGAAATAAGAGTTTTAATGAGTTCTGCTGTTTCCATCGGGTCTTTACCTACCGGAACAGTTCCGGAAATTGGACTGGTTTCAAAACGATCTTCCTTGACTCTCACATACATCTCCGGAGAAGCCCCAACCAGCTGCTCATTACCCATGTTGATCAGGAAACTGTATGGACTGGGATTTTGTTCACAAATTCGTTGAAATAATTTTGAGGGCTGTTCATCAAAACCTGTGGAAAATGATTGAGACAGTACCACTTCGAAAAAATCGCCGCGTCGGCATCCTTCCTGGATTTTTGCAACTTTCTTTTCAAATTCACCGCTTTTGTGATCGCAGTGAATTTTTCCATCAGCCTTACCTGCGGCAACAGGGAATTCTGTACCGGTGTTCCACCAGCTTTCCGTCATGCCTTCCGGAGTTTGAATATGATATTCTAATTTGTATGCTTCTTCCTTTTGTCGATCAACAACTACCATTTCCACAGGCAGAAACAGATGACAGTCTGTTTGATCAGCATCACGTTTGTGTTTAGCCTGAATAGTTTCAAATTGAAATACCAGGTCGTACCCGAATGCTCCGTACAAACCCAGATAGGGATCATCACTGCGGAAAAGTTCAAATATTGATCGAATCACAGAAAACACACTCGGCTGGCGGCTTCTTTCTTCTTCCAGAAAGAATTCAGGCATTTGTTTAACTGTTCCGGAAACCTTTTCCACAGAAAGATTTGAATCAGATTCTGAAGAAAATGATTCAAGATGGGGATGATTATTTAAAACAGGCTCAATCAGTTTAAGGAGTCGTGTTCCATTTGGATTGAGAGCATTGATTTCAAACTCACGCTTTGTTGCTATCAGTTCCAACGCCGGATGAACAAATCCCAAATCCCAGCGGGAATAGCGGTCAGGAACTTCATAATTACTGACAAAAAGCGCACCTTTATGGGTGTCGATGTATTGAAATATTTTGTTGAGTGCATGGTCTGCATCCAACGGAGTAATGGCCTTTTCGACCTTAACACCACCCTGCGTTGTGAAAGTTGAATTGTTCATGCTTTAAAGTAAGTTTTTTATGCAGGAAAAATCAGTTTTCCGAATGTTGCTAATAAATTTTTCTACTAACCGCATATCTTTAATTCCCGGATCGCTTTCTACTCCGCTGCAAACATCCACCCCCCATGGTTTCACATTTTCTGCCGCCTCCGCAACATTTTCCGCGGTTAGACCTCCCGCGAGAATCAGACGGCCAAGCCCTGCAGCCTGACCTGCAATTTCCAGGTCAATTTTTCGACCGGAACCTCCATAGTGATGTTTACTGAATGCGTCGAGTAAAAACGTGTCTTGTCCATACTGTAGAATCTGCTCCACATTAAAATCCGCGGACACACGAAATGCTTTAAACCATGGGACTTCCAATTCATTACATTGATTTACAGACTCATCCCCATGTAATTGCGCCAAATCCATTCCTGTTTCACGCATCAAATTGTTGACTGCTTCTGGCGATTTGTTTACAAACACACCAACTGTTGTAACAGAGTCCGGAAGTGCATTAACAATTTCCCTGACTTTTTCCGGATTAATGAAACGTGATGAACCTGACCAGCAATTGAGTCCGATCAAATCTGCTCCCAGTTCTGCACAGGACAAAGCTTGCTCTGGATTTGTCAGACCACAAATTTTAATTTTAATTTTGGTTGTACCGCTTGTTTTCATCAGCTTCTGGATTGGATTTTTTGCATTGAAACGCTATAATGCACAGTTATTCTAAGATACGAAGACTCACAAAATAAGCAACAAAAAAACCAGAAAACAGGATGACTGTTCAAAATTCAGTTTATTATTGGACTTGGGAAGAAGCTTTTCCTTCTACTCATGAAAACATAATACAACTGTTTACTGTAATTATTCAGAATTACCAGTGAAATGATTCTATCAAAATTACAATATAGAAGCATATCAGCATTGCTGCTGAGTTCATTTTTCTTTTTATTGTCAGGTTCAGCTGCGGCACAGTGCTGGACCAGGGGTCTTAGTGAAGAAGAGCAGTTGACTATAACACGAGAGACATTTGAAACAGAATTGTTTGCAGAATCAATTGAGGCGGCAAAGTGTTATCTCGAAGATTTTCCAGTTGGTTCAGCTAGGGAAGAAATGTTGTTTCTGCAGGCAGAATCAATGCGCAGGAGCGGCAAATTAATTAATGCAGTTAAGGTTTATGATGAATTTTTAGATAGTTATCCAAAAAGCAAGAAATATCTTGAAACAGTCATGTTTCAGAAAGGAATTTCACAGGCACGAAGTAAGGAATTTGCTGCATCAGTAAATTCATTAAAAATGTTTCTGCTTAAATTCCTCAAATCCAACCACAGAGATAAAGCTCAGTATTGGCTGGGTTACTCAACTTCATTTCAAGCGGAAATGTTGCGTAAAGAAAGCAGGAAGAAGTCTTTGCCTGAATATCGTGCTTCCACACAGCATTTCCTTAAATCAAATCCGAAGTCATTAAATAAGAAGCAGCGAATGGAGCGTTTGTATTTAATGGGTCGGGCATGGTGGTTCCTTGATGAGTTAACCAAAGCTGGAGATGCATGGGATGAATACCTTCAATACTCTGAATCAATCGAACAGAGCAGGGTACTTCATCTAAAACGCCAGTTAGCAGCCGGTTTTCAGAATGCTAAAAACTATGTTGAAGCTGAAAGGTGGTATGCCAGGGTCGTAAATGAACATCCAGACTCCGAATGGTCTAATGAGTCTGCTTTTTGGAGGGCGGAAATGGCTTATGCCGGCGCAATTGAACATACAAAAACTGAGGAATTGGATCTTAAATCCAAGAGTTTGCTGGTAGAACATTACAAGTCTTATATTAATAAGGAAGATAATGAGCATTTGGCACTTGCTTATTATCGAATTGGTGTTTTACAGCGAACACGTAAGCCTCATGAAACAATTTCTGCTTTTCAAAAATATTTGGGAACAAAGGACAAGACTTATGCGAATGAAGTGCTTTATCAGTTAGGTTATTTATACATAGAAACAAAGCAGACCAAAAATGCTATTGACAGCTTTGAAAAATATATCAGCAGTGGTGACAAAACTCATGCAGATGAAATACATTTTCGCTTAGGTTATCTTTACATAGAAACCCGGCAGCCTGAAAAGGCAATATCAATCTTTGAAAAATATCTTGCAGAGAATTATGTAAAACATGTCAAGGAGACACGATACAGGTTAGGTTATCTTTATATAGAAACCCTGAAGCCAAAAAAGGCCATAGCGATATTTAAAAAGTATCTTTCCGGAGGGGACGTTGAGCATGTAAGTGAGATCCAACTTAGGCTAGCTTCACTTTATATTGAAATAAAACAGCCAAAAAAAGCAATTGAAGTCTATAAACAATATCTTTCCCGAGGTGAAGTCGAGCATGTGGGTGAGATCCAACTCAGATTGGCTTTGCTTTATCTTGAGACCAAACAACCTAAAAAGGCAATTGAGGTGTATAAACAATATCTTTCTGGAGGAGAGGCAGAGCATGTGGGTGAGATCCAACTCAGGTTAGCTTCGCTTTATCTTGAGACCAAACAACCTAAACAGGCAATTGAAGTATATGAACAATATCTTTCCAGAGGTGAGGTTAAGCATGTTAGTGAGATCCAACTCAGGTTAGCTTCGCTTTATCTTGAGACCAAACAACCTAAACAGGCAATTGAAGTCTATAAACAATATCTTTCCGGAGAAGAGGTAGAGCATATAGGTGAGATTCAACTCAGGTTAGCTTCGCTTTATCTTGAGACCAAACAGCCTAAACAGGCAATTGAAGTCTATAAACAATATCTTTCCGGAGAAGAGGTAGAGCATGCAGGTGAGATCCAACTCAGGTTAGCCTCTCTTTATCTTGAAACTCAGCAGCCCAAAAAAGCCATTGAAGTCTATGTACAATATCTTGCTGGGGGTGAGAATAAGCAAGTGGCTGAGATTCAACTCAGGCTGGCATCGCTTTATCTTGAGACTAAACAACCTGAAAAGGCTATTGAAGTCTTTAGACAATATCTTTCTGTAGGTGAGAATGAGCTAGTGGCTGAGATTCAACTCAGACTGGCATCGCTTTATCTTGAAAATCAGCAGCCTATAAATGCCATTGAAGTCTATGAACAATATCTATCTGGGGGTGAGTCTGAACATGTGGCTGAGATTCAACTCAAGCTGGCCTCGCTTTATCTTGAAACACAGCAGCCCAACAAGGCTATAGAAATATATGGTAAATATCTTTCAGGAGACGTGGTTGAACATAAAGCTGAAACCCAACTTAGGCTAGCTTACCTCTATGTTGAAACAAAACAGCCTCAAAAAGCTATTGAAGTTTTTGAAAAATACCTTGCTGATGGAGAAACAGAACATAAAGACGAGATCCAACTCAGGCTGGCCTCGCTTTATCTTGAAACTAAACAGCCTGACAAGGCTATTGAAGTTTTTGAAAAATACCTTGCTGAGGGTGACAGAATGCATAAAGTCGAGACCCAAATCAGATTAGCTTACCTATATCTTGAGAACAAGCAACCCCAAAAAGCTATTGAAGTCTTTGAAAAATACCTTGCCGAAGGCGGAGGAGAACACACCGCTCAGACCCTGCTCAGATTAGGATTAATATATATAGAAAACAAACAACCCAAAAAGGCTATCAAGAACTTTGAGCAGTATCTAGCCTCAGGTGGAGGAGAACATACTGCTGAAACACAGCTCAGATTAGGTTTTTTATATCTTGAAAGCAAACAGAAAAAAAAGGCGATAAAGATCTTTGAAAAATATTTAGCCGATGGGGCTGGTGAACATCTCGCAGATACCCAGCTTAGGTTAGGTTACCTTTATCTTGAAACTAAGCAGCCTTTTCTTGCATTAGCAGCATTTGAAAATGCTCGTCAAGCCCCCGAATTTCAAGGGAATATTGACCTTTTACATACATTAATGGCTCTTTACCGGGATACTGCCTCAGAAGAAAAGTACATGCAGTTTCTTAATGAAGTTAAAAATAATCCAAAATTAGCAGCTGGTGATCGTCACGAATTTCAAACTCAGTTATTTCTTGAATACTATGAACAGGGGAAATGTGACAAGTTAATCTCAGAGTTGAACCAAAACCCCGGTTATCTGAAAAAATCAAAAAATTCAAATGTTGAAGAGTGGCAGCATCTCCTTTTTTTGCGGGGCAGTTGTCTCTTTGATAAACAAAAGTGGGAAGAAGCTAGGGCAGATTTCCGCATAATTCGAGAAGTTGACAAATATCGTGAACAATCTATTCGCATGCTGCTTGAATCACATAAACAGCTTGAAGACTGGAAGTCAATAACTTGGGAGTTACAAGGGGTTTATGAAAGAAAATCTCCCGCAATGACAATCCCATATTATAAGCTGTGGATTTTTGCTTCACAACGGAGGCAGGATTTTCAGCGACTTGAAAGGATAAAAATAATATACGAGCGCTGGAAGAATTCCTTTCCGGAAGACAAACAAAATTTAGCTCAGCTCCAAAAATACATCTCAGAAAGCCAACTTCAGGAACTGACAAGACAGGAAAATTGGGCGGGGTTATCGTCCTTCATTCGCACAGAAGTGAAGGCAGGCCGTGCCACTCTTGATGATCAGCGTTTTTCTCAGTTGCTGTTTGCGGAAAAAAAACTGGATAACTGGTCTGGAGTCTTGAGAGCATATGCTCTTTTGCGTAAACATAACAGGGAACAGTCCGAAACATTGGATGCATTGATAGACCAGGCCACTGCCGCTGAGAAGCTGGGAAAAAAAGAAATATCCATTGAGTTTTATCAACGTGCCTTGAAAGTCAAACCACTAAACGAAAAGGAAAAAAATAAGCAGGAAGAGATCAAAACCTTTCTTGCAAAAAGATCATTCCAAAAATGGATTGAAAAAGAAGAATGGTCTAAAGTAACGCAGGCAATTTACAAGGAGGTTAAAGCTAATAAAAGAAAATTAGATGACGAAAATTTTCAGTTTCTGCTTTTTGCAGAAAACCAGAAATCCGGAAGTGAAAAATATAATGGGATACTTGATGCCTATGCTCTTCTTGCACATTATAATAAACCAAAGACTCTCACTTTAGAAGCTCAGATTGACCAGGGTTACGCTGCCGAAAAATTAGGAGGTTATAAACGTGCAAAAGGCTACTACAGAAGGGCGCTCAAGAAGGTGCCTGATGAAAATATTGATCTTGTTTTGCAAATAGTTGGGGAATTGAAACGTCTTTATGAACGTACAAAAGATTATAATTCTCTAGTGTATATATACAAGCGTGCTTACAGTGCTCTCAAGAAATCCACCCGTCCAAAGAAAGAGTATCGTGCTTACGCTTACCTGATAGGATACCATCAGTTTTTCAATCTCAAACAAACAAAAAATGCCAGAATATGGCTTTTGCGTTCAGATGGTGGAGGTTCCACTTCCCAGGAATTGCAGGCGGCATATTGGGTGGCTAAACTGGACCGTGATGCGAACAAACCGGATATTGCATTGAAGAGGTTAAAAGAACTGTCCGGAAGGAAAATTCCAAAAACATCTTCACTTTACGTACAGACACACTTTGAACTGGGGACATTGTATCATAGCAAGGAAAACTGGAATTCCGCATTAATGCATTATCGGCTGGCTGCCAAAGCACGTTCGCCTGCAAAATTAAAACAAATTCAAAAAGTTGCTGAACAAAAAGCAAAAGAGATTGCACAATATCTTAAATCCCTAAAGGCTTCGCAAGGATGAAACAGCTTGGGAAAAGGATAAAGGCTTCAGGAACAAAAACTGCTTTTTTCTGCCATCGTCATCACAGGAAAAATCTTCAAGGATTACTTATTTGCAAAATTATTGCGATCATCCTTTTTTCTTTGTCAATACCCAATTTGGTTTTTTCAGAAAATCAGGCAAAGTCTAATAACATTACTGTTAAAGGCAAAGTACGATTGCCTGCAGCTGATCAGATGCCTGAAAAAGGTTTAAATGTTGTTTTATTGAAATTGGTGCTGAATCCTGAAGGTCAGGTAACACCGGTTGGTCCACAAGGCCGTGTGAAATCAAATACAAAGGGGGAGTTTGAATTTACTAATGTCAATGCAGATTTGCAGGCAGGCTATCAACTGGGTACTCGAGTAGATGGGAAATTATACAGTTCAAATGTTTTTTTTATCAAACCGGGAGAGACATTCGTGGAAAATGACATTGTTATTCCTGGTATTTCCACAGATGTAAACAAACTGGAAACTATCCAGGTTTCACTCGTGATTGAAGCCGGTTTAAGTTCAGTCACAGTGACAGAGGTATTGTCTTTTAATAATACCTCTTCAGATAGAATTGATACAAGACCTCGCCCCCTTGTTCATACACTTCCAAAGGGAATGGAAAAATTCCACATGATTCAAAGCAAAGCCGGAGATGCGATAGATTATAGTATCGAAAGTGGTCAATTAGTAATCAATCATGTTTTCCCGCCTGGCAACACACAGATATTATTTCAGTATAATCTTGCTGTCTGGTTTGGAAGCTTGACAATGTACAGGGAATTTAACCATTCATTGGATAAAGTGTCTGTCTTCACACCTGAAGGACATTTGCAAATTAAGTCCGAACAGCTGATATTTTTTGGAAAACAAAACATGCAGGAAACAACATTTCTGGCATGGAAAAGCAAGGTGTCAGATTCAAATCAACTGAAATTCAAGATCAGCAATGTCCCTGTTCATTCCCTCCAATATGCAGGCATTTCAGTAGTTATACTGCTTCTGTTATTTGCTTTAGTATTCATTTTTTATAGGAAACGAATAGTCATGCAAAATCGCTATTAAGAAATTTTCAGTAAGAGAGCCATGACTTCAGACCCAAGTTCAAATATTACTTTTACAGATTTTTTCAGTGTGCGGATTAGGCAATTCATTCTGGGTGGGCTTTTGGCAGTGCTGGCGGTTCTGCTGTATCATAACTTTTTATTAGCTCCGGGATTGAATCGGCAAAAGCAATTGCTTGCCCAGATTGAACAAATAAATAATGGCCTGAAAAAGGTCAAAGCCGCCAACATCAAAGCTGAACAGGTCTATGACAGTAAGTCTTTGCAGGAGCGGGAAAGTGTTCTGACAAAGCTGCTTCCAATTCAGTGGAAGCGAGCGGAACTTTTACGCTGGCTCACAAAAGCGATCCAGAATAATGGATTGATATTCGAAGAACAAACTTTGCAGGAACAAACCCCACAAGCATTGTATCAGTCTTTGGATATTCACTTGAAATTGAATGGTAAATATGTGCAACTGCAGCAATTTCTGCAGATATTGAAACAGGCCCCTAGATTGCTGGTACTGGAAAAGCTTCATGTTGAAAATCCAACCCCTGAATCGAGGGATCCAAAGTTGAAAATTGAAATGATTTTGTCGGTATACAAAAGACTAGGACTGATCGCAACCAAGAAAAAACTATGATTATTAGAACAAGGTTATGGGCTTCGGTCTTACTTTACTTTTTTATAACCTCAGGAATTATTTTACCTGATTGCATTCCGGCCAAAACAGATTCCAAAGATTCTAAACATAATCCATTTCGCAGTTTACTGCCTGTAATTAAAACACAGACTAAATCTGCTTCTGTGGCCTCTAAATCACCATCGATAAACAAGCAGAAAACCCGGGTTGTAAAAAAGAAAGTCCCAAAGCAGACAAAAGTTTCAAAAGGTTCTCTTAAGAAAACGTCCCCAAAAAAAGCCGTTTTTTCAAGAACTGATCAATTATCCCGCATGCTGAAATTGGAGGATATTATTGAAACTTCAGAAGGTCGCTATGCTTTTATTGATGAAAAAAAAGTTAAGTATTTCGTACAGCAGGGAGAGTGGCTGGATGAAGTATACGTAAAGCGAATAGCTAAAAATTTGGTTGTTTTGAAGGAAATTGACGGTGAAACAACAATCACCCTGGAACTGAAACGCTGATCCGGAAGTAAAATTATAAATGAATAACTACCACCCGGTTGTTGAAATATTAGTAGAAAGGTACGGAATGTCTCCGGATTCACTGGAACCGCTGCATGAGCAAATGCTGGCTTACCGTGAAAACACCGACGGAGTGAAAGAAGCATTGATTAAGCATAAAGTCACCAGTGAAGCTGTATTTCAACAGGCTTTAGCATCCTATTACGAACTGGAGTACAGGGAGAATTTTAATGATTTTCCGGTTGTGAGGGAATTTACTGAATTCATTCCGATACGTTACGCAAAAAGAAATATCTTCTTCCCGCTGAAGAAAGAGCGAAACAAATTGGAAGTTGCCATTGAAAATCCCGCACTGTCACAGCCTTTGGATGATCTGGCCAGGCATTTTAAGTGTCACATTGAACCGATTCTTTCACACAAGCAGGCAGTGCTGGATTTGATTAATCGTGCTTATGACGAATCTTCTGTCTCCACTGAGGAAGCAGTGGACCAGTTGGATTCAGAAGAAACGTATGAAAATATTCTGGCGGTAGAGGAACCGGAAGATTTATTGGACGCGACCGATGAAGAACCAATTAAACGTCTGGTAAACAGTCTGCTTTGGCAGGCGGCAAAAGAGGAAGCAAGCGATGTTCACATAGATCCAACTCCACGCGATTCGGTTGTCAGATATCGTATTGACGGAGTATTGCAGCAAGTAACTGTTTTTCCTCGTCTTGTGCATGTGACTGTGGTAAATCGCGTCAAGGTTATGTCCAGACTTGATATTGCCCAGAAAGGATTGCCCCAGGATGGACGCTCAATGGTGCTGATTGCGGGTAGAAAAATTGACATCAGGGTTTCAACAGCGCCGACTGTGCACGGCGAAAAAATTGTGATGAGGATGCTTTATCAGGATGAAAAATTGATGCATCTGCGACAGCTGGGTTTGGCAAAATACATACTGAAACCATATGAGAATTTGGTACACAGCAGCGGTGGAATCATACTTGTTACCGGTCCCACAGGCAGCGGAAAAACAACAACGCTCTACGCGTCACTGGCTGAAATTGATCATGAAGCACGCAATGTAATCACCATCGAAGACCCTGTTGAATACAAGCTTGCGGGTTACAGTCAGATTGAAATAAAGCCGAAGCTCGGTTTGACCTTTGCAAACGCTTTGCGATCGGTGTTGAGACAGGATCCTGATGTTATTATGGTAGGAGAGATGCGTGACTCTGAAACCGCGCAAATTGCCATTCAGTCTGCTTTGACCGGGCATCTTGTTTTCAGCACTGTTCACACCAACAGCGCGCCTGCCACGATAACACGCCTGATTGATATGGGTATTGAACCATTCCTTGTCTCATCAACAATAATCGGTGTGCTTGCCCAACGACTGGTACGTCGTATTTGTCCGGAATGTAAAGTAAGTTACAAACCGCATCCGGAACAACTCCGGGAATTGGGGATTGACGCTGAAAGCTTCCGGAAAATAGGGAAAAAGTTCTATAAAGGAGAAGGATGCGAAAAATGCCGTGGAACCGGTTATCGTGGACGGATAGGGATTCACGAATTATTAGAAATGAGTGATGGCATCAAAAACACTGTCCTGGAAAACAGCGATTCTGCGTCAATAAAAAAGCAGGGATTGAAGGAAAAAATGATCACTTTACGGCGTGATGGTGTGAATAAAATTCTGCACGGTTTAACAACTGCTGAGGAAATTCTGACCATTACTTCTACATAAAGGATGCACTGAAATTTTATTTAAATTCATTTGTTCCTTTTGTAAGATTAAACCTTTGAATATGATGAAGAAGGAAAAGGAGAAACCTTCATCATCTTCAGAGTTTACCGATCTGAAGGAGGCATTCTGGGTGAGTAGTTGAGTAAGACTGCGGAAGAAAGGGAAACTTACGGAATTTGAAGGGTTCATCGGTTGGGAATTCTCACCCATATCTGACTCGAACATTGGAGGATGACCCCAATTCCGGGTCTTTCACGAACCTACCGGAACTTCTTCCTCTGGATCAGGTAGATCTGGGTCCGCATCAAGCCTGATCTTTTCAAAGTCCGTCAGTTGTTCAAATTCCTGGCAGACCCGCAGCCATTTGAAATGAATCGAATTCGAGACGATTTCCTCGTCCTGGATTCTGAATTCTTCCACAACAGGCGCCCATTCCAACAGTGCAGATCGGCTTCCGGAAAAAGATTCATGTGAATCAACAGAACCGGACCAATTATATCTACTCAAGCGTTTATCAAATTCCAGGATGACTTCCTCGCGTTCCAGGCTTTCAAAAACCTCTTCAGGGACTTTTGCCAGGGTTTGGATAAAAAAATGACTGGCAAATAGTTCTAAATTTTGAAAATGCTGTTGTTTTCGGACATGAATTGTTTTCAGCACATGAAGGGTCAAATCCATCAGGCAGACCAAAAAAATCCGGTTACGCGCGATTTTCATCGAGGATGCGAAAAGCGGATCCTTGATCAGAGAAACATACCGCGTACCGACACGAGCTTTAAGGTATCCATAAAGACTGACCTGCGCCACATAACTGGAGCGGCTTGAAACAAAAGACTTTAGGGATTCAAGCTCGTCAATTCGATTTTGACTCCCTAAAAATTTCATTAATGGAAGTACAGGTTTTAACAATCTTTTTAACATTTCATCTGATAATTTACATGGAATAAGCGCATAAATGCCATTTTAACAATATTTACAAAATTTTTCATAAAACTGTTGTATTAGTAATTTAATTCAAATACCATTGGGGGGGTATTTTGTAACAAGTGGTGATAATTCTCCTGCAGAAATGGATCGGCGGGAGGTTTTCATCGTGCCTTGGTCCGATAGAGACCAGATAGGAGCGCTCATGAGTGAACTTGAACAACATTGGGCTGAAACACGCAGCCTGACCACATGGATATTAATCCTGTGGTTCATCTTTTCGATGGGAATCTTTTTTTTCGCGGATTCCCTTAACTCATTTACATTTTTTGGATGGCCCTTCGGCTTTTACATGGCCTCACAGGGTTCTCTAGCCATCTTTGTTCTCCTGATTGTTGTGTTAACGATCAAGCAGGAGAAGATTGATGATAAATATGGTGTAGCAGAAGAGGAATAAAGGAGAGAAGAATGGAACAAACAAAAAAGTCATTTATTGATATGCTGCCTAAAGTATATGGATTATACACGGGCGGTTTTGTTGCCTTCATCATCTTGATGGCAATCCTTGAACAGATGGGCTTAAGCGCCGAAACGATTGGAATTCTGTTCATCGTATTTACCGTTTGTGTTTATGCGGGAATCGGCTGGCTTTCAAGGACAATGCAAGTGGAAGCCTATTACGTGGCTGGACGTCAGGTTCCGTCCTTGTTCAACGGAATGGCTACAGCAGCGGACTGGATGTCCGGAGCTTCTTTTGTCGCAATGGCCGGCGGCATTTATTTTGGCGGTCATGGATATCTCGCCTTTTTGGTGGGTTGGACCGGTGGTTATGTTTTGGTGGCTTCTTTGATGGCACCTTATCTGCGTAAATTCGGCTGCTATACGGTACCGGATTTTATTGGAACGCGTTATGGCGGAAATCTGGCACGTTTGTTTGGCGTGATCGTTCTGGTCGTGGCGTCCTTCACCTACGTGACAGCACAGATCAATGCGACCGGAACTATTGCATCCAGGGCCCTGCAGGTTCCTTTTGAAGTTGGAGTCTGGTTTGGATTATTAGGTATTTTGCTCTGCTCTATGCTCGGTGGGATGAGGGCTGTGACCTGGACTCAGGTTGCTCAGTACATCGTTCTGATCATCGCTTATCTCATTCCGGTTATCTGGATGTCTAACAAACAGGGTTTTGGAGTTATCCCGCAACTGGTTTATGGTGATGCGGTGCAAAGAGTCACGGAACTGGAGCAACTGCATCAGGTAGGGGTGCTTAAACCAACGGAGTCTTTTGCCGGCCTCAAGGCGCTGACTGTGCCATTCGTAGCGGCCGGCGGTGTAATGGCGTCCTGGAAATTCGTGACCCTTGCTTTCTGTATGATGGCCGGAACGGCGTCACTTCCGCACATTCTTATGCGTTACTTCACCACCCCTTCGGTGAAGAGTGCCAGACGTTCAGTAGGATGGTCATTGTTTTTCATCTTCCTTCTGTATTTCACCGCGCCGGCTCTGGCGACCTTTACCAAGCTTCAGATCCTTGATCCGAACCTTGCAACAGGGATTATTGGTAAAGCAATTGCCGAAGTGAATGCCATTGATTGGGTCCAGAAATGGAGTGCAGTCAAATTTCTAGCAATTTCCGACAGTAACGGGGATGGAATACTGCAAATCAACGAGTTCTTTATGCGTGGGGATATCGTGGTCCTGGCGACCCCCGAAATTGCAGGACTTCCCTACGTAATTTCAGGACTTGTTGCTGCTGGTGGAATGGCAGCCGCGATGTCAACAGCCGATGGACTGCTGCTGGCAATTGCAAATGCTCTTTCCCATGACCTTTACTACAAGATCATCGATCCTACTGCAGAAACTGCGAAAAGGTTGGTCGTCGCCCGTGTTCTGCTCGTAGTCCTTGGTGCCGCAGGTGCCTTTGTTGCGAGTCTGAAATTGACCAGCATCCTTGGTGCGGTCGCCTGGGCTTTCGACTTTGCCATGTCGGGGTTGTTCTTTCCTCTGGTTCTGGGTGTTTGGTGGAAACGTGCCAATCGTCAAGGAGCCATAGCTGGAATGTTGTGTGGATTCCTTGCAGGAACCTGGTATCTCTACATGGTACGTTGGGGAGGAATGGAGCCTTGGATAGGTATTGATCACCTCCGATTTGGTATCATAGGCTGTGCAGTTAACCTCGTGGTTATGATTGTTGTCAGCCTTGCTACGGAAGAACCTGATGAAGCAACCCAGAAAATGGTTGATGCAGTCAGAATTCCGAAGGGTGAAACCGTTCTTGCGGCAACTCACTGATCCAGAAAACTTATTTTTCCCGGGGTTCCTGCCCCGGGAAAATATTTAACTCCTTGATTAAGTTGTATCGATGGACCCTGTGTCGGAAGTTTTTCCGCTTTGGGTCATTGCCTTGGATTATGTCTCCGGGGTAGTGATGTGGACATTGATCGGCCGAACGGCGATGGGGTTTTTTCTTCCTGAAGATTCGTCCTTTTTCTTCATGCGTTTCTTTGTCCGCTCCACCAATCCTTTGCTCCGTTTTTTTGCTCCAGTCACTCCGGGCTTTCTGTTGCCTGCTCTGATTCCCCTCTATGTCGCCTGGTTTTTTTACATGCTGCGGTTTTACCTGATGCCCTGGTTGCTGGGTTACACGGTGATGGGGATGCTTTCATTTCCGCTTGAGAGTGAAATTGCAGGGTTGATTTACCGGGCCCTGTCTCCTCAGTGAATCCTGTTACAGGAACAAAATTTTTGAGTTTTCCTGAATAACTTCATTTTCATTGGTTTTCCCAGAGACAATCCTTTCAAATTTGATAATTTTGAGGTTCTTCAAATTGGAACTGTTTTTTATGAAGGAGTGAATCATGAAGGAATTGTTTGAAATACCATCAAATTACCAGATATCAACCCTCTGTGAACCTGAATTATTTTTGCTAATAAGGCATGCTCAGATTTATGGCTGTAATCATTTGAGGTTTATTCTAAATAGTGAAAGACTTGAAACCCTTTAACAAACAACAAGATTGATATTGAAATCAAAATTCAATCTGCGCTGCTTGAATAAATGTCCGGTGTGGATTTACTAAAAGAGGATGAAATGAAATTAAAAGCAAATGGGGAACGACTTTGGAATTCCCTGATGGAAATGGCAAAAATTGGTCCGGGAGAACGTGGAGGGAATCGGCGACTCGCGCTTACAGATGAAGACATTGAAGGACGAAGTCTTTTCCGGGAATGGGTCGAAGAAGCAGGTTGCACTATTCGTCAGGATACGATGGGGAATATATTTGCCCGTCGTAATGGAAAGAATCCGGATGCACCTCCAGTCCTGTCCGGGAGCCATCTTGACACGCAGCCCTCTGGGGGCAGATTTGATGGAATTCTTGGGGTGCTGGGAGCGCTGGAGGTTGTTCGATCATTAAACGATTATGGGATTGAAACAAAATCACCTATTGAAGTTGCAGTCTGGACCAACGAAGAAGGCGCCCGTTTCCCCCCGGCCATGATGGGATCAGGAGTGTTTGCGGGAGTTTTGAAACAGGAGGAAATATATGCAAACCAGGATCCTGACGGTATCACTGTTGAACATGAATTGCGTCGAACAGGTCAGCTTGGATCTGTCCCCTGTGAAACATTTCCGATCAATGCTTATTATGAATTGCATATTGAACAGGGACCTGTGCTTGAAAATGAAAACACAAGCATAGGTGTTGTAACAGGAGGTCAGGGAGCAGTCTGGAATCACATCACGTTGCACGGACAAGGTTCACATGCAGGCACTACACCCATGAATTACCGCAGGGATCCAATGATGGGAGCTTCCATAATTATTACCGAACTGCGTGAAATCATTCGAAAACATTCAACTGCAGTCTGTACAGTTGGACGGTTGGAAACCTATCCTTCTTCAATAAATACAATTCCAAGCAGAGTATTCTTCACAGTAGATACAAGGCATCCGGATCAGGAAAAGCTGATGCAATTCAATGAGAATCTGAAAAATTTAGTTAATACTGTTTGCTCTTCTGAAGGTCTTGAGAATGAGTTTTCAATTGTCCAAATAAATCCCAGCGTTGAATTTCACCAGGACTGTATCAATATTGTCAGGAATTCTGCTCAATCGCTTGGTTACAGTCATAGAGACATTGTTTCCGGGGCAGGACATGACGCCTGTTATCTAAATGACGTTGCACCTACAGGGATGATATTTATTCCATGCGATAACGGACTAAGTCACGATGAAGCAGAAAACACCTCACCTGAACAGGTTGCTGCAGGAGCAGATGTGCTGCTTAATTCTGTTTTAGCCAGCGCAGGCAGCTAATAATCAGTTTGGTAAGCATTAATTTTTTCGCTATATCATTTGCTTACTCAAATCCCTGGACTACATAAATCATTGGAAAAACTTGAAACCCTTCATGTCTCCGGGACCCCGGAAGAAATTGGTTTTGCTATTGGCCAAAAGGACGCGGTATCTATTCATCAGCAGATTTTGCAACTTTTTGAATTTAAAGCTGCTCAGCAAGTTTACAGTGGGAGCAATTATTTGAAAGGGCTTGATGCGGCAGCAAGAAAGGTTTTTCCGGAATATGTTCTGGAACTAGAAGGCATGGCAAAAGGTGCACAGGTTGATTATGAGACACTGCTTATCTGGAACTGTCGCGGTGATTTGCCTTTATTGGAAGATTCAATTCCGGAATCTCCTGAAAATGTACCGGAAGGCTGCACAACAATTCTTTATCCTGCTGACAATGGAAACAACGCAATTATTGCCCACAACGAGGACGGACCACCGGAACTGAATGGTCATTGCAGCTGGCTCACCGTACATCCGGTAGAAGGTCAGGAATTCTCTGCCTTTCACTATCCTGGTATGCTGCCTGGACATACTTTCTCAATTAATGCTCATGGCCTGGTTCAAACTATCAATAATATCCGGACAGATGATCTTCAATCCGGAGTTCCACGCCACTTCATCTGCCGAGCAATTTTAGATTGTAAAACTATGCAAGAAGCACTGATGCTGCTTAAACGCAGGGACAGGGCAGGAGGGTTTCATCACTCTCTCGGTCAACCGTCAGGGCCGAGTTTGCTTTCGGTTGAAGCGCCCCCAAGCGGTTGTGTGGTCAACAAAATTGATTCTCCCACCACACATGCCAATCATTTGCTGGATGAAGAATTTTACGGAGTTTCGCAAACTGTGACTGCTTCTTCTGAATTTCGACAGCAAATGTCTGAAAAACTGCTCTCAGAATCAACTTCTGCAGATGCCAAATCAATTCTTTTCCATCATCGCTCAAAAGGACTTTCCATCTATCGCCGTCCCAATGATGGTGTTGACGATTATGCGTTTACACTGGCCACAGCTGTTTTCGAAATATCTGCAGAAAGTGTTTCATGGCAAATTCATTTGAACAAAAATACAACTCCCACGCTTTCAAATTAAACTTGATTCATTCTGTGTGATAGTATCCTAATTAAATGTCATTCCCGAGAATCTTGTCTTCGACCTGATCAGGGATCGGGAATCCATAAACTTGTAAGTGACTGAAATTAAGGGTCGCCATTTTCATAGTTATGATAACTGCATCATGTTTGAGAGAAATGATTCACAACAATTACAGATACCATGAGTAAATATTTTTACGACAATCTCAGTGAACAACTTGAGTCTGTAAGAAACGCTGGACTATATAAATCTGAGCGTATCATAACTTCTCAGCAATCAGGGAACATTTCAGTATTCCCCGGAGACAATGTACTGAATTTCTGTGCAAATAATTACCTGGGACTTGCTGATGACGCCGAACTTATTGAGGAAGGAAAAAACGCACTTGACAAAAAAGGCTATGGGATGGCCTCTGTTCGTTTCATTTGTGGTACACAGGATTCGCATAAACAATTGGAATTAAAAATATCAGAGTTTCTTGGGACCGAAGATACGATTCTTTATTCTTCATGTTTTGACGCAAACACGGGATTGTTTGAAACACTTTTGGGGCAGGAAGATGCCATAATTTCAGATGCCATGAATCACGCGTCCATCATTGATGGTGTGCGTTTATGTAAAGCGAGTCGTTTTCGCTACAAGAATAACGACATGCGGGATTTGGAAAGATGTTTGAAAGAAGCGTCAGACGCAAGGTTTAGACTAATTGCCACGGATGGAGTATTTTCCATGGACGGCATTATCGCCAACCTAAAAGGAATATGCGATCTTGCGGAAAAATATGATTCTCTTGTGATGGTTGACGATAGCCATGCTGTTGGGGTGATGGGCGAAAGAGGGCGCGGTTCTCCGGAATACTGCAGTGTTTCAGACAAAGTGGATATTTTAACCGGAACGCTTGGCAAGGCGCTCGGGGGCGCCTCCGGAGGGTACACCAGTGCGAAAAAAGAGATAGTGGAATGGCTGCGTCAACGATCACGGCCTTATTTGTTTTCCAATACATTAGCGCCCGTAATCACCGCAACATCAATCAAAGTTCTTGAAATTATAGCGTCTCGTCCGGAACTTCGGCAGCAATTATTTGAAAACTCGGCTTTTTTCAGGGAGGAATTATCAAACCTTGGCTTTACACTTGTCGGAGCAGGACATCCGATTATTCCGGTGATGCTTGGTGATGCTGAACTGGCTCAAAAGTTTGCTGAACTCATGCTGAATGAAGGTGTTTATGTAATAGGTTTTTCCTTCCCTGTTGTTCCTGAAGGACAAGCTCGTATTCGAACTCAAATGTCTGCCGCGCACAGTCGAGAAGATTTAGAGCATACAATTCAGGCATTTGAAAAAGTTGGACACAAACTTGGGATTATCAAATGAATAAAACAATGAAAGCTTTAGTAAAAGCCAAGCCCGAACCGGGACTTTGGATGGAACAGGTTCCTGTTCCTGAGACAGGTCCAAATGATGTTTTGGTGCGAGTCAAAAAAACAGCCATCTGCGGCACAGATATTCATATATGGAACTGGGATGAATTTACTTCCAACATTGTTCCTGTACCGATGGTTGTGGGACACGAGTTTTTTGGTGAAATTGTGGAAACAGGCACGGCAGTTACAAAGTACATTGTGGGACAGCGAATTTCCGGAGAAGGACATATCATTTGTGGAACATGCCGGAATTGCAGAGCAGGGAGGGGGCATCTGTGCCGTAACACACTTGGAATTGGTGTTCATTTGCCGGGAGCATTTGCTGAATATCTGAGACTTCCGGAAGACAATGTTGTGCCGATTCCGGAAGATATAGATGATGAAATTGCTGCTATATTCGATCCTTTTGGTAATGCTGTTCACACGGCATTAACTTTCGATTGTGTTGGAGAAGATGTGCTTGTCACAGGCGCCGGACCAATCGGCATCATGGGGGCTTTGGTTGTCCAAAGAGCAGGAGCTAGAAAAGTAGTTATTACTGATATAAACCCTGCACGGCTAAAACTAGCTGAAAAAATAGGACTAAAATATGTGGTTAATGCCGAGAAGGAAGATTTGCAGCAAGTGATGCAGAAAATTGGACTGAAGGAAGGATTTGACATCGGTTTGGAAATGTCCGGGGCCGCACCAGCCTTCCGGGACATGATTGATAAAATGAATAATGGAGGAAAGATTGCCATACTCGGTTTATCATCTACAGGATTTGATATTGACTGGAATAAAGTTATTTTCAAAATGCTGCGAATTCAAGGTATTTACGGTCGCGAGATGTTTGAAACATGGTACAAAATGATTGCAATGGTTCAATCCGGACTTGATTTGTCACCCCTCATCACCCACCGCTTTCCCATTGATGATTTTGAGGAAGGTTTTGCAACGATGCTCTCAGGCAATTCAGGCAAAGTTGTTCTTGACTGGAACTCAGCCTGAAAATTTTGAGTATTCTTTCCTCAGTTAAATAAAAGCAAACTAGTCATTAAATTAAAATAAATTTTCTTTTTTGTTTTTCCAGAAACCTTTTGCTAACCCCCGCCTAACTTGTTAAATTGCTTTACTATTCTCCATATTGAGTTATGATGTATTGGTGAATTGTGAGAATCTTTTCCAGTTCTTCCTGAATCCAGTAAAAATTGTTAATTCAATTCCGGACTGTTCTAATCAGGAATTGCATCATCAGAGGATATTTTGAATAACGGCGACGCTGCCCTTGTTGTGGATGATCTGCATAAGTACTTCGGAAGTGATGAAGTTCTTAAAGGCATTTCACTGGAAGCTCATGAAGGTGATGTAATCGCAATGATGGGGGCCAGCGGTTCCGGTAAAAGTACTTTTCTGCGTTGCATCAATATGCTGGAAACTCTCACCAGCGGCAAAATTTATGTGCGCGGTGAGTTGATCCGTATGAAGCAGGATCGCAACGGAGTCACTGTTCCGGAAGACATGAAACAGGTGGAGCGAATCCGGACTCGGCTGGGAATGGTTTTTCAGCAGTTCAATCTGTGGTCACACATGACGGTATTGGAAAATGTGATCGAAGCTCCGGTGCATGTTCTCAAAATACCAAAAAATGAAGCTGTTGAAAGGGCAGAAGCCCTTTTGCATAAGGTCGGAATTCACGACAGGATGCATTACCATCCAGCTCACCTTTCCGGAGGTCAGCAGCAGCGGGTGGCAATCGCAAGAGCACTGGCCATGGAACCGAATATGCTGCTTTTTGATGAACCGACTTCCGCGCTTGATCCGGAACTGGTGGGAGAAGTTTTGCAGGTGATGCGGAATCTTGCCGAAGAAGGGCGAACCATGATCGTGGTCACGCATGAGATTGGTTTTGCAGAGGATGTCTCGTCAAGAGTTGTTTTCCTTCATGAAGGCAGTATTGAAGAAGAGGGGCCGCCTTCTGAAGTATTCAAAAACCCCTCTTCAGATCGGTTTCGACAGTTTGTTTCCAAACATGTCGAAACAGAGCAAGTCATTAAGACTTAATGCTGGGGTATATTTTTTCTATTATCCCGGTCATTTTAATTTCAAATGGAGAAATACTATGAAAAAAATAATTATTATGTCCATGCTGGTTCTGTTTACACTGGTATCGACTGTTTCTGCCAAGGAGTGGAAAAAAATACGTGTTGGGGTGGAAGGTGCATATCCTCCCTTCAGCTCGGTACAGGCTGATGGTACTTTGGTGGGATTTGATATTGATATTGCCAAAGCGATTTGTGCTGAAATAGGAGCAACCTGCACACTGGTTCCCCAGGACTGGGACGGAATTATCCCTGCACTGCTGGCCCGCAAGTATGATTGCATAATCGCTTCGATGTCCATCACTGAGGAACGCAAGAAGAAAGTTGCCTTCAGCAAGAAGTATTACAACACACCAGCAAAGTTTGCCCGCAAAAAGGGTTCCGGAATTGCTATTTCAAAGTCCGGCATGAAGGGCAAAGTAGTGGCTGTTCAGCGTGCCACAACACATGACAACTTCATTACTGCGGAGTTTGGAGATTCAGTTACAATCAAGCGTTATGGCACTCAGGACGAAGCCTATCTTGACGCGGTCGCCGGTCGGGTGGACTTACTGCTGGCAGATTCCATCGCCATGGATGATGGTTTCCTGAAAACAGACAAAGGCAGCGGATGGGAATTTGTGGGGCCAAACTACACTGACCCGAAATACTTTGGGGAAGGCGCCGGTATTGCCATGCGCAAAGGTGACAAAAAACTCCATCAGTTGATGAACAATGCCATTGACGCGATTCGTGCCAATGGTACATACAAGCGAATCAACGACAAGTATTTTAATATAGACATTTACGGCAACTAAACCTGCCTTTGATATCGTCGCGGGACATTTACTGTTTCGCGGCGATTCCTTAAATCTCCATTCAAAACCTTCAGTGTTCAACCTGCACGGCTACTTCCCAATGATTCTGGAGGGCATGCTGCTGACCGTGGAGGTGGCACTGCTTTCATTGGTAATTTCAGTTGTGCTGGGTATGATCGGTGCCCTTGCCAAGTTATCAAATTACCGGCTTGCCCGCGGAGCGGCAACAGTTTACACCACCATCATCCGAGGTATCCCTGACCTGGTGTTAATGACAGTTGTTTATTTTGGGGGGCAGATGCTGGTGAATGATATCGGCTATGCTCTTGAGTGGGAATACATTGACATCAGTCCATTTGTCGCCGGCACCCTCACCATTGGGTTCATCTTTGGCGCATACATGACAGAAACCTTTCGGGGGGGTATCCTTGCAGTATCAAAAGAAGAAATAGAGGCCGGCTATGCATTTGGAATGAAGCGCAGTCAGGTGTTTTTGCGGCTCACTCTGCCATTGATGGTGCGGCATGCCCTGCCCGGCTTTGGGAACAACTGGATGGTGCTTGCTAAAACCACTGCGCTTGTTTCCGTGATCGGCTTGCAGGACATGGTCTTCAAGGCCGGAATGGCCGGAGGCGCCACCCGTCAGCCTTTCACCTTCTACCTTGTTG
>LUMW01000002.1_pt1 | contig 128126 bp, 129 predicted proteins | sample 729761 | NCBI WGS metagenome assembly LUMW01 (sample SAMN03860302, study PRJNA289734) | marine metagenome | biome: seawater column; feature: ocean; material: water; isolation source: Red Sea water column Station 192 - depth 500m | place: Saudi Arabia: Red Sea | collected 2011-10-15 | depth 500 m
TCTCCCCACCAAGGCATCACGAGCTTGATACAGTGTGAGGTTTCAGCCTGGGTAGCTCAGTGGTAGAGCGTTTCCTTGGTAAGGAAAAGGTCGGCAGTTCAACTCTGCTCTCAGGCTCCAGGTATTAATGGAAGTATGTAAGAATTATCATTTATGAGAGACACGATCCAATTAGAATGTACTGAATGCAAGCGCAGAAATTATACTGCATCACGAAACAAAAAATTAAAAACTGAGCGTATGGAGGTACGAAAGTATTGCAGATGGGATCGCAAACATACTTTACATAAGGAAACTAAATAATTTTATAACAATAATTTCATAGTCCTGAAAGGGCAGTAGCTCAGTTGGTAGAGCATCGGTCTCCAAAACCGAAGGTCGCAGGTTCGACCCCTGTCTGCCCTGCCAAAGTTAATGACAAGACCATAACCAGACAGTTCAGATAGCAAAACATTGGTAGGTCGCATTATGGAATGTTTTATAATTTAAGATAAATCCTAATTATGTTCAAAAGGATAAAGCAGTTTTTTAAAGATGTTATTGCGGAATTTAAGCGGGTGCAGTGGCCTACTCGCGAAGCGACCATCAAATCTACAACCGTGGTAGTCTGTGTCTCTTTGGCTGTGGCCCTATATTTGGGAATTGCTGATTTAGGACTTTCAGACATCATGCAATTTGTCATTGCCGGATAATACTGGAAGAACAAATGGGATCCAACATGGTTATGGAAGAACAAAAAGAGACTGTAGCAGCAACTGATATTTCTTTAGAAAAGCAGGAGGAAAATATCCAGGAAATTAGTGCAGTTGATGCTGGTTTGGAAGATATTGATGAAGAGGCAAAAGAAGAATCTGTTCAAGAAGAAAATACTAATGATCAGCAGGATAATAATCTAATTGGTCAAGAAGACAGTTCCAAGGAAAATATAGGTATTGAAGTGCAGGATGCAGTTGATCAAACAGCAGATGTTTCTGTCATTGAAAATAATGCATTAGAGGAAGAACAATCTGAGGAAACAGAACCACAAAAAACTCAAAATCCGAATGCCAAATGGTACATTCTTCAAGCGTACTCTGGATACGAAGGACGTGTTGAACAGACAATAAATGAGAAATTAAAAATTGAAGGTCTAGAGCACTTGGTGGATGAAATTTTCATTCCTTCAGAGGACATCATTCGCACTAAGGATGGGCAGAAACGTAAAGTAAATCAAAAATATTTTCCAGGATATGTTTTGGTACGAATGGAATTGACACCGGAATTGTGGCACTTGTTGATGGATATCAATCGTGTTTCAGGTTTTATCGGTGGCACACAAAAAAATCCGCTCCCTCTGGATGAACATGAACTTGAAAATATCCGCTCCCAGATCAGCGAAGGTTCACAGCAAAAAGCAATAGAAGATGAATTTACCATTGGGCAAAAGGTGACAATCACAGAAGGATCATTTGGGAATTTCAGTGGAATTATCGATGAAATTAATCAGGAGCGCAGGAAATTGAAGGTACTTGTAAGTATCTTTGGCCGTCCAACTCCAGTAGAGGTAGAGTTTGATAAAGTAAAACACGTTTTAGAGTAAAAAAATATGGCAAAAGAAATTTCATCATTCATAAAGCTTCAGATTCCAGCAGGAAAAGCTAATCCTTCTCCACCGATAGGTCCTGCCTTGGGTCAGCATGGGGTCAACATCATGGAGTTTTGCAAAGCCTTTAATGCGCAAACACAGGGAAAGGATACCATTATTCCAGTAGTGATCACAGTTTTCAATGATCGCTCTTTTACCTTTATCACCAAGACTCCACCTGCAGCAGTGCTGATCAAACAGGCACTCAAACTAGACAAAGGATCATCTACTCCGAATGTAGATAAAGTAGGCACCCTCAGCAAGGAGCAGATAGAGGGTATTGCAAAACAAAAGATGCCGGACTTAAATTGTTACAACCTGGATGCCGCTGTAAAGTCGGTGGCAGGTACAGCCAGGAGTATGGGTGTTTTAACAAAGGGAATATGAGAAATAAAAATAAAAGATCAAAGATAATTCAAGACAAAGTTGAACATGAAAAAATTTATGCTTTGTCAGAAGCTATAGATTTACTGAAAGAGATCAAAGCAACAAAATTTGATGAGAGCATAGAAGTCGCATTGCGGCTTGGTGTTGACACACGCAAGGCCGATCAAATGGTGAGAGGAACTTGTTTGATGCCTAATGGTCTGGGGAAGGAAGTTCGCGTGCTTGTTTTTGCCAAGGGTGAAAAAGCAATCGCGGCACAGGAAGCCGGCGCCGACTATGTGGGGGGTGAGGATTTTGCTAAAAAAATACAGGAAGGCTGGCTTGAATTTGATCGTGTAGTAGCAACACCTGATATGATGGCAGTTGTGGGCAGGATAGGAAAAATACTGGGACCAAGAGGACTTATGCCAAATCCCAAAGTTGGTACAGTAACGTTTGAAGTTGAGACTGTCATCAAAAATGTTAAAGCCGGTCAAGTGGAATTTCGCGCTGATAAACAAGGTAATCTCCACGCTCCAGTTGGGAAGATTTCATTTGATACAGAAAAGCTTTGCGAGAATGTAAGTACTCTGGTTGACACGGTAAAAAGATTAAAACCATCATCTTCAAAGGGTATTTATCTAAGGAATTTTTGCGTTAGTTCTACAATGGGTCCAGGCATTAAAGTGGATCCACTAACAGCATAACTGAACAATACTTTTTTTATAGTCTGAGACAGTAGGGGCCATCCGGCTTAATACAATCCCTGCCGAGACACCACTTCCGTAAGTAGCACAGCAGCTTGAAGCTGTGTTCCTTCCACTGTCTTGCAGACTAATTTTTAATTACTAATTTCGGTTTTCGTAGGAACATTGATTTTCATGCTGTTTTCTACTCAGGTAAATTGAATGTCATAATTGCCTGTCAAGACCGAATCGTGTTTGCAATTATTTGATTTTAATCTGGGAGGTATCTTGGAAAGAAGACAAAAAGAAGCTCAGGTTCAAGAGCTTAACTCAATCTTTAAAAAAATGACTGCCGGTATTCTCATTGATTATCGTGGTATTGAGGCAAATCAGGTTGTGGAGCTTCGCAAGAAGCTTAATGAATCTTCATCCACAATGAAAGTTATAAAAAACACTTTGGCACGTATTGCCGCCAACGATACTCCGTTTGCTGATCTTGCAGATCAGTTTACTAAAACGCGTGCGCTTGTGTATAGTGACGGAGATCCTGTAGAACAGGCAAAAGTTTTGTCGGCGGAAGCAAAAAATATTGAAAATTTAAAAATATTAGCTGGGATTCTTGTTGGTGAAGGTAAGACAAGTATTCTCGATTCCAGTCAAGTGGATGCATTATCCAAATTACCTTCAAGAGAAGAGCTTCTGGTAAAATTATTGTTTCTGCTACAAGCTCCGGCAACTCAATTTGTTCGTACACTTAACGCAGTCCCGGTGCAATTTGTTCGTACTTTGGCTGCAGTCCGGGATAGCAAATCATAATCCGGGAAATTAACGTTCCTCCTTATGCTAATAAAGGAGGATAACAATAATAATCATTTGAGGAAAAATGGCAAATATCACAAAAGATCAAGTAATTGATTTCATCGCAAACATGTCCGTACTGGAAATGTCTGAGCTGGTCAAAGAAATGGAAGAAAAATTTGGTGTCAGCGCCGCCGCTGCCGCAGTAGCAGCGCCTGCTGCTGCAGGAAGTGCTGACGGTGCCGCTCCAGCAGAGGAAAAAACCGAATTTGACGTAATTTTAACCAGCATTGGTGAAAAGAAAATCAATGTTATTAAAGAAGTCCGCAGCATCACCGGATTAGGACTTAAAGAAGCAAAAGAAGCAGTTGAGTCTGCACCTAAAGCGATTAAGGAGGGTGTGTCCAAGGAAGAAGCGGAAGAAGTCAAACAGAAACTTGAAGAAGCCGGAGCCGGCGTAGAGCTCAAGTAGATATAATTTTTCGTGCCCCTTTCTGGGGCACGTGCCTCTCTTTTTTCAGTACCTGATTTTCCCACCACTGAAAATTCATGTTACTTTTTTTACTCCATTCAAATCATAGCTTTTGACTGGGTGAATTATGTCGAGTCTAATTTCACGCTGGACAGTTTTGGTCTGGGATTTTAGGCTGGTATAACTTTCTCCAATCACATTTTAACAATAGCTTCCAATGAAATTCTCACTTTTGTCCTACGAAGAATACTTCTCCCAGTCTGCAGAAACGCGTATGACTCATTATCAAAAAGACGGTCGTATGCAGCATGTGATGCTCTCACATCAATTTTCAATTCAGTTGCTGGAAGAATTATTTGACATTGCTGACCGTGTAAAAGAAATGACGCGTAAACCAAATGGTATAGAATTCTTAAAATCATTATTGAGTCACAAAAAGGCAATGTTGTATTTTACTCAACCTTCAACCAGAACTTTTCTGTCTTTTTTAACCGCCTGTCAAATGGTCGGAATGGACACAGGAGAAGTGAGGGATCCATCATTATCATCTGAATATAAAGGGGAAAGTCAGGAGGACGGAGTAAGGGTTTTCAGCAGCTATTTTGACCTGATTATCATGCGTGATCCTAAACCCGGATTTTGTGAATATATGGCATATTTGCTTGATAATACCGGCCGTAGTGTACCTATTTTAAATGGCGGCAGTGGAAAAGATCAGCATCCAACTCAGGCTTTGTTGGATCTCTACACCATACACCGCTCATTTCAACAAAAAGGGGGGATTGGGAAAAAACGATATGCGTTTGTGGGTGATCTACTGCGAGGCCGTGCAGTACGATCTTCTGTGATGCTTTTAAGTCAATTTAAAGATGTGGAGATGGATTTTGTTGCACCATCGTCATTTCAGATTGCAGCGGATTTGGAAGAATTCTTACTTTCTCAAGGAATAACGATAAATAAAACGGATGATCTGGATAGCGTGCTTTCAGATGTGAATTGCGTTTATATGACAAGAATCCAGGATGAATATGATCTTTCTGGGGAATCAAACCTGATTGATTATTCACAATATAGCCTTACACCTGAAAATGTGAGTTTGATGAAATCAGATGCTATTATTTTACATCCTTTACCAAGGCGAAACGAAATTTCTCCCAAAGTGGATGCTGACCCACGGGCCATGTACTGGCGCCAATTGCGCAATGGAGTTTATGTCAGAGCGGCACTGCTGCTTTATGTGTTCAATGTTGCATATAGGCTGGATGAGTATTAAAATGACTAATGATACAGTCAGACAGTAAGATGCTGTAATATGCAAAAAGATTTTTTATTAATTTTTTAAGCATGTCCAACCAAAAATTTCTTTCAACAAATGTTGCCGCCGTGCTTGTCTATGGTCGGCCGCCGATGGTGTTTGCCGGAATGTTATGTGCCATTGGAGTTATGCTGGATTACAATCCGTTAATTTATTACAGCGGAGTTATATTCCTGCTTGCCGCGATGATTCTTGATTTAATTGACGGCTGGTTCGCTGCACGATTTCGGCCGCAGGCAAAATTGGCTCATTTGGCCGACCGGATAATGGACAAAGTAGTGTACGCCATGGTTTTTCCCATGGTTGCAGTTGGCATGATGTGGCGCTATCAGTCTTTACCGGAAAGTGCCAATTTACGTTTGGAAATGCTGCATGTGGTGTTTGTGTTTGTGCTGTGCGTGACTGTTTTAATGCGGGATAATTTCGCTCATTTCATGCGCAATTTTTCGCTCCGTAAAGGCGGAGAAGAGGAAATGAAAGAAGTCACCCGGTTAAGGACTATGGTTGCAGCCCCGGTAGGAGTTGTGCTCTACATTCACGCTTTCTACATACCAGGAGGTCCGGATTCTTCACTTTATACATGGATGAGCTGGCTGGGTTCAATTCCGATTCAGCAGCTATTCTTCCTGGAAATTCTGTTTCTAATTATCAATTTCGGCTCGATTGCCGGTTATTGTCGAAAATACGGTACAGCCTGCCTGGACGATCTTTGTTTGAATGATGAAGTTTTACGACGCCGAATATTGGCAGTCTTTCCAAATGCTTTAACTGTTATGAACGCCTTGATGGGAGTTTTAGCAATGCTATTTGCATACAGGGGGAGAATTCAGGAAGCCTATCTGATTCTGCTTGGAGCAGGATTTTTCGATAAAATTGACGGAGCGGTTGCAAGAAAACTTGGTCTCACTACTCCTCTTCCATCAGCAAAACCCAGAAAATATAATATAACGTTAGGCGGTGTTCTTGATGATGTTTCAGATACAGTCAGTTTTTGCATCGCGCCCGCAGTGATATTTTATATGTTAATGGTGCAAGTTACTGATCAGTCCATCCAGGGGCTTCCTTATGGATGGGTTGCTATTCTCTACGTGATGTTAGGTGTCACAAGATTGGTATTCTTTATATTGGATCAAAACAGCATACCAGGATTTTTTAAGGGGATTCCTGTTCCAGGAGCAGCCCTATTGGCAGCGTCACCCTTCATTATGCTAGGAAAGGCTCTTGAAACGAATTCACCGGAAATTGTTTTCTGGTCAAAATTTTGTTTTTTCCTGATGATTTTTGCGGCAATCCTGATGATCAGTTTCCCTATTCACTACATTCATATCGGCCGTTTAATGGGGCGCAGCAGAAAATTTCTTATTTTCACAATCTGTCTTATAATTGGTTTTGCTTTCACCCCATATTTCGGACATGTAGCACTGATTTACCTCTTTTTATACGTTTTGTCTCCACTGTACACATGGCGAATTACTCCGGAACTTGCTTCCAGGGAGCACCGGGAAAAACCGTCTACCTCTTGATCAGCACCAATGCAGGAACATTCTCTGGACACTGAGTCCACCGAAATTCCGGATGATTCTAAAGAACGAATGGTTGCTCCGGAACCTCAGTTAGGTGAGCAATATGATCAGTCTTTACGTCCGGAACGTCTCCGTGACTATGTTGGACAGAAAGAAATTAAGGAAAATCTTGAAGTATTTATTGGTGCAGCAAAAAAACGCGGTCATGCTTTGGATCATGTACTTTTAAGTGGACCGCCAGGATTGGGGAAAACCACTCTTGCAAACATTTTTGCTCGAGAGATGGGGGTTCAACTTCGATCCACTTCCGGACCGGTGATTGAGCGACAGGGAGATTTGGCTGCAATTCTGACAAACCTTGAATCCGGAACAATTATGTTCATAGACGAAATTCACCGGATGAACAGGGTAGTGGAAGAAGTGCTTTATGGCGCAATGGAAGATTTCACTCTTGATATCATTATCGGGGAGGGGCCAGGAGCACGCACAGTAAAAATTGATTTACCGCATTTTACTTTAGTTGGCGCAACAACAAGAGCAGGTCTACTGACTTCACCATTGAGGGAACGTTTTGGGATTCAGTTCAGACTTAACTTTTATGAACCTGAAGAGTTGAAATTGATAATTTTGCGTGCAGCATCTTTGCTTGGAATTGAAATTGTGGAAGAAGCTTCTCTGGAGCTTGCACGCAGAGCAAGAGGCACTCCCCGCATAGCAAATCGTCTGCTTAAACGCTGCCGGGATTTCGCAGATATGGAAACTTCTGGAGTGATTACTTTGGCACTGGTTGAACGGAGTTTAGACAAAATGAGAATTGATTTGGAAGGACTTGATCAAATGGACCGCCGTATCCTTGAAGCAATTATTGAAAAATTCGGCGGTGGTCCGGTAGGATTGAACACTCTTTCTGCCACAGTATCTGAGGAAAAAGACACAATTGAAGATGTTTATGAACCTTATTTACTGCTCAAGGGTTTTTTGCAGCGTACATCACGAGGCAGAATTGCCACTGAAAAAGCCTATGAACATCTGGGAGCTTCAGTAAACACGCAAACTCAGGCAAAACTTTTTTAGTTAAAATCATTATTTATTAATCTTCATACCCTTTGAGAAATTTTAAATTTTAGTAAGTTTCTCTTTGCTGCTTTTATATTTTTCAGAAGTAAGCTGTTACTGAATTATATTCATGGACACTAATTTCACACCAATAGAAAACTACCCTTTCCTCTCCAGGTTCCTCTTGCCTGAAGACGAAGAGAAACAACAGGAACATAGTGAAGCTTTAGTTACACAACTTGATGAAAGATGGCGGAAAAATAAAATCAAAGTAAAACAAACTCAGGAATATCTTACTGCCCGCGAAAAAGTATTTGCGGATGTGATTTCTGAATATTATCAAGAGAAGTATAAAGAACTTGTTGAAGAAAGCCTGAACATTGAAAACTCTTTTGAGATACTCTCACAAAATACACATCTCCTTGACAGCATCATAAAGACTGCTTTTGAATATGCTATTACAGATCTTCAAATTCTGAAGGAAAGGATTAATGCAGATCTGAAGAAAGAGTATCAATTCGCTAAAAAATCTCTGCCGAATAAGAAAAAGAAGCTTGACCACACAAGAGATGAAATTAAAAAGATTGAATCGAATCAGGATGATCCTGATCAAAGGCAGATGTTTAAATATTACAGAAATATTGAGGCAGATTTAACAAATGAAATAGAAAAGCAAAATGAAAGGTTGAAGGAGCTTAAAGTACAACTGCCGCAGATCTCCAAATCAACTCTCGAACGTGAGTTCTTACTCAATCATTTTGTAATCTTTGCAAGAGGAGGATATGGGCGGGCTGAACTTAGTTTCGCCTCAGATAAGGATCTTGGATATTGCCTGGATACTCAACAACTGAATGCTGCTGAAGCAGAAATTTGCAGGCAATTTATTGTTCATATTGAGCATCTGCTTCGCAAAGCAGGGATAGAGACTGCACACCAATATTTCGAACTTAACGAAGACTTATCTCGTTTTAAAGATCCATCTACAATACACACAATCCCTTCAATCCTGGAAAGCCGTGTTTTGCTGGGCAGTAAAAATCTAGTCAATGCCTTGAAACGTAGATTTTTTCAGATTTTGCCTTATGAAGCCTTTGTATTGAGTCAGATTCGTGAATACGATGAACGTACTGTTCCAGACCTCAATCAAATGAATCTAAAAGAAGATAAGGGAGGCTTACGTTCTCTGCAAATCCCCCTCTGGCTTACGGCCGCAACATTTGGTGTGTTTCCCAGCCAAACCGCAGAAATGCTGGCCCTGCTGATCCAGAAGAGAATTATTTCTCCCAGACAGGGATTTAAGCTTTGTCAGGCACTTGAATTCTTCTATGACTTACGCAACTTTTCTGCAACGGCAAAAAAGTTTCATTTTGATGATGAGGCACGGGAAAGCGGACTTTCTGATTTTGAAATTCAACCTAACATGATAAATGATGCTACAGAACGTCTTTATTTGCTGAAAAAAAACCGTTTTCAAAGCATTGATGATTTTGACCGGTATCGTCTGCAAATGTTGAATTACATTGAATATTTTTCACAGGCAATTTTGCAGCGTTTGCTTGATCGCACTATTGTGAGAACTTTCTCAAATTTTCAGGTTGTGGTCCATCTTGGTAAGCGACTTATTATGGAAGTTAACGCACTGGAAGGTTTGCCACAAGTTCCGATATCCCTGATATTTAATGACCCGTGTGCTTTACTGGAGCTGTTTGAATATGTAGGTCAATCAGATTACGATTTATCTTTTGACCTCAAGGATGAGATGGCGGACTTGATTAGAATTTTAACTCCAGATGTTATTGAAGCCAACAGAACTAATATTGCGGAGTGCTTCAGCATAATTATGCTTGCTCCGTTTGCAGCAAATACATTCCGTATAATGTTTGAAATATGTGAACCGATTAATGAAGATAATCAACCACATACTTTGATAGGTTGTTTCATTCCGGAAACAAACAAAATGCGTTTTTTACTGCGGAACCTTGCTGATCACCAACATCCTGTTTGTACACATACACTTAATGCCTTGGATAAATCTCAGAGGGAACTTGACAGGCTGAAAAAGGATTATCAGGAGTTACATCAATATCTTGAACCAAAACATATAATTGCTCTCAAATGGGGTGTGCTTTTCCATGATTTGGGAAAGATTGATCCTCATGCTGATCATGAAGTTTCTGGGACATCGGTTGCTGTTAAAGCTTTAGAGAAAATCGGTTATCAGGACCAGGAATTATTTACATTGGTTTCTCTTCTGATAGTACATCACTCAACAGTGGTGCAGCTCAGTAGAACATCAGCTTATTTTGACCAGGCGCTTCAGAACTTTTTTGAGATTGCCGACCGTAACTTAATAAATATTATATTGATTTTCCTTTGTAATATTTCAGATTTTAGTTCTGTAAACGAAAGCAATGCACGCTCTACACGGGGATTGAGAGCTTTTTTTGATGAAACATATCGTGTTTTTGCAGAAATGAGATCCTCTAAACTGCCTGAGGAATCAATGGAATTCATCAACACATACCTGGATATCAAGAAAAATGATTTGGAGTCAGATACACGTATTGATTTATTAATAAACAGGAGCCTGCGTAACAATCTTGAATCAGTTCTGTTTACACCATTAGAGAAAATCAATACTGAAGAGAGAAAAAATCTGCAAAAATCAGAAGACGAATTACATATTTTGTGGCGTGACCTCAAGTTAGGTTCACTGGATAAGATTGGTACTGATCAAACAACTGATAAATTCATTAGAACGATACGGCAGTCAATCAGTAAGAAAACTTTGGAGTCTCTTACGGAGCGTTATAACCCAATGATTAACTGGTTTTTTGCCGCGTTTCCAAATCGATTCCTTCTCAGCTCACCACCGGGAATGCTTGCCGAAAATTTATCAATTTTCAACAAGCTTGATCGGTCAGCGATTGTAAATGTGATTACTAACGCAAAGGGAAAACTTAATGGGCTTTTAATTTATGTTCACGATCAGCCTCAAATTCACAGCCGGATTGCTTACACCTTAAAATTAAAGCACATCAACATTGAGTCAGCAAAGATAAATCAAATTCAATTCACAAGCGGTCAAGCAGCTTTTTGTTACTATCTCAAAGTGTCAAGAAGTGATGAGGATAATGTGATTTTCCCACGTGAACTGGAAACATCCATCAAAAGTAATACTCTCCCTTCTTTGAATTTTACGTCACAAACTTTTCTTTACAACACCAAACTACATCTTGAGTACCTGGAAGATGACAAAAAAGGTTACGTTGTCAGGGAAACAAACAATAAAGCTTCAGGAGATTTCCCCGTTTGGAACAGCAAATCCCTGGACAAAACAGAATTTTCCAGACAAGACAAAAATTATCTCCGCATCAAAATTACAGCAGAAGACGCGCCGATGGTATATTATAAAATGGTCAGCGCCTTTGATCATGTACAGGTGCCGATCCAGCAAGCTGTAATCACCACGATAGGACATCAGGTTATAGATACATTCTATATCACTCCATCTGATCACAAAAAAATTGTAAAATCAGATTTTGAAGAATCACTCAAACAAGTACTTATGAGTCCTTCAGAGATTTGAAATCACAATTTGCACAAATGTGATTAAAAAACTTGACTGTTAAACTGATTGTGTTAGTCTTTTTCGTACTTTGTATCAAGATGGCACTGAGGGATCTGGCCCGTTGAAGTGTTGAGCATCCTTTTTCAGCATAAAGGTGCTAATGCCAGCCCAACCGGAAATTTCGGTGGGAGTCGATGCGACTCGATTCGAGTAAAGTGCTGGACTACCTCAATTGTGGCCTGCCCTTATTAATTCTCGTCTATAAAGTCTTCTTGAACAGTATACTTTGATCGGGTTCATTGCTTGATTTGATTCTAAAAGCACTGATCGGAGTAAAACGGCTAATCTGATAAATTTGTTATTTTACTGAGAACAACATATGACCCTAATTGTTAGTCCTGACTATCACGCAGTTCCCATTCTGGAAAAAAACGGTATCCGCTGGATTCCGCCCTCCCAGGCAAAACGACAGGATATTCGTCCACTGAGGATTGGAATCCTGAATATAATGCCGCTTGGAGAAAAATATGAATTTAATATTCTCCATCCATTGGGGCTTTCTGTACTGCAATTAGAACCAATCTGGATTCGGCTGGAATCTCATAATTACAAAACATGGGAGCAGAATCATGTTCACGATATTTATCAAACATATGAACAGGCGACATCTGAGCAAAAACTTGATGGATTGATCCTGACAGGCGCGCCAGTGGAGACAATTGATTTTGAAGAAGTTCACTATTGGAAAGAAATCAAAAATATTTTAGCTGACGCGCGTCAAAATATCCCAAGCACACTTGGGCTTTGCTGGGCAGGTTTTGTGATGGCCTATTTGGAAGGAGTAAATAAGCTGAATTATGAACAAAAACTATTTGGGGTTTTTGAGTTGAAAAATCTTGATCCAGGACATCCTATCATTGGAGAGTTGGATGATGAATTTTATTGCCCGCAAAGTCGACATGCAGGACTTCCGGATGAAGCAATGGAGACAGCTTCAGATGAGGGACGCCTGAAATTACTGGCCTACGGAGCAGAAGCGGGTTATACTATTTTTTCCACTGCTGATGACCGTTTCATTGCTCATACAGGACATCCAGAATACAACGCGACTAGACTTGCGGATGAAGCAAAACGTGATGAGCATAACCCCGCGGTCCTGCCACCGGAAAATTTTGATTTTAATAATCCTCTCAATCGCTGGCGTTCGCATCGCAACATATTTTTCACTCAATGGGTACGTTATTGTTATCTAAGTGTCAGTACACAGGATATGACGGTTGCCCCGAAATTAATGGTGTCCAGCAAAGATTCAGCTTAAACTAAAATATTGGTTTTATTGATGCAGCAGATACAGGTCAAATTCTGACAGCCAAATTATTCAAATCATGACTTATAATTCCACATCAAAAAAGAAAAATGAGTGAAAAAGACAATGAACCGCCTAAATGGTTAAAAACATTATTTTCCACACAAGGCATTTTAACCGTAATTTTGTTATTAGGGATTTACTGGGTTTTTTTTGGGGAAGAAAAAAGTCGTGAGTCTTCAGGCTTCAGGTATTCTGCTCAAAATATTCCAATTGGAGTCAGTGATCAATTGAATCTTGAAGCAATCGAAAAACTGGGGATTGATTTGACAGAACATCTTGATCCGAAACTGATTCCGGCGATCACATCTGAAGCCCTGAGAGAAACTTCACAGGCGAATGTCTCTGAAGAAAGTTTTTTGCCTACACTGGTTAATAAAATATCAAATAAAATAAGAGACATAAGCACTATTGACCTGAATGAAGACGGAATAGCAGACCCTGTTTTGATAGTACCTCAAACAGAAACAGGCGATTCTGATTTTCTTGTATTCTCAATTTTAGTTCCGGATCCAAGTGAGGTCAGCACTCTTCCTGCCGGATCAGATCAGCAGGCATGGAGAGATATTGCGGAAAACAAATCGATCGAAATCATGACAGCTTCAGTAGTCCGTGGTTCTGGAAACGAGCTAAACATGCAGTCCGCGCCTAATCCACAGATGTATCAATCAGCAGGCGCACCTTATCCACCTTATTATGGTACAGGATATAGCATGACCAGTCTGTTAATGACGTCCATGATGATGTCAATGCTCTTTCGCCCACCTTATATCTGGGGAGGTGGTTTTGGTTATGGTTACGGATATGGCGGCCCAATGGCAGTAAGTTCTGTGCAGAATCGTCGCGGTACGGCTGCATCGTCATTAAAAAAAGCTGCTCCATCACACTCTGCCGCAAAGACGACTGGCGGAAGAAGTGTTTCATCCAACAAATTTCGTTCAACATCAAAAAAATCACTGAACAATATTAAAAGCACCAAGTTCCGCTCAGCAAACAGAAAAGCCACTGGTTCCGGATTTGGCAACAGCCGTTCTTTTCAAAGAAAGTCTGGTGTTGCAAAAACAAGAAGGCTTATGCCAAGGAAAAGATCTCTTTTTGGTGGAGGCAGACGTATGAGAGGATTTGGATTTGGAGGGTTTGGAAGAAGAAGACGTTGATAATATTTCAGAAACAGATTTATTCAGTTACATTCTTAACTGCACAATCTAAGAAGGTTCGTTAATTTCCCATTCCAGCTGATTAATTTCATAGGCTTCTGTATCCATCTGTGAAACATCGGGTTTGCTGCCTGAACCATATTTTGCCAGCGCACTTTGACGCATTTCTTTCATCTGTTTCATATAGGATTGATTTTCAAACAATTCCAGTTGTTTTTCATGATTAGGCGCATGTAATCTTGCTTCTTTTTCAATTTTCAAATGACAGCTTGAACAGAGCGGGATCAGGTTTTCCAGATCATTATTTCCGGGATTTTCATCAATGTGATGGACTTGTAAAACCATATCAGGATTTGTTTTGACACTGCATTCTTTGCCGCATCTGGCACAGTAGAAATTAAACAGTTCTCTTACATATCGAGATACTGTGTTCCATTCAGGATGATATCTGGAGTCAAGGGCCATTGATTCTTTACATGTAAAAGAGTCTTAACATTTATCTTTACGAACTATGCTAATTTCATTATAAATGATAGCATATTTTTGAACTTGTTTCCGTGTCAATATTACTTCAAATTGTTTTTTTTGGAATTAGCTGAGGAGCAAAATGTCTATAAATCGTGAGGAACTTATCAATATATTTTCTGTTGTTAGTTTTTTAGCGCACTATGAAAGAGATATGCATGCAGCAGAAAAGAAAGTGCTGATTGCAATGTTTAAAGCCTCCGCTGTTACTCATGAAGAACAAGAAAAAATGAAATCGACAACTTCACTGGATGAAATGTTAAATCAAATTCAATCTGATGATGCAAAACATACTCTGGTGGAATTGATGGCTTTAGTTGCTGGAGCAAACGGAGTGTTTGAAGATGAGGAGCGTGTTATCATTAAAAAAATAATGAAGCGGATTGGGATTACGGATGATCATCCATATTTCGATGATGACAATCTTGATATCCCCACTGTTCGCGCAAATGTTAGTAAAATATTGAATTCATTAAAAACTATAACAGCCTGACAAGGAAAACCTAGCCATTCCAAGGTAATAACTGTATTAGATTATTATCTTCCGGCTCTTCTTAATAATATACTTGAGAATACAGTCTTCTAGAAGAAATCCAGAAAAATTTTTGGAGTATGTGAAACTGGAAGGTGTTGGGACGGATATTTACATATCCGTCCTGAAATGATTATTTTCGGGAGAAGCTGTGTGTCAGATGCGGTTTTCAGGCTCAAAGTCCATATGCAACTGGCTTATGATGGAGTCTGTTGCTTCAGTGTAGGATTCATCTAAAGCAAGATCGTTATTCAACAAGAATCCATTATCATTGTAATCAATCTTCTGGATTACGCCGCCTTTTTTGAGAAAACGTGCCAACGCGTCATTGATTTCCTCATGAGAAACTTCGCTTACTTTTTTAGCTGTCTTAGCCATTTGTTACCTTATTATAAATTTAGTGTTAACAACTCCTTTCTGAATGCAGCCGGCAGTTAAGTCTTTTTGACAAATATTAAAGCCCTTATTGCCCTCTGTGCTAACATTAGAAATTTGGGGGCTGAATTTTGTTAGCACTCACTTTATAGGAGTGCTACCAGTTTGTCAAGCTTTTTTTAAAAAAAATGAATTATTTTTCAAATTAATATATTTTGGCTGCATAATCAGTCACATAAAAATCAGAATTTATCAGTGCATCCATAAGCAATCAACACCATCCAATCCCATGTGAATAAGCAAACCCAGCGAAAAAATTCTTAAATGGGGTGAAAAGAGGAAGCCAAGATAAACCACAATTGCAGGCCATGTATGTAAGATATGTACACCAATACCGCAGCGGGTCGAGTCAAAAATCGGGTCAGAAAAAAGGTGGTCCAAATCAACAGCAATGGTTAATGCCATGATGAAAAACGGACTGATCCATTTATTCTGCCAAACAATTTTTGCCACCGCGAATGGTACAAAAAAGTGGAGGATCATGTGCAGGATGGTGCGTTCCATTAAGAAATTGTTTTTGAATTATTGAATTAAGTTTTTATAATTCAGGATGCATGATTAAACTTCTTCCTGTGAAAAGCACATAACATCTTGAATATTCTCTGCAGCACATAACCACATAATCAGTCGGTCAATTCCCAGAGCCATTCCTGAACTTTCAGGCATTCCCTGCTCAAGACTTTTTAGAAATTTTTCATCCAATGGAACTGCTTCACGTCCCTCTGAAAGTCTGTTTTTCAAGTCTTGCTCGAATCGGCGGCGTTGCTCAAAGGGGTCTGTCAATTCAGCAAATCCATTGGCTAATTCCATGCTGTTCACATAAAGCTCAACACGCTCCGCAAATCCGGGACGTTCTGCAGATTGTCTTGCAAGACTTGCCAGGGGAAGAGGCCAGTCATAAACAAACAGAGGAGTTGATTCGATAAACTTTGCGTGGATATGGTTCCAGAGTTGAAAAAAAGTTTGTTCATAAGCCAACGACTCTGTGAGTTTTGAAACATCAGGAAAATCGACAAATAACTTCTCATTTCCTGTTTGTTGTGCTTTTGTGCGCAGTTTTTCAGCAGTTTCAGAACCATCTAAATCAATGTCCAAATGTTTTTTAAATAACGCACTTACAGATTCACGCGGCCACGGTGGTGATGGGATCTTTATGGAAAGGTTATCTGACGCAACTGTTACCGCAAGATTTACAACAATTTGCTCAATATCAGTCATCAACTTTTCCAATGGTTGATGAGTTCGGTACCACTCAAGCATTGTGAATTCAGGGTTGTGCAAGTGGCCTTTTTCAGCATCACGAAAGCAGTGAGTTAGCTGATATATTTTATTAAAACCACCAACTAATAGCCGCTTCATTTGAAACTCCGGAGAGGTTATTAAGTATCCTTTATCTGTTTTTATAGGGTAAAACTGCGCTTCCGGACTTGGTGCTGAAACAAGCAGTGGTGTTTCTGTTTCAATAAAATTTTGCTGGTCAAACCATTTTCTTATACTGCCAATAATTTTATGTCGCGTCCGGATCAGTTCCATTCTTGCAGGTTTTTTTACCGGATGTATCCAGCGAAGAATATCTCCTTGTGCATCAAAATTTAATGCAGATTGTTTAATATTTATATTTTCCAACCTGCTGTGTTGATTTATCACAAATGAAATTAGTGATCCCACTGGCAGCTCAATTTTTTCTGCCAGAATAAAATGATACAATTGTTCCTTAATCAAAACTAAAATTTGATTGTCATGCTCAGAGTATTATAAAACCCGTCCATGGTACGAACCTGATGGCAGAGAACCTTCCGAACTACGCGAAGAGCTGGACATGATCAGTAATCTATTTAATTTTTACCTGAAGTATTTTAGCTGGAATTGAGGAGACAATATTTTCTAGGAAAAATGATTAGACGGATTTGATGTTTTCCCTCAAAGTTTTTACTCTGAGGGACAATGGAGCTATGCTGCTGGGAAAATACCTGCTTTGAAGAACTTGTGTGTTGGAAATGATTTTATGCTTACAAGTATTTGTTTCTAAATAAATTGCTTTAGAGCTTTAGCTAAGATTCACTTTTTACTCGTTCCACATATTCGCCTGTTCGTGTATCAATTCTTAGATTATCACCTTCATTAATAAATAGAGGAACGTTAACGGTATATCCGGTGGTAACTATCGCAGGTTTCGAAGCACCTGTAACAGTATTACCCTTCTCTCCCGGGGCAGTTTCTGTTACTTCCAAAACAACAAAATTAGGCAAGGACAATCCTATTGGTCGTCCCTGATAATAACTAACTTCTACATTCATGTTTTCAGTCAAATAATTAGCATTTTCCCCAACAATGCTGTTTTCCAGACTCACTTGTTCGTAATTACCGGAGTCCATAAAATGATAATTGCCGTCACTATAAAGATACTGCATGGTACGATCTTCCGTGTCAGCAGGTTTTAGTTTCTCTCCGGATTTAAAAGTTCGATCTAAGACCGCGCCGGTTATCAAGTTTCGGACCTTGGTCCTGGTAAATGCTGAACCTTTGCCTGGCTTTACAAACTGAAATTCGATTACGATGAATGGTTCACCATCCATTTCAATCCTTAATCCTTTTTTAATATCTGAAGTATCGTACACTGAAATTATTTGGTTGATAATATTATGCTGTTTTTAAAATGTAGCACTGAATATGACTAAAAGGAAAAAGTTCATGTTTCAAAATGCAGCTTTGAATAATTGAGCAGAAATGCCCATTTCCTATGATTTTAACTTATTTTGAAATGAAAGGGTATTACAAGCATAATAACAAATCTAGTTTATTTTATGAAACTCGTGATCAGATTAAATCCTTCCCATGTTTCAGAAAAATTTCTTAAGCATGAAAAATTACATATCTCGATAGTATTTTAAAAAAAAGAAATCTGCTAAAGAATTTAGATTGATGTCTTCAACAGTAATCTCCAGACTTGCGCCCACTCCAAGCGGCAATCTTCATATTGGCAATGCTTTTAATTTTTTGCTGACATATTTACTTGTACATTATCATGAAGGATTATTGCATCTTCGAATTGATGACCTGGATGGTCCAAGAGTTGAGCGTTCCTCTGTGGAGGATATATTTGTACAATTGGAATGGCTTGGTATTGACTATCATTATGGTCCATCCGGACCGGATGAATTGTACTCAAGACATTCACAACAGTTACGCATTGATCGATATCACCATACAATTGAAGTTCTAATGAAATCAGGGCACTTGTTTGCCTGTGAATGTTCGCGCTCTGAAATCAGACAATTCTCCAGTAGTACAAATTATCCAGGAACATGCAGAAATAAAAAACTTGATTTTATGAAGGAAAATCAAGCTTGGAGAGTTAAAGTACCTGAGGAAACTATAGTCAGCTGCAGGACTTTAACAAACCAAAAGAAGAATATCGATTTAACAACAAAAATGGGTGATTTTGTAATCAGAAGAAGAGACGGTCTTCCTGCATATCAGATTGCGTCACTGATTGATGATCTGGAAATGGGTGTAAATCTTGTAGTTCGGGGACATGATTTACTGGCATCTACCGCCGCGCAGCTTTTTCTGTCAAAATGCTTGAAAGATTCATTTTTTCCTGCTGCTTACTTTGTCCACCATCAACTGATGAAAAATGAATCTGGAGAAAAACTTTCTAAATCATCAGGAGATCATTCTTTGCAAACGTTACGGTTAAAATATAGCAGTCCGTCTGTTATTTTTCAGCAAAGCGCAAAACTGCTCAATCTTCCATTTCAGGATATTCAGACACTTGAAGACTTGAAAGAAGTGTTCCTGTCAGCAATGGTTCAAAATAACCGTTTGATGTCTTTACTGGACTAATTGGAAATGTTTATGAAATGAATTGGACTTCCAGAATTTCTACTTCAATTTTACCTTTGGGAATAGGTATGGTAAGTGTATCACCTGCAGACCTGCCGATCAAGGCACGCGCAATAGGCGAGGAAATAGAAATTTTATTTTGCTTAATATCTAACTCATCATCACCTACAATCTGATAGTTCCGGACTTCTTCAGTATCAATGTCCTCAAAAGTAACTGTTGCTCCAAAGACGACCTTATCTCCGGAAAGTTTTTCAATATCAATTACATTTGCATGTGCCAGTTTCGCATTCAGTTCCTGGATTCTGCCTTCAATAAACCCCTGCTGTTCTTTCGCGGCATGATATTCTGCATTTTCCTTTAGATCACCGTGCTCCCTTGCGGAGGAAATAGCATTCACTACCGCAGGCCGCTCAATGCTGACCAGCTGTTTCAGTTCCTTTTTTAAACTTTCATATCCCCCCTTGGTTATAGGGTAAGAGTCTTTCATTGATGAGTTATCTAAAAAAATTTTACTTTGCTGTCTCAATTATAAAATAAAGAAGATCAACAGGATAGATGGTGGGAGTCAAATAATCAAGTTGTGTGATTCATCGCAAGCTAGGCATAACCCATTTGTATTGATCGCGGTAAACAGAGATCATTTCACCGCGGTCATCATCAGGCATGTTACGTCTAATTATACGTGCTAAAGAGGTGTTCATTTCCTGTAAATTTTGCATGGCATAGTAATGTGAAACTCTTCTATCCCAGCATTTTTTCACTTTCCTGGATTCATAAACTGAATCTGATGCGGCATAGAATGCCTGATAGAGCTGATTGTCACTTCTTTCGTCAAAAAACAGAGCTAATCCAGACTTTGCTTCCTCATGAAGATTAAAGGCTCGTTCAATCACAAGATCAGCGCAGTTTGTTGGTGTGGTCTGTTCTTTTGTAAAACCGATAATATTTGAACATCCGGAACCAACAAAGAGAATTCCGGAAACAATAAAAAACAATAATTTATTTTGTGACACTAAACTCATTTTTTTCTGTTCAATTTGTTATAAGGTTTATAAGTCAAACAAGCGATGACCAATTCCATTAATTATTCAATGAAAATGATCTGTTATTTTATTCGGCAAATATGCGTGAAACTTTAGAATAAATTTGATGTATTTCCTTTTTATACTATGGTGATGCTCAACTTCGTCAATTGTTCCACTTCGCCTTCCAATATGTCTCCTCTGTTCAAAGGACCAACACCTTCTGGTGTTCCGGTGAAAATCAAGTCTCCCGGACAGAGTTCAAAATATCCGGACAGGATTGATATTATTTCAGGTACCGACCAGATCATTTCCGAAATATCCCCCTGTTGACGAATCTCTCCGTTAACATTTAATGTGATCTTACCCTGTTCCAGGTGTCCAACTTCATCTACTTTATGTAGTACAGAACAAGGTGCAGAATGGTCAAATCCCTTTGCAACACTCCAGGGGCGGCTTTTCTTTTTGGCCTCTTGCTGCAGATCACGCCGGGTTAAATCCAAACCAACTGTATAACCAAACACATGATTGAGTGCTTCAGTTGTGGGAATGTTGATCCCTTTCATTCCTATAGCAACAACCAATTCAATTTCATGGTGCAAATTTTTTGTTGCCGGAGGATAAGAGATATTTGAGCCATGACGACAAACCGCATCTGCAGGCTTGCTGAAGAAAAAAGGCGCATCACGTTCAGGATTTGACCCCATTTCACGCATGTGTTTTGAATAATTCTGTCCAACGCAATAGATTCTGTGAACAGGAAAAAGCTCTTCAGTTCCGGTGACAGACAGCGCTGGTATTTCATGTTTTGCAAAAACGTATCTCATCTCTTTTCATCTACATTGTTAAAATATTTTCATCTAATTTCATTCCTGGCTTTGCGGAAACCCGCAACCATCATTTTGTTTTGTCAACGCATGTTTGTCAACATAGATGATTGCATAATCTCACTATACTGCTTATGCTGAATCGAACAGCATTTGCAGATCATGATACAAAATGGTTAAACGTTGTAAAATTCAAACATTTGCTTAGCAACTAAAAGCTTTTGAGGCATCTTCAGAATAAAAATCTTTGAATTATCCAGTAATCCATGCTGAAAAACAAGCTCTCCTTACAGATCGGCTGGGGTCATTGTGATCCAGCAAAAATAGTTTTTTATCCGAATTATTTCATTTGGTTTGATCAGAACGCACATCTTTTATTCGATAAAGCGGGAGCAAACATGGCCGATCTGATGGAGGAATATGGGGTTGTGGGACTACCAATTGTGGATACACATGCAAAATTTCTTTATCCATCTTCTTATGGTGACTTGATCGAAGTCACAAGTTGGGTCAGTGAGTGGCGTGAAAAAACGCTGATTACATCACATGAAATCCACAACAAAGGTCAACTTGCCGTAAAAGGCACTGAAGTACGTGTATGGGCAAAACAGCATCCCGAAGACCCCAAACGGTTGCAGGCGAAATCCATTCCGGACTCTCTAAAAGTCCGCTTTGAGGGATAAGTCTTGTTTTTTTATCATCATCTTGAAATCCTGAAATTGTTTTTGTTTGAAGCCACTGCATTTGTTCTTGTAAACCAAAATTATTCCAGAAGTCCTGATCTTCAGCTTTCAGGAAAGGTGGATTAATGTTACTTCCATTTCCAGGAGAAAATATATCAGCATGCCAACACTAACAAGTTTAGCAAAATCCTGTGGTTGAGCAGCAAAATTCGGTCCGGTCGGATTGAAAAAGCTACTGTCTTCTTTGCCGCAAAATTATGATAAAAATGTGCTGGTTGGATTTGACACCAGTGATGATGCTGGAGTGTATCTGCTGAATGATGAGCAGGCTCTTGTCTTCACCGCAGATTTCATCACACCACCGGTAGATGATCCATTCATATACGGTCAAATTGCTGCAGCCAATTCACTCAGTGATATTTATGCAATGGGAGGCAAGCCATTAACTTGCCTGAATCTTGTTGGATTCCCTTCAGGGAAACTTGATGATGAAATTTTAGAGGGAATAATTACAGGCGCACTGCAAAAAATAACTGAGGGGGGAGCAGTCCTTTTAGGAGGTCATACCACCGATGATGATGAACCAAAATTTGGACTGACAGTGACCGGTCTTGTTCATCCTGATAAAATTTGGAGAAACAGCGGAGCGCGGCCTGGTGATCATTTGATCCTGACTAAGGCAATCGGCAGCGGAGTTTTGTTAAACGCCAATAGGAAGAAATTGGTTACAGAAAAAGCGATGCGGGAATGTCTGGATTCCATGATCAAACTTAATAAAACAACAGCGGAAGTGATGGACGGTTTTGAAATACATGCTGCAACAGATATCACTGGATTTGGTTTCGCGGGGCATGCCCTGGAAATGGTTCCTGGTGCAGACTTAACATTTAATTTTACTTTGAATGAAATCCCGGTTTTGAACGAGGCAATGCAAATGTATCAAAATGGTATCGCCACAAGAGTTAATAAAATCAACCGCAGCATGGTTGAACAATATTGGTCAATTCCCCAGGAATGCACTCCTGAGCAGCAGGAACTATTACTTGATCCGCAAACCAGCGGTGGTCTTTTGTTTGCTGTTCCGGAAGATCAATCCGCTTCAATTTTGGCAGCACTGCATGATGCTGGTGTTACCTCTTCCAAACGTATAGGCTTCGTAAGCAATTACAACAAAGCAAAACTGATCTTCAATTAATACCCCCTCCTGAATAACACTCACAGTTTAAATCACAATTTATAAAATAACTTGAAAATACTCAGTATTTTAGATATACTGAGAAGTTATTTTTTATTTTATTTTCTAATTTACTCGTTATAAATATCAGATTGGGCTATGAACCCCGCATCACAAAAAATTCTTGAAAACACCAGAAATATCGGTATCTCCGCTCACATTGATAGTGGTAAAACAACACTTACGGAGAGAATACTGTACTATACAGGAAAAATTCACAAAATTGAAGAAGTCCGCGGAGGTGGCTCCGGAGCAACGATGGATCACATGGAACTGGAAAAAGAAAAAGGAATCACCATCACCTCTGCTGCAACCAGTGTGGATTGGAATGACAAAAAAATAAACATTATAGATACACCCGGCCATGTTGATTTTACAGTTGAAGTTGAACGTTCTCTTAGAGTTCTTGATGGAGCAATAATGATTCTTTGCGGAGTGGCAGGTATACAGTCACAATCGATTACTGTAGATCGTCAGATGAAACGCTACAATGTACCGCGTCTTGCGTTTGTAAATAAACTGGACCGAATGGGGGCAAATCCACATAATGGGATAAAAGGGATTTGTGAAATTCTTAAATTGAATGCTGTTGCCATGCAGCTGCCGATTGGGCTTGAAGAAGATCACAAAGGAGTGCTTGACCTGATCACAATGAAAGCCAATTATTTTGACGGTGAACATGGGGATGAACTGCGCACTGAGGAAATCCCTAATGATATGCTGGCAGATGCGGAGACATATAGGGCAGAGATGTTGGAGGCAGTTTCCATGTTTGATGATCAAATGATGGAAGATTTGCTTGAAGATAAAGAGATTTCAGAAGATACCATCCACGCAGCAATAAAAAAAGGTGTACAGGCACTTGAGTTCTGTCCTGTATATATGGGAAGCGCGTTTAAAAATAAGGGTGTTCAATTGCTCCTTGATGCAGTCACTCGCTATCTGCCGTCACCTCTTGAAGCAGTGTCAACCAAAGCTACTGACATCAAAACACAGGAAGAAATTATTTTGAGTTGTGATCCGGACAAGCCAACTGTGGCAATGGCTTTCAAGCTTACAGAAGAGCAGTTTGGACAGTTGACATACACCCGTATTTACCAGGGTAAACTGTGTAAAGGTGAGCAAGTCATTAATTCCAGAACAGGCAACAAAATGCGAGTCGGCCGCATGGTAAGAATGCATTCTAATGACCGTGAAAACATTGATGTCGCGGAGGCAGGTGATATTGTAGCGATGGTCGGTGTCGATTGCGCTTCAGGTGATACTTTTTGCGGCGAAGGAGCCCGTGTTTCATGTGAATCTATTTTTGTGCCGAATGCTGTTATTTCTCTGGCAGTAAAGGGAAAAAATAATGAACAGCACATAAAAATGAGTAAGGCAATGGGACGATTCACACGGGAGGATCCGACTTTTCACGTTACTACTGACGAAGAGTCCGGAGACACGTTAATTTCAGGGATGGGTGAACTTCACCTGGATATTTATATTGAAAGAATGCGTCGTGAATTTGGAGTAGATGTAATTGTTGGCGCTCCTCAGGTTAACTATCGAGAAGCAATTTCCTCTGCGGCAGAATTTGATTATTTGCACAAAAAACAAACCGGTGGATCAGGACAGTTTGCCGGTGTGAGTGGAGCTATTGAACCACTGCCTCTGGATCATGACGAGGGGTTTGAATTTGTTAACAAAATATTTGGTGGCTCAATTCCATCTGAACATATTCCCGCATGCGAAAAAGGCTTTAGAGATGTAATGGAAAAAGGACCCCTGGCTGCATTCCCCATGGTTAATATCAAGGTCACACTAAACGAAGGGAAATACCATGAGGTTGATTCAAGTGATTTAGCTTTTCAGCTTGCATCACGCTACGCTATGCGTCAGGCAGTCGGGAAGGCAAATGCGGTGTTGCTGGAACCTGTTATGAAAGTAGAGATTGAATCTCCAAGTGAGTTTCAAGGACCAGTGATCGGAGATCTTAGTTCCAGGCGGGGTGTGGTTTACGGCACAGAAATGAAAGGCGATGAGACAGTAATCAATTCGGGAGTCCCCCTTGGAGAAATGTTTGGTTACGCGACAACTCTTCGTTCTATGACTGCGGGAAAAGCAAATTACTCCATGGAATTTGAAAAGTATGCAGAATGTCCAAAATATGTTCAGGAAAAAGTGATTAAGGAACGACAGGAGAAACTCAAGGAGAAAGAGGATTAAGACAGATGGAATTCAGCAATTTGTTCCACTACTGTTTCTTGCATCTCAATGGTCATTCCAGGATAAATAGGCAGAGCAAGTACTTCTTTTGCGGCAGTTTCTGAAACAAGGAAATCACCTTTCTTTCCTCCCAAATGCAGAAAACATTCTTGCAGATGAAAAGGGAGTGGGTAATAAATTTCAGATGCAATTTCCCGTGCTGACAAAAAGGACTGCAACTCATCTCGCCTTTCAGTCCTGATTACATACTGGTTATATATATGAGGATTTTGTAGAGTATCAGGATGCCTGACTTGTGGTGTCTGAACTTTTCCTGCTAAACCTGCTTCAGCAAATAACCTATTGTAGTTTTTAGCATTTTCTTGACGCTGCCTGTGCCATCCATTTAAATTAGGCAGCTTAATCCGGATCACCGCCGCCTGAATTGGATCAAGTCTGAAGTTACCTCCGATCACTCGATGGTAATATTTTCTCTCACCTCCATGCACCCGTTTTAATCGCAAAAGTTCAGCCAATTCAGAGTTGTTGACTGTAACGATCCCACCATCTCCTATTCCTCCTAAATTTTTTGAAGGAAAAAACGAAAAACAGCCAAAATCCCCTAAACTCCCCGCACGCTTCTTTATCCCATCAACTTCACATTCAGCGCCAATTGCCTGCGCGCAGTCTTCAATTACAGGAATATCAAACTGTTCTGCAATTTTATTAATTTCAGCCATATCTGCGCATTGTCCGTATAGATGAACAGGAATAATTGCTTTTGCTCGGTTTCTATTTTCCTCATCCATTTCGGACAAAGTCATTTTCAATTGCTCCGGATCAATATTGAAGGTTTCCGGATCAATTTCCACAAATACAGGAGTCGCATTCAATCGTGCAACTACTCCTGCAGTGGCAAAGAATGAGAAGTTACTTGTTAACACAAAATCTCCGGGGCCAACGTCTAAAACCATTAAAGAAAGCAACAGCGCATCGGTTCCGGAAGATACTCCAACTGCGTCTTCAGTACCGCAATATTCCGCTATTTCTTTTTCAAGGCCATCAATTTCAGGCCCCATGATATAACGCGTTGAATCAATAACCTGGGTTACTGCATCAACAATTTCATCACGCAACTCCTCCAATGGAGGACGCAGATCAAGCAAGGGAACTTTCATGTATGAAGTGAATGGAGTTTTTCTGATTAGTTAGTGAGTAAAAACTGGAGATTGATGATAAAATTCTCAAATTGAATCTGAAAGCTCAAAATCAAACAAGAACCCAAATATCATATAGAGCGTGTGTATATGCTGTTATGGCGAATCCACGCACAAAATAGAGGACTGTAAACAACAACCCTGCTGACCATCGAAACATGAAACTGTACAGCTCCCATGAATCAGCCATGGTACCGACATAGTGGCTAAGTGAGAAAAGGAAGGATGCAAGTAAAACTGATACTACAACCGCAATGACATATTTCTTGAATAGAGGTTTTAGCAGAAAAAAGAGCAGATTCAGTAAAAGCACTCGAAAAATAATCTCTTCGAATAAACCAGCACCTATTGAAAGTGCCAGATTTTGTATTAATCCATTTCCCGTTCCTCCGGAGGCAAGCCCGCTTAGTCGTAAAATAGACTGCAGCACTGTTCCAAGAATCAAACTGTAAGCAAGAGCCTCAGCGAACATCAGCGCAAAGTAATTTGCCTTCAGTTTGATTCCCCTAGCTTGGGTTTTAGCTAATGGAATTAAAGCCAGTGAGATGCCGATCAGCACAAAGGCCAGGTGTTGTGCTTGCAGATCAAAGGCCATTAAAAAAGTGCGGATCCAGACATCGGCGGCATTTCTGATTCCCCAATATCTTGACTGGCTTAGGACAATCAGAATTTCATAAATAATCAGCAAAGGCAGCGCTGCAACCACAGAGTAATATGCTGAGCGAGAATAACGCCAATAATTACTCATCCACTATCCGTTATGACTATTAAGAAATGAAAAGATATAATCTGGAAGCTAATATAAGACACACTTCAGAAGCGTGTAATTTGGACAGAGTCTATGTATTTAAGGTTTTTAAGTTTGTTTGCCAACTCTTTAGTTTCTGAACGCTCCAATTTCCCTACACGTACCCGATAAAGTGTTTTATTGCCTGCAGTGTGCTGAAAGATAAATGCATCATCAAAACCGTTTTTCCTAAGCTTTTCAACCAGCTTTTTTGCATTTTCATGTTTGCGGGAAGCAAATACCTGGACGGTGTATCTTGCATCTTTTTTGGTTACTGCAGCAGGTTTTTGTACAACAGGAGTCTTTACTGCATCCGGACTTGCTGGTGAGGTAACAATTTTTGAATCTGATTTTGGGACTTCAGGTTTTTCCGGCTTCGATATTTCCGTTTTGGAGAGTTCGGTTTTTTCAGCCTCAGCAGATTTTGGTTTTTCAGGAGTAACAGGTTCAGGTTTTTTTGGAGTTTTCAAATCAGGCTTTTCAGGTGTTTTTGTCAGCTCTTCAGTTTTCTTTTTCAAGACACGCAATTCTTCCAGATCAAGTGATTCCTGATCTTTTTTTCGCTCGCTCAATCCAAAGAACTTCAGGTCTTCTTCTGACAATGGTTTATCAGCTGAAATATCTGTATCCACATCAGGATATTCTGGCGGACGCTGCATACTTTTTTCAGTAACCATCCCCAGATAAAAAACAGCAACAAGACTGAAGGTACTCAAAGAAATTAGGAGCACAACAATCGGTAAGGACAGATGAATTCGAAAAACTTTTTTCCCTTGTGATTCCTGCATATCAACTATTTATTTGCTTTGACTGACTGGGGCCACCTTCCCATGGTCCTTTAATTGTGGGTTTCTCCAGGAACTGACTTAAATTTTTCAGAAAATTCTCTCGGCTAATTTCCCGAGCGCCCAAACTCAAGAGATGTTTTGTAGTCATTTGACAATCGATCATCTTTATACCTACCTGCTGAGCAAATTCTGCAAGTGCTACTAAGGCCGCTTTGGAAGAGTTACTAATTGTACTGAACATCGATTCCCCAAAAAAACATTGTCCCAACGAAATTCCGTACAGACCTCCTGCTAATTCATCATCAAGCCAACTTTCAACAGAATGTGCATAACCTTCCTGATGCAATTCAGTGTAAGCTTGCTGCATTTCCGGAATAATCCAGGTTCCTTTACCTTGTTCGGTTCTGACATCAGCACAGGCTTTGATAACATTCTCAAATGCAGAATCGAAGCGTATTTCAAACTGTTCCTTACGCAGTACTTTGCGCAGGCTGCGGGAGATTTTCAACTCTTCCGGAAACAATACCATGCGCGGATCTGGAGACCACCATAAGATAGGTTGTCCCACCTCATACCATGGAAAAATTCCCTGGCGGTATGCTGCAAGTAATCGTTCTTTTGTTAAATCACCTCCAACCGCTAATAAACCGTCAGCTTCGGCTTCTTCTGTCGGCGGAAATAATGGGACATCAGGAATAAGCTGATACACAGGCATGGCAACGTAATATAGATGGCATTGAATTTTTTTTGCCTCAATCAGACTTAAACGAAGCGCAGACGATTTTTGGTTACTTGCGCATATCAGTCAGGAAAAGGCAATTCTCATGCCATAAAATGGCTAGCAGATGGAAAGTAAAAAGAGGCGCGAAGAGTACTGTAAGTTAAATTATCTCAGATAATTCGCTTGTTTTTGATGCTCTAAATTATTTCTTAAGGGGAATTAATGTAGGCATGCAAATTTGAAATTTCCTGATCCAAATGAGGCAGTAAAGGCATTATGTTGGTGGTCCTTTTTGGTTTGTAATGATTCGGATATTTTCCTAATACAATTTTTTTAGTTAGAAGTTCCTTTGAAGAACCAAAAATCTGGGGTCCAATACTTCCCTGTTTTTTTGGATTATTATTATGACATGCTACACAATTAGCAAAATAAACAACCCTGCCTTTCTCAATATCTGATTTTGATCCAATGGTCTCATTGACTTTATTTTGACCCTGTTCTGATTCTACCTCATCCTGTTTTTGTTTTTTCTTTTCACAACTGGAAATAAGCAACAAAAGTAGTAGAGCTAAAAAATATCTTCGCATTCTTTGAAATGGATTTATGTGTATCTGAAGAGGAGATATTTTTACTGCTCCCGGAATGGAGTAACAGGGAGCAGTAACAAGTGGCGGAAGGTAAGTTCTTAATAATGGCTATCAGCGCTTTTTTTGCAGGTTTTCAGCAAGATACGCAAGCACTGATTTATCGTTGATTGATTAGCACTTATACCAGTAAACCTATAGCTCCAAAAAGAACAACCGTAAGGATCACACCTGAAGTGATGACGCCTTTCACGCTTGCCATAGGCCCTGGTTTGCCGACTATGGCGTTAATTTCAATCAATCCGATAATTATTGCCAATACCCAAAAAAGTGTTGTGTAACTCGTTTCTTCTGTCACAACAAGAGGGTAGTGACTTGCTGATCCCATAAATAAAAGCATCGGGAATGAAAACAAGGTGTTTGTTCTTGATGCCAGTCCTGCTTTTGCAGTACAATCCGCGACTTCTGGCAGAGGCTCACCGCCTTCAGCAACCTGATTAGTTGATGCAATAACGATTTGCTGTTTGGGCCAAATAATCAGCCAAACATTTAAAAACATCAATGTTCCGAGAACGCTGCCGGTAAGAATTAATATTCCCCAGGATGATGCAAAAACTCCCCATCCACCTTGCACTCCTTTGCTGTGCAATGTCAGTGCGCCTGCCAGGAATGTAAACATAGCCCCCCATCTAAACCACCAGAGAGCCCGAGGGACAAGTTTCTGAATTGCTGCCGATTTTGCGGAAGCTTCAGTTTCCTTAAACCATTCTCCTTGAACAAAATTGAAATAATATAATAACCCAATCCATGTAATACCCGCTAGAAAATGAATCCAGCGCAACAGCATATCCCATGCCTGTATTGAGAAAATTTCCATAGTACCTCCTGATTATTAATGAATTAAAGTGTAAAATTTACATTGTTTTTCAGCATTATTCAAGATTTTTTCTTTAAACTGCTTGCAAGCGAGTCCAATAATTCTTCCACTTCTCTCTTCGGATTGTGATGAAATGAATAATCAAGCACACAATCGGCTATCGAATTGTAGCGTTCATTGCGGAAAGAGATAAGTTCTCTATAGCAGCGTCTGAGGGCGTTTTGATGGGTTTCTCCCTTGCGAGGCTTATATTTCCCCTCCCAGATTACCGGTTTCGGATCATTAAGGTAGGCTTCAAAAAGCTCTTCATGTTTTTCCGCGGGAAGTTTCAAATGTACCATCTTTGTAAAAGTACGCAGACGTTTGAGCAGATTTTTTTTGAGGTAAATCAGACTTCCTGTGGTGTCCACCACAACCGGAAAATTGTTTTCAACAGACTGTTCCAATTCATCACAAATCTGCTCAATAACAGCTTCTTCCAGTTCCAGATATAATTTCTCTGCTTCAGTGTATCCTTCAGAAAATGGTTGTCCCATCCAATTGGCAAGGTTTAATGTTGCCTTGCCTTTCTTGGAGAGTTCCAGCCCCAGACGTTCGGCAATCATTTTGTCACAATTATACCTTCGGTATCCTTTTTCTTCCATTCTTCTCGACCAGTATGACTTTCCTGCTCCGGACATGCCGATCAAAGCGAGGTTAACAGTGTTTGTTTTCCTCAGTGTTTGGGGAACCGCAGGCTCTGGCATAGATTTAAGAGTAATATGTGAAGCGGGAATTTCGCCAAATCAGGAATGATTCAGCAGATTGGAATTTTCAATAAATTCATATATTGTTCATCGTTCAAGCGAAAAATACCTTTTACATTAGAAATACTTACACATGTTTCGTTTGGGTCAAGACCCAGTACCAAATGCTTTTCCTCATCCAATTGAAGGAAATAAAAAATTGTCAGGTTTTCCTGCATTTCCTCAAAATAGAAACCAACCTTGACAATTCCTTTCGATATAAGGTCTTCAATTAAATCTTGCAGATCATCTTCTTGTAATCCGGGAATATTCTCGAAAGCACCGGAGAAAGGAAAAGTGCTGATCGCGTATTTAAGAATTGCTTCTTCCAGTCCATTTCCCAGCATCGAAGCCTGAATTTTTTCGAAACCAATTTTTCCCTCAACAGACTCTACCTTTTTTTTGCTCTCAATTTTCATCCCTTCCTCTCCATTTTGTAATGTTGATGCAAGTCTGATTTCTGCTTTAGATACTTCAGGTTATCCGTTTCCTTTTCCAATAGTAAAGTTTTTTTCTTTAAAAACCCAATCATATTATTTTAATGTCCCAAAGTATCCAAGACTACGTTCCACCACAAGAAATGTTGTTACTGAAAGCAAAAGCAAAATCACCGCAACTGCTGAGGCGTAAGAAAAACGATATCCTGAAATTGCTCCATAAATTTCCAGCGGAAGAGTGCGTACTGTGTGATCAGCAATCATCATGGTGGAATTAAGTTCTCCAAGAGAAAGCGAGAAGCTGAAGAAAAAGGCAATCAATAAAGTTTTCCGCAGCCATGGCCATAAAATCCGGAAACCGTATTCAAATGGGTTTTTGCCCAGCATTTTTGATTCGCTGTGCCATTGCGTTGGAATAGTTTCCAAAGTCGGCAAAACAACTCTTATCCAATAAGGACAGGTCAGCAGCGCGTGCATTGCTATAACCACAAATATAAGCGGAACAGTTTCAGTCAGATGCCTCTGATAAAAATGGAACCATGCTACACCAAAAACTACTGTTGACAATGCAAGTGGAAAAAGTGTCAGCATTTCCCAGAATCTGCGTAGCGTACCTTTTCGGTAGGCAATTAAACTAACAAGTCCAAGTCCGCATAAGGATGATAACAGCGCGCTTCCAAAACCAATGCGCAAGGAGTTCCAGAGAGACGGCAGGAACTGATTGTTTTCACGCCAGCTGAATAATCTGCTGTACCATTCCACTGTGTAAATCCATTCTCCATTCTCAAACTTGCGGAATGAATCCACAACAATAGCAGTCAGAGGTCCCAAGGCAAATATCAGTACAACTGCAATCCAGAACAAAGCAAACCATGCTTGTGAGGAACGCTCCCTCAGCTTTTCCGGAAGCCAGATTTTGATTCCGGATTTCTGTTCAACCCTTCGGTCTCTTCCTCTGAGCAATATTGCCATGCCGATCAGGCTCAATCCACCTTGAAGGAAAGCTAAACTTGCAGCTCCGGAGAAATCAAGTTCAATTCGCGCAAGCTGATAAATTAATACTTCAATTGTGGTGTAACGAATTCCACCGCCCAAAACCAGAATTATTGCGAAGCTGTTCATGCAGAGCAAAAATATCAAAACAAAGGCCGAGCCGATAGACGGCAGCAGCAATGGAAAAGTAATGCCGAAAAAACGCCTTGTGTTTCCTGCACCCAGAGATCGTGCGGCCTGCAGATATTTCAGAGAAATATTCTCCCATTGATCAGCAATGATTTTCATGGCCAGCGGGAAATTGTAAAAAACATGCGCAATCAATATTCCCGATAAAGAATAGAGAAAATGCACAGGCGGTTCATCAGTTCCGAGCAATGACATCAACGCACGATTTATCCAGCCGTTGTTGCCAAAAAACAGCACCATCGCCAGAACTACCAAAATTGAAGGAAGTATAAAGGGAAGATAGGTCAGCAGACGAAACCAATGCTTTCCTGGAAAATTATAATGCGTTAACAGCCATGCTCCGGGGAAGCCAAAAAGGATTGAAAGAACCGCGCTTAAAAAAGCCTGATATAGTGAAAAAAGAATGACCCCTAAATTCCACGGATCACTCAAAAACTCTTTGAAGAAAGACCACTGCAGAAAATTGTCTTCCGGATGCAAAGGATTGCTTCCGGAAAGAAAATTCAGAACTGGAAAGTAAAATCCGGCTCCAAGCAAAATCAAAGCGGAGATTTGCAGCAGCCGTAAAGGATGTGATTTCACAATTGGAAAATGAATACTCCGACATTTCTCGTGACCATTTGAAAAGTGGCTCTCAAGAGTGATGTCTATTCATGGATTTATTGAATGCGGCACGTGCATTTTTAATGCTTTCTTCCGGACTTTCTGAACGTAACCATGTTCCGGATGTCCTGGAAAAAGCATCTGTTTTTTCAGACATTTTGGTTTGTTCTGCGTACAATTTAATGGCAGACTCAATTACAGATTTTTTTGTTGTGCCCAGTTCATCTGCTAAAATACCAATTTGTTGAATGATGCTTTCATCAATACGTGAAGATAAAACTTTGTCCATAACATACTCCTATATAAACGTTTACTTATAAAGGTAGGAATAAATTATTCATGTAAATGATTCAAATGAATAATACACACGAAATAAATTTTCATAATTTCCTGTAGGCTCTTTATCTGTCTTTTCATTTCCATTACAGACCAGTTTTAATGGATTTATTCAACTTCATATAATTCACGTTTAGTCTCATATTTAACGTCAACCAATAATTTGAACTGATTATTTGAAAGATTAGAAATCAATTCTTCTGGCCTAAAAGGAGATTGTGCCTACACTGTAGGCACTTTCTCCCTATCCCTGAAAGGGATAATAATCGGTGTTGGTAAAAGGTCATTTATTCCGACATGGCCCTTGACCATGCTTTCAGCCATTTTGAATTTTGCTTTTCCACAAGAGAGGCGCTTAATTCCGGAACAGCTTTTGGTTGCGGAGCAATCCTAAATGAATCCGGAAGCGGCTGGTGCTGGATGACCGGAAACATCCAGTTTGTCAAAGGGATTGCATTCTGGAATTTTTCTGAAAGCATGAAATCAATAAATTCCTGTGCCCGTTTGATTTTCTTTGTTCCTTTGATAATTCCCGCAAATTCAATTTGTCGATAGTGTCCCGCTTCAAACAATGCTGCCTGATAGCGCTCAGTTTTTTCATATTCTAAATGGTAGGCCGGACTGGTGACATAGCTCAAAACGATGGGCACCTCGCCTTTTGTGAACATTCCGTAAGCCGCAGACCAGCCATCTGTGACTGTGAGCAAATTCTTCTGCAGTTTTTTCCAGTAATCCAGGTAGCCGTCTTCACCAAAAACCGAGATAGTCCAGTGCAGCATAGACAAACCCGGAGAGGATGTTTTGGGATTCTCGATCACAATTTTTCTCCTGTATTCCGGATCAAGCAAGTCTTCTAAACTCCGCGGTGGATTTTTCAGTTTTTGGCTGTCATAAACAAAGGAAATGAAACCGTAATCAAAGGGTGTCACGCGATATTCTTTGTCCACAAGCAAATTCGACTGTACCTGATTCACAAGGGGAGAACGGTAAGGTATCCACAAATCATAGCTGAATGATTTTTCCAGTTCACTGTTGTTCAAACCAAGCAGAATATCAGCTTTGGGGTTTGCTTTTTCCAGAATAACACGATTGAGCACAGTTCCGGAATCCCCCGGAGTAACAACCTTGATTTTGCAGCCGCACTGCTCCTCAAAACGTTTGAAAACAACAGGTCCCGGACCCCATTCGGAGTTAAAAGATTCGTAAGTATAAATGGTTAAATCTGCCGCAAAGGCAGAGGTGAAAAAAATTCCTGTTAACATTGTTAACAGTGCAAATAATGACAGGATGATAGATTTCATAACAACCTCCAGTTTATAAGTTAGAACCAGCAAGTCACCGGAAATTCCGGAAACACATAAACCATGATCTTCGGAGGGATGAGAAAGGAAAATGATGGGAACAGATTGCAGAAACAGCAAAAGAGGAAATGTCGTTTTCCTGCGCCAGCATGATCTGGATCAGGTTCCAAGGGACTTTCTCAGGAGGTCTCATTTTTTCAAAACCGCCACCCCTAACGAAGTAATTTACAATTTAGAAATAATAGGCAGAAATGTCAAATAAAAAATGCCTTGAGCATAGAATAAAAGTTTTTTTTATTTCTTAAGCAATCAACAGGTAACAGACAAAGAAACGGTACAATCCTTGAACAGCAGAAACCCTGATATCCATATTCCACAATTAATAAAATACCTCTCACCATTGGAAGGAAGAGGCTATGCTGAGTTCATCGAATACATTCCGTTTATTTTTATTTTCCGCATCGTTGCTGATATTGGCACTGACCAACGCAAATACCGCGTTTTCGGCAAAGAATGCAAACCACTATCGTTCACACTATAAAGCCGCTCTTTTGGCTGATGCAGAGTCCGGACGTATTTTACATCACGACCGGATGCATCAAAAAATATATCCTGCATCACTTGTAAAAATGATGGTTTCCCTTATCGTGCTGGAAGAAATTGACAAGGGTCGAATCAGTTTACAGGACAGTGTAAAGGTTTCTCGCTGGGCGAGCAAAATAGGCGGACATCAGGTTTATTTAAAACAAGGTGAAATATTTCAGCTTGGAGAATTGATGAAAGCCGTTGTAATTTCATCGGCAAATGACGCGGCTGTTGCTGTGGCCGAGCATGTTTTTGGACGTGACAAGGCATTTATAAACAAAATGAACGAACGCACAAAACAGCTTGGCATGAGGAAAACAAACTTTTATTCAGTTCACGGCCTGCCTCCCGGCCGCGGTCAGAAACTGGATGAGAGTACTGCTTTTGATCTGTATCTGCTTGCCATGCAACTGTTAAAACATCCTCAATATCTCCGCTGGTCATCCACTCGTCTGGACAGTTTCAGAAATGGAACATTTCAATTATTAAACACAAACCATCGTTTAATCCGGAACTATCGTGGAATGGAAGGCATGAAAACCGGCTATCATAGACGCGCGGGATTTAATCTTGTTTCCACTGCAGTGCGAAATGGGCAGCGTTACATTTCAATAGTTCTGGGAGCCACAAATTCACGCTGGAGGAGCAGAGCCGTCACGAACTTGCTTGATTACGGTTTTGAAAATTATTTAAAATTTGAGTTGAATAAAAAAGGTAATACAGTTCCGTTTTCTGCTGCTGTAAAAGGAGGAGAATCTGAAAGAGTATCTTTGAAGTCAACTGAAACTGTAAGTATTTTATTGAGTGCGGAAGAACTTAAACGGTTGGAAATCTGGCCTCAGATTCCTTCCAAAACCGGTGCTCCTGTTGCTGCTGATCAGAAGCTTGGCAAACTGGAGTATTGGCTGGACGGAAAAATGCTGAAACAAGTTGCACTGCAAACAGAATATGCAGTACCGGAACAAAGCGTGTTATCAAAACTGACAGGAATGCTCACAAACTTGAGCGAGTCGTATTGATTCTGTCCCGCAGATTTTTGGCAGCAATTCCTGCTTTTTCTGCATAATCCTCTCCGGAAGTCGCATACAGGATGCTGCGTGAGGCGTTGATCAAATAAGGTATTTTCGAGCCGTCATCAGCATAAAGTAGCGTGTATTCCAAATCACCCCCTTGAGCGCCAACTCCCGGAATAAGGTAGGGCATCTGTCCGGAAATCTTACGGACTGCAGCAATTTTTTCCGGATGTGTTGCTCCGATAACCAAACCTGCGTTACCTGAAACATTCCACTCCCGTACTTTTTTTGCAACCTGTAAATGTAAATCCGGAAGTTGAAAATCATCTGCTCCTTGGTTAGATGTTAAGCACAGCACAAAAACACCACGATCCTTATATTCAAAAAATGGCTGGAGTGTATCCTGTCCCAGATAAGGTGATACTGTGACTGCGTCACAGCCGAAACTTTCAAATACCGCGCTGGCGTACATTTGGGCAGAATGTCCCACATCTCCTCTTTTCGCGTCCCCAATCACAGGTACTTCCGGAGATATTTTTTTTATCAATTCCTGCAGGACTTCTAATCCGGAAATTCCTAATGCCTCAAAGTAAGCAAAATTTGGTTTAAAGGCGGCAGCATAATCTTTGGTCTGATTTACTGATTTCAGCAGAAAATCCAACATTCCCTGCTGTGTTCGCGGCAAGTGCGAGGGTATTTTTTCCCAGACAGGATCAAGACCAACACATAAAAAAGTTTGCTTGGAAAAAACCTGGTTTTCCAGTTTTTCAAAAAAAGTCATGAATTCAGAAATGTGGAGGGTATGAGCTGTGCAATCAGTTCATCGAGGTATTTTTTTACAGATACAACTGCAAAGCTCAATGGAAGAAACATTGTTCAAAACAATGACATTTGCTGTGGCGTCTGTTTTTCAGGTTGGAGATTCCATTCTACATTTACGGTTTTTATGCCGAACTTTGAATCATAATGAAGCTTGCCGTTTTCTAATGCAAATCGATGCACATCACGTGTCACTTCAACATCAACTTTGCAATACTCAATGATTTTATCCAGCTTGCCCTCTTTGTACCACTGCAGCGCCTGTAAGCCATCAGCAGATTTGCCTACACCAAGAGTCGGACGCGCGATGGATTCAAGTTTAAGTCGGTGACCAAGGAGTTTTTTTAATTCAAAAAGCATATCGAAATTATTTAATCCGGCAAGATTTGTATAAAGCTGGGAACGTTGATGGGCATCCGCATGACGAACTCCGGCCACGACACGATAGTCAAAACCTACATGATTGAAACCTACAATTTGCTCTGCCCTGCAAAAATGATCGACCATTTCCAGTATTTGGTGTTCAATATACACATGGAATTGTTTATCGGAGTTGTCCCAGATAACGCCGACTGACATCCCCATGTCTTCAATGTTACCCCAGCCGCCCACTTCATCGGCAGAATATTTGGTTTCTAAGTCAAAATAGAGGGTGTGATCCATGGCAAAATTATTATCAGTTGTTTGTTGAAAAATGGATAATTACTATACTTTGTTTGAAGTGCCTCATGACGCAGACATTTCCATGATCCGCAGCGCGTTCCGCAAAAAAGCTAAATCCTGCCACCCGGATTTATTCCAACATGTTAGCTTAGAAGAGCGCAAACTTCTGCAAAAAAATTTTGTGTGTCTTTCACAGGCATACGAAACCTTAGCAGACCCAAAAAAAAGACAGCTTTTTGACATGCGGCTTAAAAAATCTGGATTTCATGCTCGACAACAACATGACCAGAAAAACAAAAGAAGCTCAAGTTATTCTTCAAGCCGTGACAGTTTCAAATTCAAACAAAATTCTGCTTTTTCCAGGAGTTCTAATAAATCTGCATCTGCAGAACCGGATGATACATTGGAGGATCTGCTGAAGGATGTGGAAGAAATTCTTGGACAATTCGGATTAAATTTCAAAGACCCTCTTGAAATGCTTGTTGATTGGGCAAGGCAAATTTTTGAGGAAATATCAGATACCTTTAATGAAGAAGTAGAACACAAAAAAGATTCAGCAGGATCAAAAAATAAATCGCAAAAGTATAAACAAAATCATAATGATCCTTTACATAATGTTGAAGAAGAATTGCAGCGCTTAAAAGCAAAAAGTGTCAAGTCTGCCTCAAAAAATAATGCATCAACTAATGCCGGATTTACAGACGCAGAGATAGAACAAGAGTTGCGAAGTATCAAAAAAAAATATAAACTTTGAAAAGCAACCACTTATCAGAAGCTAATGAACAGCCAGAAAACAACTATTGTCGTTCTTATTCCTTGTCTTAACGAAGAAATTACAATTGGCAAGGTAATTCGGGATTTTCAGGAGGCAATTCCTGAAGCGGAAATTATAGTCTTCGATAACAATAGCACCGACCGAACAGCTAACATCGCAGAAGAATCAGGAGCAAAAGTTTTTCATGAATTACGTCCCGGAAAAGGTCATGTGATTGCAAGCATGTTCCGGAAAGTAAAAGCGGATTATTACGTGATCGTTGATGGAGACGATACCTATTCTGCTGAGCATGTCAGACAACTGCTGAAGCCTGTACTTGAAGGGAATGCTGAAATGGCAGTTGCCTCTCGTCTGACAGAATATTCTGAACAATCTTTTCGTCCTTTACATGTTTTCGGCAACAATCTTGTACGCAGGCTTGTGAACTGGATATTTCACAGCAACCTCACCGACATCATGTCCGGATACCGCGTCTGTTCCCGCGAATTAGTTCAGTCTGTTCCAATATTCTCTTCCGGATTTGAAGTTGAAACAGAAATTACAATACGGACAATGGATTATGGATTCCGAATCACTGAAGTTCCAGTTCCCTATCGCAATCGTCCGGAAGGTTCCTCCTCGAAACTGCGTACTTTTCATGATGGATTCCGCATACTTTCTGAAATTGCCAGAATCGCCAAGGCATACAAACCCTTTACTTTTTTTGGAGCAATTGGACTGGTTTTCATTATAATCGGGGGAATATCCGGAATATGGGTTATACTGGATTATCTGGAAGACGAATATGTAAATAAGGTGCCAACTGCGATTTTAGCAACAGGGACAATGCTGCTTGGTTTTGGTAGTATTGGAATGGGTATTTTGTTGAATACAATAAATTATCGATTCCGCGAAAATTTGCGTCTGATGCACAATAAAATTAACAGTCGGTGAGGAAATTCAGTTTTATATATTTGTGAGAGTGGGTCTTGAGCAATTCATTTTCTTAAATACTTAACTATTCATCACTCGATTGCGGCATTGTTTGGCTCAAGTGTTGCTAAAACCTCCATTGGTAGGAAATTAATAATGAATCTTCTTTTTGGGCAAGAAACCAGCCTGCTGGAGTATGCATAAATCCTGTGGGTTCAGAACTTTCTTCGGGGCGAGGTGCTCCGGGGATCCAGACACTGCGTGTGCCTAACATTATCCCGACAACGGCTCCAATTACTGTGCTGGTGCCAATCGTACGAAACTGTTGACGAGTGTTGGTTTCTTTTCTAATGAATGCGAACCAGGTGCCCATCATCAGCCCTGTTCCTGCACCATATCCAAGATTCGAGGGCGCATCTTTACCCTCCTGTGATAATAGTTCGCGTCTGACAATTAGATCGTCCTTCAAAGTAGATTCAGTTTCCTCAGAAAACGCGCCTTCATCGAGGTACTGATCAGTGGACTCATATTGCTCTTCAAGTGAATCGGAACGATCTTGTTCAGTCATGATTCCAAAATCTTGTATACCACCTCTATCAAAACCACTGCTTTGATAGTCATCATCTTCGAACTGTTGAAAACCGAATTCATCATCTCCATCCAACATCAGGGGATCGTCGTCAAAATTTTGTGCAATGATATTTGCTTGAGAAAAAACCACAAAACATAGTGTAGTAAAAACAACAACTATCCGTGTAATGAACTTAAAAAGGGACATAAAAAAAAGAGACTACTTATCAGAGTAAGACTTAAAATAGCAAACTACTGTCGACAATCATGAAATTTCACCAATGCCTGAATGCAAATCTCATTCAATCTCTAAGAAACCAGTGTAAACTCTGTGTTATTAGTCATCAGCAATAAACCATATTTTAACATTTGGCCTGAAAAAAAACGAGAGACAGATGACAGAAAGGTTAACTCCCACACTTAGTGTAAATGTTAATTCAAAATCATCTTCGATAAAAAATAATCGTGGATGCATTAAACTGAAAAGGATAATTTCACTCCTTTTCCTTTTGGTTTTCATATTGATGATCAAGGCTTCCTTGCAGGCCCAGGAAAACGGACCTTTAATGATGAAGCAGGAGCTTGGTTACACACTCGGAGGAGGTGTATTCGGAGCAGGACTGGGAGTTGTGGTTTGGTTTATGGATCCTCTTAATCCTAATGTAACTCTGAAAAGCACTGTAAGAAATGGTTTTGTTGCCGGCACCGCGTTAGGCGCTTTATTTGGGTTTTACATGCTGCAGAATGCGATTGTTGTACCCTCGGACAAAGCTTTGCCCGAGAATTTGGATCAGCTGTTAGGTAAAGATGATCTCTCACGTCCAATTCATAGATCTATAATTTCTCAGGCAGAAAATAAATCAGCGAAATCGATCAAACTAACAGTCTTAGGATTTCGTTTTTAGCATGCTTCTATCAAAGTTTTGACATAAAAAAAATGAAGGGTAGATTGAAAAAAATTCTTTTGATCATTGTTTTACTTGTGAACATAGGCCTGCAGACTGTTTCAGCCCAGCAAGAGACTTTACCACTGGCTGGACCGCAAAAACCTGTGATGTATTCTGTTTTTTGGAATACTCTTTGGGGATCAGCATGGGGTGCTACAATGGGTTTTTCTTATCATTTAGCTTCAGGAATACAGCTTCGTGAATCACTTATTACTGCTACTACCATTGGTGGTGTACTCGGCTATGGTCTGGGAATATATCTAGTTGTTAGTGGCCTGAGCTTTGATAAAACTTACCTTCTGGAACTACCTGCACCAAAGTTTCAGGCACAGCAACTAAATTCTACACCCTTTCAAACTGAGATGTTGCCGCTTGTTGCACAGTCTGCTAAATATGATCATACAAAGTGGGAGTTACCAATTTACACATTCCGATTCTGAACAATTTTCCCCCAACAACAGATGGCATCTGAGGGCCTTCACTCATATTCCTCATTTCTTTATGAAAATAGTAAAGAACTTACGATTCTTTTCTTATTGGGCACCATTGCAGGCGCGGCTTATTATTTTTTTCAGATTAGCCAGCCACAGGAAATCATCCCTTTGGAGGAGAGAGGAATTTTGGAATTGCAGCAGATCACTGTCAATGATTATCAATTGGAGAGGAAAAGCTGGAAGCTCAAAGGCAATCGTGCAGTAATTTCAGAAAAATCTCATCGGATGCGTATTGAGCAGGTAAAAATCTGGGTTTATGCTGCTGAAGACACTTCTGAACAATCTTCTCCGGAATCTACAGATTCAATAAATAATCCAGATCAGGAAGTGACACTTTATATTACAGCAGACCAGGGCCTGATTGAAAAGTACGACAACAGGATAACTCTCTCAGGGAATGTGATAATGTGGCGTATCGATGGCTCCGAAGTACATACAGAAACTGCTATCTATGATGCAAAAAAAGGAATACTTACCGTCCCCAAGCCTGTGAGGGTGATAGGTGAAGGGCACACCATGTTTGGCAGCGGCTTGATATACCATGTTTCAAAAGGGGAGCTTAACCTCAAAAAACCTGTGTTGGTCAGACATGAAACAAATGCAGAAGATGAAAATAAATCTACTGATATGAATTAGTCTCACCAGTAATAATGCAGAGCTAACACTCCCTCTAAACTTTCCATCTGCTGTATTTCCAATCTGGCATCCCAGTTTTGAGAAATTGTCAGGCGCTGATCAAAATGTGCTTTTCGAAATTCAGTTTTAGGTCCATAAAGGCTTTTAAACCATCCACCTTCCATTTTTATTTTCCAAATGTCCATGGGACTCAAGGTTATTCCTAAATGCGGCGCGTAACCAAAAGACGTTGAAGATAGAGAATTGTTTTTCGTTTCTACAAATAAATCGACAAAAGCATATTCAACGTCTCCTCCGGTTAAGGAAAATGATCTGCCTAAACCTCCAGATATGAAAAATTTTCTGCATGGGGAGCACCCTAAGTTTTCACGTTCCCATGCGGAACGTGCACGCCATGACCATTCAAAATCACCAGATATTCCGGTTGGATTGAGAGAGTATTTTTGGATATTGAATAATTGGAATTGAGTCAGCTCATATGAATTATCACGATATTGCACGTGCAAATCCAGAGTTACAACTTCTGCATTCAGCAAGTGTCCGGATTCTTCTCCAAGCAAATCGTGGTAGTTAGCCCAGACTCCTGTTTCAAGCGCAGTTCCCAACAAGTCATTGTACACTGCTCCTAGCCGAAACCGCATAGCAGGTGTTCCTTCAGTAGGAGCTTTGGGGATTATTTCAGAAATATTGTTGTCCAGAATGGGCAGATGACTGCGGGCCAGAAGCAATTTGGAGCGTTCTAAATCATGTTTTAAATCAGGCTCTGCTTTTTTTTGATACTGTTGGTAGTCCAGCAAAGCATCAATGATTTTTGCTTGGGAACGTTCAGGCAAATTTCGAAAAACTTCTGAGTCAATATAATGTTTAGATTTAATCAACTCCTTTAAATGCACTTGTTCTAATTTACTTAATTGGGCTACACGCGTTTGCAATTTTCTTTGTCTTGACGGAATAAGAGTGGGTTTACCCAGCAAAGGCAATTGATTTGTAGCATTGCTAATCTTTTTCAATTTAAATACCACATCAACCGGAATTGCCCATAATGCTCCGGAGGTGTTGATTCTTGTTGAATCTGTCCAGGCCATTTCCAACAGCTCCGCCATTCTGTAGGCACAATTATCCAGAAAAAAATAATATTTGAATTGTACATCCTGAAGCAATTCCCATGCATGATAAGTTATACGATGCTGCTGCTCACTGGTAAAACTAAGCTGATATTCCCACAAATCACGTAATTCATTTTCACCATAAACATGATTAAAATTGTAAAAACGCTCATCCGTAAAACTTCCTTTATAACCGCCAAATATTCCACGGAGAGCATAGGTAAATGGGTTGTCATCAGGATTAACTATTGCCCCGTAGTTTAAAGTTGGTCTGAGTAATGAATGCCCAAAGTGTCGATTACTGGAATTAAACTTGATCAGCAAGTGTCCGAATGTTGAAGCAGGATTTTTCAGAAAAGCCGAAACAAAAACTATACTTATCCCCGTTGCTTCTTTCAAATTTGCCCAGCGTTCAAAACCTGGACAGTTCAGTTCTGATAATTCAGGAAAATCGAGCATGCTCTTGAGCCAGTGAAAGCGGGCAATGAACTTACAGCGAGCATGTTGATCAGGATTATCACTTACCGGTCTGAGCAATGATTTTAGTGTGGCTTCCAGTTCTGCCTCAGGGTCTGTTTTACCTTTTGGTGAAAGGAAAAAACTGGTGCTGATTACATCGCTCTTAGAACTCCATTGTCCGACTGATTCACCAAAAGAATAGAAATGCAAAAGTTTGAGCCAGTAAGGATGGTTGTAAAGCTGTCGGTCATGTGCTTGTTTCCATAGTTTCAAAAAAATTGCTGTTTGCTCAGAAGACCTTGGTTCAGGAATTTTGGTTGTACCAAAAACGTGTATTCCTGGCGAGGTCATCATCAGCAGGAAAATTATCCAACGCAAACGGTGTAATATATGAAGTTTTGATGAGGGGTGCATCATTTGCTTTAATTTTTTTGTGAATAAATAAAAGAGTTATACAAAATTATACAGTAGTGAAAACATCTTTCTTAAACGGTTTTACAAAGATGAGGAAATACAAAGAATGTATTCTTAAGATTCATTATATCAGGTAGTATAAATGGCATACTGGAATTTATTGCTCCGGAATTCGCTTACCAATAAAGAACGAAAAATAGCTTAAAATGCAAATTACAAAATTATTGTTTACAACATTTTTTCTGCTTTATTGTTGTGTTTTTGCTCAGAAGTTGTGGAGTAACCAACAGTTAGAATCTTTAAACAATATGCAACCATCTTCGGAAATTCTTAGAGCAATGGTTCCGGAATCACAGCAAAAAGTCATGAACGGCTTAGAAGAATTTGCTGAGCAATACAAAACTTCGCCCAATGCGGTAGAGCAATTTTTGCTGAGGCAAAAACGTCAACAATTTCTGGCGAAACAAGTCAAAGACAGAGTTTTCCTGGAATGGATAGGTCGTATAAATAAACTCCGTACTACCCAAAATGGCAAAGCTTATCTGGTAATTGAGCTGGCCCGGATTCCTCAGGAGGAGGAAAAAGCAGGTCAAACGGTTCCGGAGTTCCGAGTAACTATGGGGACCTGGAACAATGCCTACACAGATTTAGATTACAAAACTTTGATTCTCCCTGGGACAGCTATGCATTCCTGGCTGGCTAACTTCCAACATGGTGAATGGGTTGTTTTCTCAGGTAAAAGTTTTGCTGGTGATGAAGATTTTCTCAAGGAGGCAAGTCCCACGCAAACTGAGTCGATGCTCTCACCAAACTTTATTCTTAAGTTTGAATATCTGGATAAAATAGATTTTCCGGAATCAGAAATTGTAGTAACAGAAAGTTATCAATCTTCTGAGCAATCATCCTCAGGTGATGTTTCCATTTCAGAAGATCAAGGTTCTGCAAAATCTCGAAGCTCAAAAATTTCCAGGCAGAAAATAATCAATAAATATTTTGTTCCCGAATTGACCATTCGTTATTATCAGGAGTACCGGCTTAGCAATTATGACTGGGACTATCAAAGTTATATTAATCGATGGCATCAGCTAGTACGTTATCATTGGCGCAATCATCCTCCGAATGATTATTTGGAGGGCTCCATTCCTGAAGGTGGAGAGGTTTTTGTGCTCGCTACTGTGGGAAAAGACGGACGTGTGAGCGGTTACCAAATTAACAGTCTGGGAAATGTTACTGACAATATGCGGGAATCAGCGCTTGAAGCAACTCGTGTTGTAGCGCTTCCACCGCTTCCTGAAGATTTTCATGACGAAGAACTAATAGTAGAATACCGATTTGATCATTCACCGATACAATATTTGATTAAACCTGAAGAGGATAAATCAAAAGTTAATTTACTTTTTCAGGACAACAATACGCAGGATGGAAATAATATCATCTCCAAAATGGCAAATAAACTGAAGAAAAAGCAACTTTTATTGGAAGCAAGAGAGTATTTTCATGAGGAGTTACGGAGAGAGTTTTCCTCACATTTTAATCCGCATCAAAGGTTTGATCCAAATTTAGAGCTCAAGGTAGAGATAAGTATCAACAGTTCAGGAAAAGTGGTGGAGACAAAATTGATCGAACCTGGAAATTCAGTAAAATTTCAGCTGGCCGTACTTAATGGTTTGAGTAAAGCACGTTTTGCAACACTGCCGAAACCATTACGTTCTGAAGTTCCATACAGAGTACGCTTAAAAATTATTCCCTGATAACAGTAAATTCAGCCATTCTCATAGGAATGGTTTAAATTGCTGTTCCATTAATTCTGTTGTTACTACGCCAATTTTTTTGTAGAAAATTTTTCCTTCCGGATCGATGAAAAATGACTCCGGTATTCCATAAATTCCATAATCCAGGGCAATATTCCCGGCTTCATCATCCAAGCCAAGAAGATAAGTTTTGCCGAAATGTCGTGCAAATGCTTTGGCATTTTCCGGAGTATCCTGAATAGCAATCCCAACCATCACGAATTGTTCGGTATTTGTTCCATGTTTTTGATGAAAATCTGCAAGAATACCTGCTTCTGTGCGGCATTCGGCACACCATGAAGCCCAAAAATTCAGCAGTACAGGTTTGCCTTTAAAATCACTTAAACTGAATTTATGCTCACCGTTTAAGGATGTTACTTCAAAATCCGGTGCCGGTTTGCCAACCAACGGAGAAGGTACTTTTTTTGGGTCGGTTGTAAAACCAAAAGCAAGCAGAGTAATCAAACCCAAAACAAATACCCACACGGCCCAAAATTTCCAGGAAATCCACATAAGTATTTTGTTCAAAAAAAAGAAAGAAAAACTATTTACTTTTTTTGCTTAGCGCAACTCCTGTTTTATAAGCAGCTGCCTGGACTGCTGTGGATATCTTTTTTGCCACAGTTGAGTCAAATACGCTGGGAATTATATAATCAGCGCTAATGTGTGCGTCATCTACTGTTTCAGCAATTGCATGCGCTGCAGCTAATTTCATTTCTTCATTTATGGTGCTGGCTCTGCAGTCCAGCGCACCACGAAAAATGCCTGGGAAACAAAGAACATTATTGATTTGATTTGGATAATCACTGCGTCCTGTAGCCATGACTGCCGCCACAGGCAATGCTTCTTCAGGACTGATTTCCGGATCCGGATTTGACATTGCAAAAACAACTGAATCTTTGGCCATACGTTTAATATCATTCTGTTGGAGTATATTTGGCGCAGAAACCCCCAGAAACACATCAGCCCCCGCAATAACTTCCTTGAGTGTTCCAGACTCTAATTCTGGGTTTGTATTTTCTGCCAGCCACTGTTTACTTGGATTGTGGTCTGTACGCTTAGTGTGAATTGCTCCTTTACTGTCACAACAGACAATATTTTTTACACCTAGGTGCAGAATCATTTTGGTACAGGCAATTCCAGCTGCACCTGCTCCGGCAATTACTACTTTAATATTTTTAGCTTTTTTCTTAACTACTTTAAGAGCGTTGATCAATGCTGCAGTAGTGACTACAGCTGTCCCGTGCTGATCATCATGAAACACAGGTATGTCAAGTTCTTCTCTCAATCTCTGTTCAATCTCAAAACAGCGTGGTGCAGAAATATCTTCAAGATTGATTCCACCAAATCCTGGAGCTATTGCCTTAACTATTCTGATAATTTCTTCAGTGTCATTGGTATCAAGACAGATCGGCCATGCGTCAATATCAGCAAATTCTTTGAAGAGCATGGCTTTGCCTTCCATAACGGGCATTGCGGCTTTTGGTCCTATGTTTCCAAGTCCAAGCACAGCAGTACCATCTGTGACAACTGCAACTGTATTTCCTTTAGTAGTCAATTTATAAGCATCTTCCGGATCATGATGTATTTCCATACATATTCTTGCAACCCCAGGAGTATATGCCATTGAAAGATCGTCACGAGTTTTTACCGGAATACGGTTTCGAATGCTTATTTTACCTCCCAAATGTACCAAAAAAGTACGGTCAGAAAAATTTACAAATTCCACCCCAGGAAGATTTTTGATGGCTGTAACAATTTGATCGCTGTGTTCCGGATCATTGGTAAAAATACTTATGTCTCTTACCAGCACACCGTCTTCCGGTCCCACCAGATCAATGGCCCCAACAATGCCTCTCATTTCAGAAATGACTCGATTCACGTTGGCTAACATTCCAACTTTATTATCAATTTTAAGTCGAACAATTATGCTGTTACTAGCGTTGAAAGGGGGTTGGCTTACTGTCATGTCTTACTCCAGAAATAAGTGATTTCGATGAATAACCGGTTTACGTGAACGAGTACTTTCTTCATTTTCTGCAAGATTACTTGCTTTAATTTGAGAGCGCAATTCTTTAGCGGAGCAATCCGCTCTTCCAACTCCAAGCCTTACACCTTCCATATTACATATTTCAACAAGATCTTTGTCTTCAAACTGACCTTCCACCTTGGTCACGCCTTTTGCCAAAAGACTTTTTTTATTTTTAAGCAGAGCATTCTCTGCTCCCGGATCAATTGTCAATGTTCCTTTGTTGAGTGCGCCTGCGGCAAGCCATTTTTGATAGCTGCGGATTTTACGTCCATGTGCCACAAAATGTGTTCCTTGTGGCTTGCCTTGCATTATTTCAAATACACCTGCAGGGAATTTTCCGTCTATGATATATGAATCAATTCCAAAAGACATTGCCATACCTGCTGAGCGGACTTTACTTTCCATACCACCTTTGCCTCCTGCTGAAGTGAATGGCAGACAATGTCTGATAATTTCTTCTGTCAGTTTTTCTACTTTTGCTACAACAGTTGAACTTTTACCTTGTGTTGTTTCTTCTTCTTTAAGCAATCCGGGAGCAATTGTCAGGAAAAAAAGCTGATCTGCTCCAATCAATGTTGCAAGGTAAACAGCAAGCAAATCATTGTCGCCAAAGTTGATATCCAATTCTTCTGTTGCAACAACATCGTTTTCATTTACTATTGGAACTATTTTGTATTTGAGCAGATTTTCTAAAGTATTTCTGATGTTCAAGTAAGATTTGCGAAGACCAAAATCTCCTCGCGTTAACAATATTTGACCCACAGTCGTTTTATGCTTCCTGAATGAATCCGCGTAGATTTGAATCAATTTAGCTTGTCCAATTGAAGCAAGAATTTGATGTGAGGCAATTGTGTTACTCGATTCATCTACAGAAAACAACTCTCTCCCTGCGCCCACAGATCCTGAACTTACCAGCAGTACCTCGTGTCCATGGCTTCGGATCCTGGCAATTTGAGCAGTTAGCTTACTGATCAGCTTATAATCCAGCTTGCCATTGGTCTGATGCAGAACATTTGTTCCAATTTTTATGACGATACGTTTTATAGACACTCTTTAAACCTTTTGTAACATTACAGTACAATTCGGTGTGATCCTCAACATAGACTGTTTTTTTGTATTTAGTATGTCAAATATTATTGAATGATTAATTTTTTACAAATTTGCTTGAGATTCATTAGCTTTGAAATGGTCTCTTTGATTTATTGCACTTTGACGCAAAGATAATCTTTGGAAAAGAGCATGAGAAAACAAAAGTATGCCAAATGCCCCAAAATAATGGCGAATAGGTTCAAAATAGAAAAGCAGGAAACTTGATCCGAATAAAAATAAAAGTATTTTGTTGCAAACAGAGCAGCCAAATCCGATAAAGCCTAACACACCACCGAACCCTGCTTTTTTAATTGCACAAATTGGTAGACGAACTCCAAAGAACAGACCTATCAAAATGGATTCCAAACTGAGAATAATATAATCCCATACATTTACTTCAGTCATGCGGAAAAAATAAGAATTGTCCCAAAGCGCGGTAGTTGTCCCTAAAAGTATAAATGCTGCCGTAGCGATGATCAAAGAATACATCCATTCCATTAAGCTGATTATTCTTAATATTTTCATGATCTGCCATTACTTGTTTGATGTTTTCTGCTTCCAGTCATTATCTCATAAAAACGATTATTGAACTGCTGTAAATCCAAAATAATTTTGTTCCGGATAAATCAGTAGACAATCTATTCTGAAAAATTTTTTATGATTGAGATATTTTATGTTTAGTACGCTTAAATGAGGAGAACCTGAATAAACAGGATTTAATTTGAAAAAATTCAGAAAAAGCGCAAATTAAACAATAACTTAAAAATGTAATTAAATTGGAGAAAGAACCTCGAATTTTAGCAGACTGAAGCAACAAAAATGTAGTTTACTGTAATGCTGCAGTATTAATTTCCAGATGAAGAATCGATTGGCGGTGCTTCTTTCTGTTCCAGTTCAGCAGGAGTAATTTCAGGAGTTTCTTCCTCTGTTACTTCTTCAGTAAGCAGCATTTTTTCAGGCAATGCAGGTGAAGTTGCAGCGGGTTTCAGGTCCCGTACTACAGAATCGCGGGCGGTTTCTGAGGAAAGATAAGCCAGTGTGAGAGAAGTCAACATGAAGACGATTGCCACGCCTGTTGTAATTTTTCCAATACCTGTCATGCTTCCCCTGACGGAGTTGGCCTGTCCCACACTACCAAAGGCAGCTCCGAGTTCAGCACCGCGTCCTGACTGAAGCAGCACAAAAAAGATAATGGATATGCAGGCAATAACGTGAATAACCAGGAGTAATTCAAACATAGTAACTGTTATAATAAGTTTTTAACTAGCTGCCAGCGGCTACAATTTGCGGGAAAGCATCTATTTTAAGGCTTGCACCACCGACTAGTGCTCCATCAATTTCTGACTGAGTTAATAGTATTTTTGCATTTTCAACATTTACGCTGCCGCCGTAAAGGATTTGAATTTTTTCTGCCACTTCAGAGCTTGCCAGTGACTCCAGCTCTTTCCGGATTATGGAATGCATGGAATTAGCCTGTTCCGGAGTCGCGGTTTTTCCAGTGCCAATAGCCCAAATCGGCTCATAAGCGACGACACAACGGCTTTGATCATCAGCAGCAAATCCGGACAATCCTTTACGGAGTTGTGTAACCACAACTTCTTCATGATTTCCAGATTCACGTTGCTCCAGTGATTCACCCACACACAATATAGGACGAATCCCATGTTTGAGCAATGTTTCAGTTTTATTTCTGATGAATTCATCAGATTCATCAAAAAGTACTCTACGTTCAGAATGACCGACAATGCACCATTGAACTCCACATTCTTTTAATAAGGGCGCAGATGTTTCACCAGTGAAAGCTCCGGATATTTCGGTGTGAACATTTTGTGCACCAACTTCGATTTTTGTTCCTTCAACAGCTTTTTTTAGTGAAGAAAGGAGAACATTAGGTGGGCAGATCACTACTTGACATGATTCCTCCCCAGAGTACGGTATGAGGACATCCAGCATATTGTCAAGCAAAGAAAACGAGCCATTCATTTTCCAGTTTGCTGCAACCAGTTTGGCTCGCATCAGTTTATTACTAAAGATTGGTAATTGTATTTGTTAAATCATGACTTAAATAATAATTGATTTAACTGCGTAATTCAAGAATTTTCAACAAAATGGACTGGTTGATTAGTAGCTATTGCTTTTTTTTACCTATTTGCTACTTATACATACAAACTATTTTTGTGTATGGTTAAGAAAATATTATTAAATGAAGGAAAACAGCGTGAACAACAATCAAAACGGAGATTCTTTGGGGAAACTCAGAAAGAGAATTGATGAGCTTGATTCTGAATTGCTGAAATTGCTCAATGAACGGGCTAAATGCGTAATAAAAATTGGAGAAATAAAACAAAAAGAAAAGAAAGAAGTGGTTGTTCCACTGCGGGAAATGGAATTACTGGAACGCTTATGCTCCATCAACGAAGGTCCTATGACAGAGGAAATGGTTCTTTATCTTTTTCAGGAAATCATTGATACACTCAAAGAATTGCAAAAATAACTATCGAAAGGACTTTCTAAATCTAGAATAAAATTACTGATAACAACTTAATTGGGGAATTAATATTATTTTATTTCAAGTAGTTCCACTTCAAATATCAAAGTTGCGTCAGCAGGAATAACTTTACCTGCACCTCGGCTTCCATAGCCTAAATCTGGAGGTATTACCAATTCCCATTTATCTCCCTCCTTCATTAACTGCAGTGCTTCAGTCCATCCTTTAATCACACCATTGACAGGAAAAGATGCGGGCTGATTCCTTTGGTAAGAACTGTCAAATTCAGTTCCATTGGTAAGTTTTCCTCGATAATGTACTGAGACCACGCTTTCTGGCCCAGGACTTTCTGTACCAGATCCTTCATTTATAATACGGTATTGCAGTCCACTTGAGGTGGTGGTGAATTCTTCAGAAGTTAGATTTGTCACAGTTCCTTTTTGATTTGAATTTGACGAAGATTGAAAATTTTTTTCACTTGAATACGAATCAAGACTACTTTCTTGTATTACATAAAACGCAGCTGCGCCCATTACTGCAGCCAGTACCAGTAAAAATATTCTTATATTATACACATGCGATTATTAATGTATTAGATAGTGTTATTCAACACTACGGACATACATTTTATAAAATCAAGAATTAACTTACGGGCATTTCTTTTAATTTCACCCCCACCTTTTCAAAAAATTCAGCCAGTGAATCTTTAACATGTGCCACATCAATTTTATCTTTGAAAATAATACCCAGTGTGGCTTCCACAATTTCAGGGTCAAGGTGGTTTTGATGCAGCGTAACCAGAGACCTTGCCCAATCCAGGGTTTCGGCAATCCCGGGAACTTTTTCCAGTTTTTGCTCGCGGATCAATCCCATAAAAATGCAAATCTGTTTTGCAAGGTGTAAATCACAATCAGGAACTTTGCTTTTAACTATGGCTAGTTCCTTTTCAAATTCAGGATAATCCAACCATAAGTAAAAACACCGACGACGTACGGCATCAGACAATTCACGGTTTCTATTACTAGTTAATATTACATAAGGCAGCTTCTCTGCCCTAATGCTGCCGATTTCCGGAATAGTGATTTGCCATTCAGATAATATTTCCAGTAAAAAACTTTCAAATTCTTCGTCTGAGCGGTCCAATTCATCGATTAATAAAACAGGAGACTTGGGATGAGTTATTGCCTGAAGCAATGGTCGTTTCAGCAAAAAATCCTCACTGAAAATAGTATTCTCTCGTTCCTGTAAAGATTTATCACTGCCTTCTTCAAGTTTAATGTGGAGCAGTTGACGTTGATAATTCCATTCATACAATGCCATGTTAGCGTCAAGTCCCTCATAACATTGAAGTCGTATTAAGTCGGTATCCAGCGCTTGCGCCATAACTTTTGCTATTTCCGTTTTTCCCACCCCTGCCGGGCCTTCAACCAATAGTGGTTTGTGGAGTTTTTTTGCCAAATATACAGACATTACAATCTCAGAATCAGCGACATAATTTTGTTGCTCAAGCATTTGCTGAATTTTCTTAGTATCTTTTTCGTACATATAATTTATGTCTGATTCAGGTTTTATTATTTTGACTGACGCACTCTTCAAGCGCATCCCACGCAAGCTTCATACATTTGATACGGCTCCGGTGTGTTTTTAAGGCAATCAACGGACGCAACTGTTCTATCTGTTCAAGAACATCCTCGGTATCCCTGCTTAGACTTTGATCAAATATCCGGCCAGTTCTAGCTGCCTCTTTCAGAGTTTTATTGATTATAATCTCACTCATAATGGAAGCAGAGGCCTGGCAGATGGAGCATCCACGAACCTGTGTTTTGCAATCATTGATGATCTCTCCGGACAGATCTAAAGTCAGTTGCAGTTCATCTCCGCAAAGTGGATTATGTACTGACGCTCTTAATGCGGGATTTTCCAAACGCCCCGAGTTTTTTGGGTGACGTGCGTGTTCCAGTAAGATGTCTCGATAAATAGTTGGTGTGGTCATCTCAATATAAAAAAATTTCTCTGGCACGATCAAGGGCCTTAAACAAACTATCTATTTCAGAGGTGTCATTGTACAGTCCAAAACTCATGCGGACTGTCGCCGGCACACCTAGCCTTTCATGCAAAACCTGGGTGCAATGATGTCCCGCGCGCACAGCAATGCCCCTTTCATCAAGAACCTGTGCAACATCATGTGCGTGTATGTTGTTTAGATTAAAGGACACCACGCCTGTTCTGTTATGTATGTCCTTTGGTCCATAAATCTCCAGATCCGGAAACTCAGATAATATTTTCAGCGAGTGGACTGTAAGTTCCTGTTCATGCCGCTGAATTTCCTGAATTCCGTATTGTTCAATATACTCCAATGCGGCCTTGAGTCCTGCAACTTCAGCGACAGGAGGTGTTCCTGCCTCAAATTTCTGTGGTGCTTCTGCCCATGTTGAGGACTGTCTTTCAACTTGGCGAATCATACCGCCTCCACCCTGAAACAGCGCCATTCCCTCCAGCCTTTCTTTTTTGGCATAAAGCACTCCAATTCCCGTAGGACCATAAACTTTGTGTCCGGAAAAAGCAAGAAAATCGCAATTCCACCCGGCAACATCTATCGGCATCCTGGATACCGCCTGAGCGGCATCAACAAGCACAGGAACGCCACGGCTGTGTGCAATTTTAGTTATTTCTCCTACGGGATTGATACTTCCTAAAACATTTGAAACTGCTGTGAAGGCCAGCAATTTGACAGAGTCTGTCAGCAATTCTTCCAGCTCTGACAGGTCCAGTCTGCCTTCCGGAGAAATCGGCCAGTAAACAAGTTCAATACTGGATGTTTGTGCGATTAATTGCCAGGGCACGATATTGGAGTGATGCTCCATTTCGGTCAGGATTATCCTGTCTCCTGCTTTAAAATTTTTTCTCCCCCATGCTGAGGCAACAAGGTTGATTGATTCAGTGGTCCCGCGGGTAAAAATAATTGATCCGGAATCATCCGCGCCAATGAAATTGGCTGCTGCTTCCCTTCCTGCTTCGTAAATTTCTGTAGCTTCTTCGGCTAAAGTGTAAACACCTCTACTGACATTACAGTTGTGGTTTTCGTAGAAACTGACGATTGCATCTATCACACTTTTGGGTTTTTGAGTTGTGGCGGCGTTATCAAGATATGCCAGCGGGCATCCGTTGATTTCCCGCTTAAGAATAGGGAAATCATCACGTGCTTTAGATATCAAAGGATGGTTATGCATGCAGAGAAGAATTTTTTCAGGCAGGATTGACCTTCTTCAGATTCATCAACGATATTCCTGAACCTCCGCGGCGGATGGTAACCATTTCACTTACTATGCTTAAGGCAATTTCTTCCGGAGATGTACCGGCAAAATCCAATCCTGCGGGTGAATGGACCCGTTTCAATTCTACAGGAGCCACTCCTTCATCCAATAAGTACTCGAAAACCAGTTTTGCTCTTTTGGTGCTGGCAACGAGACCGATGTATGGTCCTTGTCCTTCCAGAGCTTTTTTGATGGAATGCTGATCACCTTTGTGCTGAGTGACAACTACTACGTAAGTCTTTGGTCCTACATTGAACTGGCTGAAATCAGGATCTGAAGTGATAAGGTGATCGGCCATCGGAAATGCTTCTCGTGTAGCGCCGCTATCATTCACTGTAATTGAAAAATGAACAGTGTGTGCAAGCTGAGCCAGAACTTCCGCTATCCTCCCGTGTCCCACAATTATCAGCTCGGGACGTGGTAAATAGGGTTCAACATAAACTTCCATAGTTCCGCCGCAGGGCATTCCCACGCCCAGAATTTCATCATCAAGATCAAGCGGGATTATCCGTGTTTGGCCGTCACGCATGCTTTCCAGTGAAGCCTCCCGAACCGCTTCTTCCGCGCAACCACCACCGACCCAGCCAAACTGTGTTTCACCTTTATCGTTGATAATCGACTTAGCTCCAGGCTTTGCTGAAACAGATCCGGTAATTTTTATTACTGTTGCCACCGCAAATGGCATTTCTGCGGCATTCAATTCAGTTAATTTTTGAAAGAATTCGTCGGTCATTTTTTGATTTTATAATCTGTTCATTATAAGCTCAGAACTGTTTTTCCTGTCTGTGCTGCAAGGATTTCGACATGGAAAAAATTAAAACAATCCTGTAAATCATAATAATACCTCCGGAATTCTAACTGCTGATGAACATCCGAAAACAGAGAATCAGGCACTATACGGACGTGTCTCTTTTTCATAGTCTTCCAGTGTATCAATATCCCGTAATATGTAATCATTCTGCACAATTACTTCTTTCACACATTCAGGGTAATTCAGGATAATACCTCTACAGCCATATCCTTTGTGCGTTAATATATCTTTCCGGAATTCACTTGAAAACAATACCGGATTTCCGCGTTGTCCTTCGAATACTGGGACAACAATCATTTTTTTCCCTTCAATGCGATTTTCCTGAAATGTATGTATTAAATGATTAAGTTCTGATGTTTCAGAGAAGGGCATATCAGCCAGGCATATTATGAATCCATCACAGTCTTCAGGAAGCGCCTTTACTCCGGATTGTATAGAGGATGTCATCCCTTCTCTGAAACCTGGGTTATGGATAAAACTTAGCGGCAGATCATGTAATGCGGACCTAATTTTTTCAGCTTCATGTCCAAGCACAACCAGCACATGATCAACATCCGAAGCACAAACAGATTTTGCGAGTTTCAGGACCAGTGCTTCTCCACCTACCGGAAGAAGCAGCTTGTTTTGCTGTCCCATTCTCCTTGATTCACCGGCCGCAAGGATTACAGCAAAAATCATTGGCAGGAATAATTAAATGATTTCAGAACGCTTTCAATCTAATTCAGTTTTGTTGCCGAATTTTTTTTTGAGTTCAGACATAATGACTGATCCGACAAGTGAGGCTGCCTTGACCGGTTCTGCTTCCTGAGGTGTTTCTTCTGTTTTTCCATCTCCATTATCCTGCTCCATCAAGTTGGTAAAATTGCTGATAAATTGTTCAAACAGTTTGTTGTTAACCGCCTCTATCATGCGCGCACCAAACTGAGCGATACGCCCGGTTATGGAGACATTCATCATGCAGGAGACCTCTGTACCTGTTTCAAGAGCATTAAGCTTGAGCGACATGTTCATGGTTGCTCCGCCCTTACCGCTGATGTCAGTACCTTTTCCAGTCATGGTCATTTCGTAATCGGTACTGTCTCTTTCACAGATTTCAACATCTCCATTAAATTTTGCTGTCACAGGCCCAATTTTTATAGTGACTTTTCCTTTGAAATTATTCTCATCAATGGTTTCTGTCAACTGTGCTCCAGGAACACAGGTAACCACTTTTTCAGGATTTATGAGCACACTCCAGACTGTATCAATATCTGCTTTAAGCTTAAATTTTTTTTCTGCTTTGACTTCCATATTATTTTGTTCCAAAAATACGATCCCCCGCGTCTCCCAATCCCGGCAGGATGTATGCGTGGCTATTCAATTTTTCATCAATCGCAGCAGTGTAAATTGGCACATCAGGATGAACTTTTGCAAAATACTCAATGCCTTCAGGAGCCGCCAGTAAACAAACAAAGCGAATGTTAGAGGCTCCGTTTTCCTTTAATCGTGTAACAGCCGCGGATGAAGAATGGCCTGTAGCAAGCATTGGGTCAAGGGCTAATACGAGGCGTTGATTAATCAGTTCCGGAAGTTTCATGTAATATTCTACTGCCACCAGCGTTTCAGGATCTCGATATAAGCCGATGTGCCCCACTCTGGCAGACGGCACCAGATCCATAAATCCATCCAGTAATCCATTTCCTGCTCTCAAAATTGAAACGAGGCAGAGTTTTTTACCTTCCAGAAAAGGCGCGTTCATTTTCATCAAAGGAGTTTCAATTTCTTTATACAGCACGGGTAAATCTTTGGTCACTTCGTAAGCCAGTAAAGTACCGACCTCGCGAATCAGAATGCGAAACCCTCGCGTGGAGGTGTCTTTCATTCGCATAAGTGAGAGCTTATGTTGAACCAGGGGGTGATTGATTACTTGTACGTTTTCGTTCATGGCAATCTCCTGCTAATCGTTAAGTGGCAGTCATTTTTCTCGCATTTTGTTTTTTTTCCTGGCGTTGTTCGGCGTTTAATCGGCCTAAAGGATATTCATTCAAATCCACAAACTTCATATACTGAGCCAGTGTGGGGTGGACTTTTTCTACTTTCCGGAACATTTCCTGGGCAATACGGCGGTATCCAATATGCCCCTGAGGCGTGCTGCGGATTTCTGCCAGCCAAATAAGCGCCCGTAAGTTTATGTTTACATTCCAGCGTATATTGTAGCTCATCGGCACAACATATTGTGCTTCCAACGGATAATCTTTGAAAATAATTTCAAAAGCATCCGCGGAACGGGCCATTACTTCGTGATACTGCTGTCCTAATCCGGCGTCCCCAATTTCATCAGGTGTATCGTAGCCGAAACGAGTTGAAAGAGGCTGCCTTTCCTGAGTCAGCATCCGGTGCCTGTGTAAATCACGATACATTCCATAATCACCGAGGATATCAAATGTATAAAACACCATTTCCAAACTACGGTCCGGTTTATGACGCCGGTGACCCCGCAGGTCAGCGGCCTGTTTTATTAGATTGGTTTTTTCTGTATCTGACATGGCACGAACACTTTCCCGGATTTGCTGCAACGGAATTCCGGAGTGTGGGAAAAGCATTGCTGCAATGACCTTGTTCTCTGCTTCAGGATCATAATCAATCAACTGCACCAGCTCAGACTTGTCTGCTTCCAATTTACTTAACTGTGAATTTGCTACACTGCGAATAAATTCTTTCTGCGCGAGATCAAAATTTCGATAGTCTTGAAAATGTCGGTGGTTTGTTTCAGCACGCCGCACAAAAGAAGGTATTACTTTAGTTAATTCCTCAAAAGCTACTTGACCAATGTCGTTCATTTCCCTGAAGGGCGCAACTTTCAATTTTGAAATAAGAGTTTCGAAAAATCTTCCGTTGCCGAAAACCCCCATGTTGGTCAGAGTGGCAGCAGGCAGAATGCCTCTTATAATGTCAAATCCTCGTGCACGTACAGAACGTTCATAAGCGGCCTGGCTGATTTCCGGATCACCCGGCAGACGTTTTCGCACATGATCTCTTATCGGTTCAGTAAAGCGTACGTAGGTGTCGAAGAGGTTTCGGCATGTTGCCAAGAATAAATTACGGTGAGCTGAATTGAGTAAAGTTGGTTCCTGATAGAACCGGTATTCACCATTGATCTTATCCGCAAAAGTAACATAGCGCGTAGATTTTTCCAGAGGCGAACCGCCTATTCTTGCGTCCTCTACAGTTTTTGTGGCCATGATAGAGATGTTTTCCAGTGCGAGGTGCGCGCCGCCAAGTTCTCCAATTGAATCATCACCATATCCATCAAGGATCCTGTCATAAAAATTTTGTGCGGATTCAATGGCAAATTCGATGTTTTTAGAATATTTTTTTTGAACCCCTCCTCCCTGTATTTCATTGAACTTTGATTCTTTTTTCTGGATAAAATCTTTAAGCAGCAGTGTGCGAAGACCGAGTGTGGAGCGGGAATAACGTGAAAAAAGAGCACCTTTGATCACTTCCGGAAGATTGGTAAGTACAAAAACGGAGCGGTTAGTATTGGTTACATAAGGAGAAAGTATTTCCTGCTCTTCAGCTGTGAAAACTTCGTTCGAGGTGTTCATGAATAAATTTCAGCTCGCCGGCACACCATGTGAGTTGGGCAAAGCTTCTGTCTGGTTGGCGGGAGTGGGGAGATCTTTGTCCTTGTATTTAGGATTTGAATGAGTATTCGGATCATAACTGTCCCTTAGCAAGTCACGGGTGAAGTCAAACGTTTGTCTGGATGTATATGCCATTGATACTATTCCGGTATCCATCCGAATTGCGTCCTTTGGACATGCTTCAACACATAGTCCGCAAAAAACACAGCGCAATTCATCTATATCAAATACAACAGGATATTTTTCTACAGAAAGGTCCGGATGCTCACCGGCTTCTATATGAATACATTTTGATGGACAAACTGTTTCACACATGTAGCAGGCAACACAGCTTAGAAAGCCGTTATCAAGTCTGGTCAGTCTGTGACGACCGCGCCAGCGATGTGATACATGCCTTTTTTCTTCCGGATAATTTACCGTGACAACATCTCTTGCGCCAAAAAGGTTGCGCCAGAAATGTTTTACAGTAAGTCTCAGCCCATTAATGATTCCGGGAAGAAACATGGCTTCTTTAATGCCGTCCACTCTTTCCATCCGTTTTACTTTTAATTCCATCCTACCTCACGAAATTGTTCCTTAATTTTCTATACGGTTAAAAACTTTTGTTATGGTGCAATACGATCAATTGTCCATGATTCATCACTCTGTTTTGAATATAAAAAACGGTCATGAAGACGGTTTGGTCTTCCCTGCCAAAATTCAAAACTTTTTGGTTTAATTCTGTATCCTCCCCAAAAGTCAGGCAGAGGTATTTTTCCTTGAGAAAATTTTCGTTTCATTTCTTCAAGCTTCATTTCCAGAATTTTCCTTGATGACAGGACTGAACTCTGATCAGAAACCCACGCTCCCAGCTGACTGCCTCTTGGGCGGCTCAAAAAATACTTAATTGACTCCTTAGTCTCAATTTTCTCTGCAACTCCGTTTATGCTTATCTGACGCTCCATCGCAACCCAGTTAAAAAGCACTGCTACATTTGAATTGTTAGAAATATGTACCGCTTTCCTGCTTTTGTAGTTTGTGAAAAATACAAATCCTTGTTGGTCAAACAATTTCAGAAGAACTGTTCTCACAGCAGGTTCGCCTTTTTCATTAACAGTTGCCAAACTCATTGCTGTCGGAATAGGCTCCGCTTTTTTTGCAACTTCAAACCATGACTCAAACTGAATAAATGGATCAGCATTTAACTCCTCTTTGGCCAGGCCTTTGTTCTCATAGCCCTGACGTATGAATGTCAAATCCATCAACTTATTTAACTAAACTCTCACTTTTCTGAAATTTTCATGCGAGAGTGAGAATCACAAACGCGGTTACAATTATGTTTACCAGTGAAAGCGGTAAAAGTTTTTTCCAGCCCAGTCCCATTGTCTGGTCGAAACGAAATTTTGGTACTGTCCAGCGTAACTGAATCTGGAACCAGCAGAAAATCAGAGTGACAAAAGAAAATTTTATTATTTGCAGTACAGTTACCAGCCACTGAGGTGCGCTCTCCCAAAGGTGAAGCCATGGCACATGATATCCCCCAAAAAATAATGTGGTCATCAAGGCAGCAACTCCCACCAGAGAAACATATTCGGCAAGCATGAAAGCTGACCAGCGCATTCCGGAATATTCCAGAAAATATCCTGCCACAATCTCTGATTCTCCTTCAGGCGCATCAAAAGGAGCACGCTTAGTTTCAGCAACCAATGCCGTAAAAAAGAGTATAAAACCAAGAGGCTGTGTGAATATTCCCCACATGGGAATCAGGTTCCCGAACCAGTATTCATTTTGTCCATCTACAATACTGCTCACGCGTGTTGATCCATACACCATAAAAATTCCCATCAAAGCCAGGCCCATGAAAACTTCGTATGAAATCATCTGCGCGGAGGCACGTGTTCCTCCAAGCAGGGCAAACTTACTGTTTGAGCTTGTACCGGCAAGTACCGCTCCGTAAACATTCAACGAAGTAATTGCGAAGATAAAAAGCAAACCAGGATTTATATCGGTGACCTGAAATGTAAAATCTCCTATCGGACCAGCAATGGGAATTATGGCAAAAGTGGCTACTGCCGCAATTAATCCAAAAAAAGGTGCGATTAAATACAGAAATCCATTTGCGCCTTTTGGGATGGTATCTTCCTTAAAAATCGATTTCAGTCCATCCGCGGCAAGATGCAGGGCTCCATGTCCGGTAAAAGCGCCAATATTCGCACGATTTGGTCCGACTCGGTCCTGTATCATGGAACTCCATTTGCGCTCCATCAGAGTAAGTACAGTTCCAAGCGGCATGGCAAATAACAAAATAATTACCGCAATCTTTATACAGGCCAAAACGGCGGGGATCATGATTATATCTAGTATGATTTCCATTTTAATTTCCAGTATTCCTTTACTGTGCTCAGCGGTCCAACTCTCCGCCAATCATGTTGATTGAACCAAAGATAGGAACAATATCTGCTACATAATGTCCGACTGTCATTAAGGGCATGGCCTCAACATAATTAAAACATGGAGGACGCATCCGGACTCTTACCGGATCACCGCTTCCATCTGAAACAAGATAAAATCCAATTTCGCCATTTCCTCCTTCTGTGGGCATATATATCTCTCCTGCAGGAGGCTGATGTCCTTCCATAACCAGCTTAAAATGATCAATCAACCCCTCGATATTTCCATAGACGTCTTTTTTATCAGGGTATTGCAGCATCCTCTCATCAGTCATGAATGGACCTTCCGGCATTTTGTCTGCTGCCTGTTTAATTATGCTGGCACTTTGCCGGATTTCTTCCATGCGTACCAGAAAGCGGTCAAAACAATCACCGGTGCTGCCCACTGGAATTTCAAAATCAAGCTCATCATAAACAGAGTATGAATCTGCTCTTCTGACATCATAAGGTATTCCGCAGGCACGCAGCATCGGTCCAGTAAATCCAAAGGAAAGTGCATCTTCCTTTGAAATTCCTCCGACATCTTTTACTCTGTCAATAAATATTTTATTTCTCGTAAGCAGTTTGTCACATTCCTCCATGATCTCTTCCAGTTTAGAGATGCGGTCTGCCAGATCGCTTAAAAATCCTTCTGGAAGATCCATGGAGTTTCCACCGAATCGTGTCCAGTTTGTAGTCAGGCGAGCACCGGTCATTTCCTCTACCAGTTCCCAAAGATATTCACGGGCCTTGATAAACCACAGAAAAAAGGTAAATGCTCCAACCTCCATTGCTGCAGCGCCTAGGCAAGTCAGATGATCTGTGATGCGTGATATTTCACCCATAATCACTCTTGTGAATTCCGCACGTCTTGGAGCCTCAATTCCATACAATTTTTCCACAGCCATCGAATAACCGATATTACACAGCAGCGGGGAAACGTAATTCAATCTGTCCGTGTATGGAATGACCTGAATCCACTTTGAATTTTCAGATTCTTTTTCAAAACCTCGATGAAGATATCCAATTTCCGGCTCCATTCCAACAATAAGCTCACCATCCAGTTGAGTAGTTAACCTGACAATCCCGTGCATTGCCGGATGTGCTGGGCCAATCTCTATGCTCATCACTGAGGCTGAAAAATCTTCACCGGATGCATTAGTGTCCATACGGGACTGCAAAGCTGACATATCTGTCATGGGTGTCTCCCGTATGTATGTCGTTCCTCGATTTCTTTCAACTCCATCAGCGGCTGCTGTTTATCGATGGGATAGTCTTTACGCAGAGGATGTCCTTCAAATTCTTCATACATTAAAATTCGTTTCAAATTAGGATGTCCCTCGAAAATGATCCCGAACATATCAAAGCATTCACGCTCATACCAGTCTGCTGCTTTCCAGAGATGGTGGATAGAGGCAAGTTTACAATCATCTTCATCCAAGGGGACCTTGAGCCGTACACGTCTGGCGTGAGTGAGAGACTTAAAGTGATAAACAACTTCAAACCTTGGTGTCATCTGCATTTCAAGGCCATCTACTGCAGTAAGATCAGTCATAATTTCAAATGTACAGCGTCGGTCATCACGCAAAAACCTGCATACTGATTCCAGGGAATCCCGTTTTATCACAACAGTTTCATCTGCTCGGTGAGCATGAAAACCAAGAACTGCTTTTGGAAATTCCTTTTTCAGCAATGCAGTTAATTCACCATATTCCTGGTCGGCATTCATGTTATTTGCTTTAATTTCTTCACTCATTTTTCATTCAGTACAAACACTCAAAAAAATTATGTTTTTTTCACTTTTAGTTCTGATTTTTGTTTCTGCATTTGGGGTGAGTCATAACCAATATGTGGACTTACGTTTACATAATCTTTAGAATATGTGAATCCCGGCTTACTGAGACGATTGCTTTTTGGATTTTGCACATTCTCAAAGACGTCTTTTTTGGGAATTTCAAAATAACGATTAAGCTGGTCAACCTTCTGGTCTTTATGTCTGGTTGCAGACGAAGTAATTCCGTTGGGCTTTGGACCTTCTTTCTGGATACTGTTCTGCAGTTCAATAAGTCCGTCAAGCACTGCTTCAGGACGAGGAGGACAACCTGCAATATAAAGGTCCACCGGAATTAAACGGTCTATTCCCTGAAGCACAGAATAATTCTGATAGAATCCACCGGTTGCGGCACATGCGCCAAAAGCAATTACCCATTTTGGATCAGCCATCTGATCATAAATTGTCTTCAGAATTGGAGACATTTTGTGGGTTATTGTTCCCACTACCCATAGTACATCCGCCTGTCTTGGAGAGAAACGTGGTATTTCTGCGCCAAAACGGGAAATGTCGTAATGAGAACAGGCTGCGGCCATGTACTCCATTCCGCAGCATGCCGTTACAAACGGGTACTGAAAGAGAGAGAATTTTCTGGACCAATTTACAACACTGTCGAATGACGTAGTAATGAAACCACCATAATCTGTATCCATTTTAACTCCGTGTTAGTTCATTGATGATATGTATTTAATTTTTGCTAAGCTTGAAACTCATACTTTAAATAAGCAAATAGTTTATTGAACATTTTATTTACTCCCATTCCAATGCACCTTTTTTCCAGTCGTAAGCCAGCCCAAGTATCAGAATTCCCAAAAAAATCGAACTGGCAGCAAAACCGAACCATCCCAATTCACGTATCTGCACAGCCCATGGATAGAGGAAAACTACTTCAACATCAAAAATTAAAAAAACCAAAGCTGTCATATAAAATTTTACGTCATAACGATGTCCCTCCATTCCGTCTCTCAGAAATCCTGACTCAAATGGTATTTCCTTTACTTCCCCTCTCAATTTAGGTCCCAGAAAAAGACCTATGCAGCAAAATACACCTGCCAGGATAATTCCCAGAACTATCATGATCAAAATTGGCAGATAACCAGACGCAATTGACATTGACATTTAGGTTTTTGTAAATCAGGTTATAAGATACTTCTTTTTTAATTTTTTATTCGGAACAAGTATTAACAATGAATTATTTATAAGTACTTACCCAGCATTACTTTGGTCACAGTGGATATTATTGTTCAGATTTTTTCTGTTCAAACATATTCACTTATACAATGTTAGTGTATCACGGCATAATCAAAGAGCATGTCCCAGAATTAAGTTTCCCAGCCAGTATGCAGATTGTCAATTCATTTCAGTTAGTTTCAGCGTACAATAACTCCAGGATTTACTTGCTCGGGCACATCAATTAAAACAAGTTTCCCATTGTCATCAGAAAACAGAATCATACCCTCAGAAAGATGTCCCATCAATTTGACAGGTTTAAGGTTTGCCACTACCAGCACATGCCGGTCAGTCATTTCTTCAGGTGTATAAAATTCAGCTGCACCGGAGACAATTGAACGTGAACATGCTTCGCCTAAATCAACTTCAGAACAGAGAAGCTTTTCTGATTTTTCAACTTTTCGACAGGATTTTATTCGACCGACCTTCAGTTCCATTTTCTGAAAATCATCAATACCAAGCCATTCTGTTTCCTCTGCATTAGAATTATTTAATGTTTTTTCTATATGATTTTTTATGGGATTTACTTCCAAAGAAGGAACCCGCATTTTAGGGAACAAAGGTGTCGGTTTTGGAAGTTCGATACCGGATTCCAATAATCCGGGAGTCAGATCATCAAATCGAATCACCCCTTCGTCAAGTCCAAGGGATACTCTGGCTTCACACATTTTTTTTGGCATAACAGGATCGAGCAGTCCAACTAAGATTCGTGCCATATCCAGTGCTGTGTACAGCACAGTCCCTAAACGCTCGCGATCTTTTTCCTCTTTTGCCAGAGCCCAGGGTTTGCATGTATCGATAAATTTGTTCACCTGACTACTAAGCGATGCCACATGTTCTAAGGCCCGATGTGGTTGAAAAGCAATAATATGTTCTTTACATTTCTGCACGCCTTCTACAAACGAATTATGCAGTTCTTTCTCGAGATCTTCTGCTTTACCCAATGGCGGTACACACCCATGAAAATTTTTTCGGCTCATGCTGATTGAGCGGTTCAGTAAATTTCCAAAGTTATTTGCTAAATCCCCGTTGTAGCGGGTCACCGCTAGTTCTTCGGTAAAATTTGAGTCTTCGCCAAAACTCATATCACGCAATAAAAAGTATCGCAGCGCATCCACACCAAGCTGATCCTTCATAGCCAACGGATCAACCACATTACCCAGCGACTTACTCATTTTACTGCCTTCAACTATCCAGTGTCCATGAACAACCAGTTTTTTAAAGACAGGCATTCCTGCTGCTTTCAGCATGCAAGGCCAGTATATTCCATGTGTTTTAAGGATATCTTTTCCAATTGTATGATGAACATGCTGCCAGTATTTATTGTAATTTTCTCCGTCAGGCCAGCCAAGCGCACTGGCATAATTCAGTAGAGCATCAAACCAGACATAGGTCACAAAGTTTTCATCAAAAGGGAGTTCAATCCCCCACTTTAACCTGCTTTTCGGACGTGATATACACAAATCCTGTAACGGTTCTTTCAACAGTTGAATAAGTTCATTACGATACCGTCCGGGATAAACCCATTTTTCATTATGCTTTAATTCCTTTAGCAGCCAATCCTGGTAAGCACTCATCCGGAAAAAATAATTATTCTCCTTATACAATTCCGGAGGATTTTGGTGATCAGGACAATTGCCATCTTCCAGCTCTGCTTCATCCAGAAATCGCTCACAACCAATGCAGTAAAGCCCTTCGTATTCTTTCAGATAAATTTCACCCTGGTCATATATTTTTTGCAGTATTTGCTGAACACAGTTTTTGTGCTCAAAATCAGTTGTGCGAATAAACTGATCATGTTCAATGTGAAGATGAGGCCACATTTCACGAAATTCCTGACTAATCTGGTCAACAAATTCCTGTGGTTCAACACCTGACTTTGCAGCTGACTCAGCTATCTTTTGACCATGCTCATCTGTTCCTGTCAAAAAATATGTATCAGCTCCAAACAGCTTCATGTAACGTGTCAAAACATCCGTTACAATTGTTGTGTAAGCATGTCCAATGTGGGGATGACTGTTTACGTAATAAATTGGAGTCGTAATATAAAATGTATCGCTCATGCGTATCATTCAGCAGGAAGTTGAATTTTAGGCTCTTCCGGATGAGGGCAGTAAAGTGTGAATGTTTTTCCGATAATTTGCACAACTTCAAATCCGCTTACTTGATTTAACTCATCAGCACATTCTTTATTCGTGATTGGGCAGCTGTCCAGAACTTTGAGTTTGATCAGCTCATGTTCAAGCAGCTGAGATTTAATTTCCCTTCGTGTTTTAGAAGAAAGGCCTTGTTTGCCCAGATTCACTACAGGTTTTGACTGGTGGGCCAATGTGCGCAGATGTCGTTTTTGTTTTCCTGTCATTCTTAATGATCCTGATCAATTACTTTTGGCACTTTGAAAAAACCATTTTCCAGATAAGGACTGAATTGTTCCGGTGAAACGGTGGACTTTTCAATTTTGTCTTCCCTGCTGTGACTTAAATGATTTTCATCAGATTCGGACTGCTCTTCCGAAATCTCAACTTCTTTTAGCAATTCAAAGTATTCCAGAATTGTTGTAAATTGTTGAGCAAATACTTCAGTTTCTTTTTCTGTTAATTCCAATGAAGAGAGACGAGCAATTTTACTTACTTCTTCCGGAGTAAATCTTGTTGTCATACAGGTTGAAGCATCAATTTGATTTCTGCCTGTGCCGCCAGCTTTTTATCAACACTGGCCTTTCCTTCAAAGACCCAGAAGTTACGTCGTTGATTAAGTAAGGTTGTTTCAAGCACGAGCTGATCACCAGGAACAACCGGAATTCTAAATTTAGCCTTATCAATACCGGCAAAAAACACAATTGCGTTTGATTCAGCCTTTTCTTTACCAGAGTGTATGACTATTCCAGCAGTTTGTGCCAGAGCCTCAATAATCATTACACCAGGAAGTACTGCCTGGCTGGGAAAATGGCCTTGAAAGACTTCTTCGTTTCCGGAAATATTTTTCAGTGCCTTGCAGTACTCGCCTTTCTTTACTTCCAGCACTCTGTCAACCAGTAAAAATGGGTAACGGTGTGGCAGGATTTTTTTTATTTCCTCCAGACTCATCATCAATTATCTCCTCCACTTTGTTTGAGTGCATTGTATGCATCAATTACTTTTTGTGTAAAATCTGTAGTATCTTCCTTCATGTACAAAATTATCTGGGCAGCGTTTTTTTCAAGCACCAAATCTAATTTCTCTTTGATGGATATAGTGCGAATTACAGTTTTAAGTTCTTTGAAGATAACCTCTGTCAGCCGACGTTCTTCAAGCCTCATTTCCTGTTCAAAGGCACGTACTTTTTCACGCAGCTGCTGCTGTCGTGCAATTAACTCCTGCTCCTTGCTGGTTTTGGCTTTAGGAGTCAACAGTGGATTATTTCGCAAGTCATCAGCGAGTTTACGGAGTTCCGACTCTTCAAGTTTAAACTCTTGCTGTTTTTGACGTCCCCGTCTTTCCAGGATGTTTCTGGAACGGATACCTGGCTCAGATTGATTAAGAGCTTCATTTAAATCAACCACGCCGATTTCAATCGCAAACGCCGGTGAGGCTGAACAAAACAACAGTATAGTTATAATTTGCAGAAAGTATTTCATTGACTAGCAAATATCTTTTTCCAACAGAAGATGTAAAACAGAACAATAGTTTTACATCATGTACCAAAGTATCAGGAAAGTTCCAATTGTGAAGATGAGGGCATAATTTTGTGTTAAACCATTTTGAAATGGACGAATAGTGTTGCCTGCAGTTCGAGCTGTCGTTCCAGTTGTATTTACAGCCCGATCAATAATATTCAAATCAAATATATTCCAGAGTAAATGTGTTGTGAGAAGACGTACAGGGTTAATTAATAAAAAGTTGTAAAGCTCATCAACGTACCATTTATTGAGAGAAAGTTTATAAGCCCATTCCCATTTTTCACGAAGTTTGGAAGCAATCTCAAAGCCGGAATGATACACACGACTGGCCATATACCAGGCCAGCAAAGCAAATGCTACTGAAAACACCATCAGCACCCATTCTGTCAAAACGGTGCCATGGCCGCTTGGGATTTCAGCAAAAAAACCATGGAAAAAGAGTTCCATGTTATTCGGTAAAAGATGGAAAATATGCGGCACACCGAAAAATCCGCCAAACACTGAAAGTACAGCCAAAATCGTCAATGGAATTGTAATTGAAACAGGTGACTCACTTACATGTTCAGCAACGAGTTTATCTACCCGTGATTCGCCATGAAATGTCAAATAGATCATTCTGAACATATAAAATGCTGTCATGCCTGCAGTCAGAAAACCAATGCCCCAGAACCATGTGCTTCCGAAAGGAGAACTGAATGCGTACCATAAAATCTCATCCTTGCTGAAAAATCCTGAAAAGAAGGGAATTCCGGAAATAGCCAGCGTGCCAAGCAGCATAGTTATATAGGTGATTGGCAGTTTGTTTTTAAGCGCTCCCATTTTTCGCATATCCTGTTCGTGATGAATTGCAAGTATCACTGATCCGGAGCCCAAAAAGAGAAGTGCTTTGAAAAAAGCATGTGTCATTACATGAAATACTCCTGTAGTGAAAGCTCCAACTCCCATTGCCAAAAACATGTAACCCAATTGACTGACTGTTGAATAAGCCAGCACACGCTTGATGTCTGTTTGGGTAATGGCAATTGTTGCAGCCAAAAGCGCAGTTAATGCTCCAATTACAGCTATGACGTTCATTGTCAATGGTGCAAGAACAAACAAGTGACTCAAGCGGGCGACCATGTACAACCCTGCCGTTACCATTGTGGCGGCATGGATTAGTGCTGATACAGGAGTAGGGCCTTCCATCGCGTCCGGCAGCCAGACAAAAAGTGGTATTTGTGCTGATTTACCTGTAGCGCCAAGAAACAGCAGCAGAGTTATTATTGTTACGAGAGTGCCGCCATGTTCTAATTTAGCCGAGGCTTCAGCATTAACAGTACTGAACTCAATTGTTCCAAAAGTTAAAAATATCAGCAGTACTGCGGACAGTACTCCAAAATCACCAACACGGTTAAAAAGAAAAGCTTTTTTTGCAGCTTCACCGGCAGAATCTTTTTCAAAATAGTAACCGATCAACAAATATGAACATAGACCGACTCCTTCCCAGCCGACGAACATCAGTAAAAATCCGTCGCCGAGCACAAGAATAAGCATGAAAAATACAAATAAATTCAAATAGGCAAAGAAGCGGTAATATCCGGCTTCTCCATCCATATATCCCACTGAATATACATGTATCAATAATCCGACGCCGGTGATCACCAGCAAATATAGTCCTGAAAGCTGATCTACATGGAAATTGATTCCTGCTTCAAAACTTCCGCTTGCAATCCAGGTGTATAAATGTTCAGAAAGAACATTCCCTTCGGCTTCAAGCATTTGAAAAAACAGCACCAGTGATTGCGCGAAAGCCAGTCCAATTGCCAGCGGCCCGACTAATGTGACAAATCTTGTCCCAAAACGTTTCCCCAGAAAAGCATTCAATATAAATCCTAGCAGCGGGAAAGCCGGTACAAGCCAAATTTGTGACATGCCTACCATTTTAATAAATTAAATTCTTCAATGTTCAGAGTTTTACGTGTCCGAAAAATGGAAAGAATTATTGAAAGACCAACCACAGCTTCAGCCGCGGCAACCACGATGATAAAGAAGATGAAGACAACTCCGGTCATTGAATCCAGACTCCGGGAGAAGGTGATAAAGGACAGATTGACCGCGTTCAGCATTAACTCGATACTCATAAAAATTACAATAACATTTCTGCGCAGCATCACACCCATCACACCAACTGTAAAAAGAACGGCGCTCAGCAGCAAAATGTGTTCAATTGGGATCATAATAATTAATTACTGAAAACGTCTTTTCGCAATCACTACTGCACCAATTACGGCAACAAGCAGGAGTATGACGATAATTTCAAATGACAAAATGTAATCGGTGAAAAGCAGGCGTCCGATAAGAGCGATTGAACCTATTTCTTCCACAACCTCAATTGGATATTCTCCCTTTGTTCCCAGCTGTAATTCCTTGTCAGTGAAGAGATATGCAATCTGAACAAAAATTCCCAGAGAAAGTACTCCAGCCAGGATTTTCCCGACTGACCATTTGTTAGATAACTGCTCAGTGTCCCTTGAGGAGAGCAGCATCAGTACAAACAGGAACAAAACCATTATTGCTCCTGCATAAATTAATACCTGTATGACTGCAACAAATTCAGCGTTTAGCATTACATAAATTGCGCCTAGACAAAAAAATGTGCCTACCAGTGAAAGCGCGCAGTGAATCGGATTTTTCAGAAAAAGCACTCCGAATGCTCCTAAAATACTTAAAACTGCAAATATGTAGAAAATTGTTAACATCTCTCTATTTACTAATACACTGATGTCTAAGTATGCTAAGCTGCTGCCTTTATCAGTTTCTTTCCAGAATCCTTTGCTGTTTGTGCCAGTTCAATTCCGTTGGATTGAATTTGATCAAAATTTAATCCGGAAAATGCTTTTGTTTCACGGGACATTGAATCAAACACCTGATTTATATTTGTAAAATCATAATTCTGACCCAAAGCCTCTGCCAGCTCTGAAAGAATCTGCCATTCCGGACGACTTCTGCGTAGTGCCTTAACAGCGATATCTGTTGCCTGAACGAGGTGCTGTTTGTTTGTATATGTGGCAATTTTCTCCGAATAATGCTGTCCCGGAAGTACTACGTCAGCTATCTCGCTCCATGAGTTGTGGTAAGCTCCAATATGAACTACCAGCTGTGCAGTTTTTATTTTTTGCTGAAGATCATGCTCTGTTTCAAATGGATTCCCTAAAACAAAAACAACTTTGAGATCACTTTTAACTGCTTCTTTGAGTTTAGCGTTTTTTGCGTCCCCCTTGATTTTCAAAGCCAGAGCTCCAGCCCTGTTTGGAGTTTTGTCTGTTGTAATAAGTGTGTTGATGAAAAAGTCGCTCTCAATTTGTTCCCAGTTTGGCAATGGGCAAAAGATATTGTCTGATGAAAATCCGTCTTTGAGCAGCTTTTGAATTAAGAACAATTCTTCATTACTTGCATGAGTGTCTGTAAGCGCAATCACATTTTGAGCTAACGGCGCCATTTCTCTTACTCTTTCGGCAATTGCCCCGTATGCCTCTTCCCAGGATATTCCTTCCAGATTTTCACCTACACGACCCAAGGGCCTGTTAATTCTTGATTTACGCTCGTTCATAATACGGTAAGTTAAACGTCCTTCATCACACATCCACCACTTATTAACATTTTGGTTTTCATGAGGCTTAAGCCGAAAAACCTCATTTCGGTCATGTTCAATTGTGACGTTGCAGCCTGTAGAACAACCGGTGCAAATTGAACGATTTTTTTTCAGTTTCCAGGCTCTGCGCTTGAAGCGGAATTCTTTTTCAGTAATTGCGCCAACAGGGCAAATATCTGCCATGTTGCCCTGAAATTTATTTGTCATCGTCCTGTCGGTAAAAGTATCAACCGTCAACTCATGACCCCGGTTAAACATTCCGAATTCATTGGTGCCGGTAATTTCCCTGGTAAAACGATCACAGCGGGAACACTGAATACATCGGTTACGTTCCAGGCTGACAAAAGTTCCAATATCACGCCACCCATAAACGCGTTTGGAATAATCCATTTCAGACTTTCCGGAACCATATTCAAAAGAGTAATCTTGAAGAGTGCATTCTCCGGACTGATCACAGATTGGGCAATCCAGAGGATGATTAATCAACAGAAACTCGTTTACAAGTTTGCGCCCTTCTTCAACCTTTTGATTCATGGTATCAACCTTCATACCTTCTGCTGCATCCACAGAACAGGCGGTTTGAAGTTTTGGAGCAGGACGTCCATTTCCCAGATCAATCACATCCACCACACACATACGGCATGTGGCCACAATAGACATTCCTGGATGATAGCAGTAATGTGGGATTATTTTTCCTCTGCGCAAAGCAGCAGAAAGTATTTTTTCACCAGGTTCAAATTCAACTGGCTCACCATCAATATGAAAAACAGGCATGTTCTATTCGTTATTAATTTGCATAATATTTACGGAAATCCTCCGGAAATTTTTTTACAAAACTTTGAATCGGCAAAGCAGCCGCATCCCCTAAAGCGCAAAGGGTGGTGCCCAGCATATTACCGCCAACTCTGTCGAGGCGCTTCAATTTTTCATCGCTTCCGTTGCCGTTCAGAAAATCACGGATAATATTTCGTGACCAATGTGTTCCTTCACGGCATGGTGTGCACTGGCCGCAGGATTCATGGGCATAAAAACGGGTAATGCGATGCAGTAATTGCACTACGTCTGTGTCTTCATCAAATACCATCATCGCGGCAGAACCCAGCATTGTGTTAATTTTTGCCAGTTCATCAAAATTATACAGAACATCAACTTCATCAGCAGTCATCACAGAAGAAGATGAGCCTCCGGGAATTACTCCCTTAAGTTTTTTACCGTTACGGATTCCTCCACCAATCCCGTAAATAATGTCCTTCATGTTAACATCCATTCTTAATTCATATACACCGGGGTTATTTACGTGACCGCTCAGGCTGACCAGGTGAGTTCCGGTATTATTCTGAGGTCCAAAACTTTTGAAGGCATCAACTCCGCCATCGCTTAAGATGTACGGCATGCAGGCCAGTGTTTCCACATTGTTGACACTTGTAGGGCATCCGTTGAAACCGGATACTGCGGGAAATGGGGGCTTAACCCTGGGTTGTCCACGTTTGCCTTCCAGGGAATCCAACAAGGCAGATTCCTCTCCGCAAATATATGCACCTGCTCCGCTGTGAACTGTAAGGTCCAGCTGATAACCGCTGCCCATTGGGTCCGGGCCCAGCAAGCCGTCAGCATATAATTCGTCGACGGCATCAATAAGGGTTTTGATTGCAGGAAAAAACTCTCCGCGCACATAGATATAACCATGATGACATCCTACAGCATAGCAGCCAATCATCATGCCTTCTAAAAACAGATGCGGATCCTTAAGCATCAGTTCCCTGTCCTTGCATGTTCCAGGTTCAGATTCATCAGCGTTGGCAACAAGATAACTTGGCTTACCTGTTTCTTTTGCCATGAAGCTCCACTTCAAACCTGTAGGGAATCCTGCTCCACCGCGTCCACGAATTCCGGATTCCTTGACTTCCTGCACCACTTCATCAGGCTTCATGCCGAAGACTTTATTCAAAGTCTTGTAACCACCGGCTTTCTTGTATCCTGCCAGAGATTTATTGTATTTGGGGTTTCGAATATTTTTGAAAAGAACCAGGGTTTCTTCTGCCATTTTTTACTGACTCAATTGATCAATCAATTTTTCCATTTTTTCCGGAGTTACCTGTTCATGATAGTCTTCATTTACAATCATTGCCGGAGCATAACTACATGCCCCTATGCACTCCATTTCTTCAATACTGAATAAACCGTCATCTGTTGTATAACCGGCGTGAGTATTTAACTTTTTTTCTGTGAATTCCAGTAATTCAGTGCCACCTACAAGACAGCATGGTACGCATGTACAAACCTGTAAATGGTATTTACCCGGCGGTTTCAAGCGGAACATTGTGTAAAATGTCACAACACCTTCCACATGTGTAAGCGGTACTTCACAACAATCTGCCACATGCCGCATCCATTCCTCTGTTAACCAGCCATTATTTTCTTTCTGAGCCAAAAGCAAAATTGGAATCAGCGCATTTTGCTTGATCGGATAACGGATCAACAGGTTGTACACCTGATTTTGAATGTCCTTTGAGAACAAGTTAAATCTCTTTTCTTGGTGAGTCGATTAAAATACTGATCATTATTTCTATCAGATACTGCTAAATAAGCAACAATAATCGCTTAATGTATATTGTTTGAACAAAATAATTTGAATTACAGGTTAGTATTATATATTTCAAAATAAATAATCTGTTATTAACAATAAATTACAAATGTTGACTATTTTTTTTAAATATGATATCAATTAACCGCTTTTTGCTGGTATAATTGACAGCATAAAAAATTGACAGGTGAAATTAATTACATAATTTTAATATAGTTTGCATTTGTTTTTCGAACAGATTAAAATAAAGTTATATATTACTAAAAACTGAACATTTTTCAGATAAACAAATATGAAAAAACGCATGAATGGTGCTCAAATTGTAGTTGAAGTGCTCAAACAGCAAGGTGTTGAATATATTTTCGGATATCCCGGAGGGGCATGCATGCCGATATTTGACGCGCTTGTGGATGCGCCTGAACAGAAAATTATTTTAGTACGCCATGAACAAGGAGGGACACATATGGCTGACGGTTACGCCAGGGCCACAGGCAAGACCGGAGTAGTACTTGTTACTTCCGGACCAGGCGCAACCAACACTGTCACTGGAATACTTACTGCTCAAATGGATTCGGTTCCTCTTGTTATCTTAACCGGTCAGACTGTAACTCCTAACTTGGGGAAGGATGCCTTCCAGGAAGCAGATGTGTTTGGTGTGACCATGCCCATAGTTAAACACAGTTTTCTAGTAAGGGATGTGAAGGATTTGTCCAGGGTGGTGAATGAAGCATTCCATCTTGCTTCAACTGGACGTCCGGGACCCGTGTTGGTGGATTTGCCTAAGGATGTAGTTTCAAATGAATGGGATGAGGATTTTAAAGTGGACCTTGATCTTCCCGGATATCAAGTTCAAACAAGCGGTAACTCCGATAGTATCGAATATGTTGCAGAGCTTTTATCAAAATCAAAACGTCCATTGCTTTATGTTGGGGCCGGGGCTGTTATTTCAGGAGCAGGCAAACAAGTGCAAAAACTGGCTGAAAAGCTTCAGGCACCAGTAACCACAACACTGTTGGGTAAGGGCAGTTTTTCCGAAATGCATCCGCTTTCTGTTGGAATGCTGGGCATGCATGGTACTGCGTATGCCAATAAAGCAGTGATTGAGTGTGATCTGATCATGGCAATCGGTGCCCGCTGGGACGACCGCATAACAGGTAAAGTCAGTGAATTTTGCCCTGATGCAACCAAAATTCATATAGATATAGATCCTGCTGAATTTGGGAAAATTATTCAACCTGAAGTAAGCGTGAATGGGGACGCGGCCGAGGTATTAGAAGAATTAATCCTATTAGTAAATAAGCTTGATACCACGGATTGGCTTAAAAAGATTGATCAATGGAAAATAAAATATCCGCTGAAATTCCCAAAACGAGGTGGTTTGCGTGCACAGCATGTTCTTGTCGAACTGGACCGTTTGACAGGCTCAAACGCAATCATTGCAACTGATGTTGGACAGCACCAGATGTGGGCAGCACAATTCTGCAAATCAATCCGTGAACGTCAGTGGCTCTCCAGCGGCGGGGCAGGAACAATGGGATATGGATTCCCCGCGGCAATCGGCGCACAGCTTGGAAAACCCGATGATCTTGTAGTTGCTATAGTTGGTGATGGAGGATTCCAGATGACTATGTGCGAGCTTGCCACCGCGGCAATTCACAAGTTGCCACTCAAAATCCTGATCATTAATAACAGCTATCTAGGAATGGTCAGGCAATGGCAGCAGTTGTTTTTTGACAATAGGGAAAGTGGGGTTGACATGGAAGGTAATCCGGATTTTGTTAAAATCGGTGAATCTTTTGGAATCAAAGGGTTTCATCTGAGGAGAGCAGGAGATGTAAAAAAGGTGTTAAAAAAAGCTTTGGATTATAACGATGGCCCCTGCATTGTCGAGGCAGTAGTGGTAAAGGCCGACAATGTTTTCCCGATGATCCCTGCAGGGGCTGCGGTGTCAGATATGCTGATTAATGAACCGCCTAAAAGCCAAAAAATGCAAAAACCGGTTGGAAGTACCTGATTTCATCACAAATTAAGTCACTATTTATTTATAAAGTGACTAATTATTTCTGAGTGACTTATCTTTGTAAACTCAACTAAATCAAACTAATTTAAACGTTTATGGAAGAAAAATTTGCCATCAGTATCTATGTCTGTAACAAACCTGGGGTACTTGTCAGGCTTGCACAAACATTTACTCGCCGCGGTTACAACATTGATTCACTAGTTGTTTCACCCGCCCACGATCATCATTTTTCCCGCATTACTGTTGTTGTACAGGGAGAGCCGGTGACCTTTGATCAAATAATACGACAACTGAATAAGCTGGTTGACGTTGTGCATGCGATGCACCACAGTGATACTGATGTTGTAGACAGGGAAATGGCATTATTCAAAGTCAGGGTTAAGCCTAATCAGCGCGCGGAAATATTTCAGATTGTGGAAGTGTTTCGCGCAAAGACAGTTGATATTACTGATAATTCACTAGTGATTGAAACAACAGGTGATTCCTTAAAAATAGATGCTCTGGAAAATTTGCTGGGGCCAATGGGACTTCTGGAAATGGTGCGTTCCGGTAAGTTAATTATGAAGAGGGGGCTTGAAGAGACTTGAACAGCATCCCATAAATTATTGATTAAGTACGAATTCGAATCAATAAGGCTTAAGGTTCCAGTTGTGCTTATAATATCGTTAATGATTATATACTCTCAATCATAAGAAGAATAAAATGCTCTCCGCTGTGTATTCTTGCGGAATAAAATGTCTCCTCAATGTACTGGAAAAACCTCAACAGTTTCTTTGAATGAGAATTCTTTTTGAATGATATTTTGAATCGAAACAGCCAAATTTTGAAAACACACCTTTCTGTTTGAAGTTTTACGAAATAATAAACCGACATTTCTGGCGGGTGCAGGTTTTTTAAATGGAATGTAATTAATTGTAGAATTTTGAATTACATTATTTTTATCAATTGCAGTTTGAGGAATCAGGGTAATACCAATCCCTGTTGAAACCATATGCCTGATTGTTTCCAGACTTGTACCCTGGAAATCTTTTCTTTCTTTGGTCATGGCATCTGAGCAAACATCCAAAACCTGTCCTCTCAGACAATGACCTTCACCTAGTAAAAGTAAAGTTTCACCACGCAAATCCTCTTTCTTTATCTTTGATTTAGAAGCAAATGGGTGTTGATTGTTGGTTGCTACATAAAAAGGTTCAGTGTAAAGAATAATCTCTTCGAGCCCTTTCATTTCTACAGGGACAGCTAAGATTCCCGCGTCCAATGATCCTTCACCAAGTTTTTTCAGCATAACTTCTGTTTGAACTTCATGTAGTATTATTTCCAGTTGAGGATAGGTTTGTTTTATAGGCTGGACGATCAGGGGTAACAGATAAGGGGCTATAGTTGGAATCAGTCCAATATTGACTGTACCACTCATCGGATCTGAATAGGTTTTAACCAGGTCTTCAATGGATGCCGCTTCAGTTAAAATCGACCGGGCTATTTTGACAATTTCTTTGCCAATTGGTGTTAAAAAGACATTCCTGGTTGTACGTTCAACCAGCTGTACACCAATTTCTTCTTCCAATTTTTTTAGCTGTCCACTCAAAGTAGGTTGGCTTACAAAACATTTCTCGGCAGCTTTTCGAAAATGTTTTAATTCATCAATTGCTGCAAGATATTCCAGATCTCTCAAATTCATTAAACTCGACTCTAACAGAAAATTTAGATTCATTAATTGGCAATACCAATCAGTATAATAATAACAAACGATTAGACAAATCAATTTAAATACATTATATTTAAGCTGAGTTCATTCAGGACTCAAGGGGAGTTTATCTACAAACCTATGATTTCAACCTTAAAAAAGGATTTAAAATGGCTAATTTAAATGACACAAAAACTCACGAAAATCTCAAAGCAGCATTTGCAGGAGAATCTCAGGCAAACAGACGTTATCTTTATTTTGCTAAAGTAGCAGACATTGAGGGTTATCCTGAGATTGCAAGTAATTTTCGTGAAACTGCAGAGGGAGAAACAGGGCACGCACATGGACACCTGGATTATTTGAAAGCAGTTGGTGACCCTGCAACAGGTTTACCTATTGGAGAAACTCTGGAAAATTTAAAAGCTGCCGTAGCAGGTGAGACACATGAATACACAGATATGTATCCAGGAATGGCCAAAACTGCTCGAGAAGAAGGATTTGCTGAGATTGCCGACTGGTTTGAAACACTGGCAAAAGCAGAAAAATCTCATGCAGGCCGATTTCAGCAATTTGCAGACAGCGTTTCCTGATTTTACCTTAAAGCGCCTCAAATCAAATATTTTTGGGGCGTTACCCTCCTATTTTACAGATACCCTTTAAATCAAATAATGGAAGACAATCATTCCAGAATTTCTTATTTACCAACCGACGGACTGACTTATGATCCCGGTGATTCAAAGTATTGGGATAAATCTGCCATGGATAAAGAAATTGAAAGGACCTTCGAAATTTGCCATGGCTGCAGAATGTGCTTTAAATATTGTGACTCCTTCCCCACGCTCTTCAGTTTTTTGGACAAACAATACAATGGTGAGGTAAAAAAAATTAAACCTGAAGACACACAACAAATCATGGATGCGTGTTTTCAGTGTAAATTATGCGAGGTGCAATGTCCTTATACAGTACGTGATGGACATGAATTTAAACTCGATTTTCCTAAACTGGTACATCGCTATAAAGCTGTTAATTCCAAGGATAAACCAGGCAGTCTGCGTGACAGTATTTTAGCAAACCCTGAAAAATCTGCCGGTATGGCTCGTGCGAGCTTCGGGTTAGCAAATGTAATGAATCGAGTCAGCATCCATCGATGGTTTTTGGAAAAAATTCTGGGCATTCATAGAAAAAAATTGCTTCCGGATTTCAGTTTTTCCACATTTGAACATTGGGCGGCAAGACTGGGACTGATTAGAAAAAATAGTAAGGCTGAAACCGTTTTGTTTCAAACATGTTATGTCCAGCACAATGAACCGCAAATTGGCAAAGACACGCTGGAAGTGTTAAATAAAAACAAAGTTGACTGTGCTTGCGTCAAAGGATTGAGATGTTGCGGCATGCCTGCATGGGAACAGGGAGATCTGGAAACATTGCAAGCAAATGCCAAACACAATCTTGACATCCTGATGCCGTTTGTTGAAAAAGGCAGCAAGGTTCTGGCAATCAATCCCACTTGTTCTATGATGATGAGACGAGAATATCCGGAACTGCTGGAAGGACACGATCGAGAAAGAGCCATTAAATTAGCTGACTCTATCAACGATCCATCAGAATTTTTATGGAATATTCGGAAAGAAGAAAGATTCAACACGGACACCAATAAACTTCCAGCTGAAACTATCAGCTATCACGCCCCCTGTCATTTAAGGGCCCAGGGAATCGGGTTTAAGGGACGAGACTTAATAAAAAAAATCACTGGATCAAAAATAAAAACTGTAATGGAATGCTGTGGTCATGACGGGACTTATGCCATGAAAGTTGAAAGCTTTGAGGCGTCCAAACGTATCGGCAAAAAATCATTTGATGGAATGAAAACAGAAGAAACAGAAGTATGGGCAACCGATTGTCCGCTGGCGGCGCTCCAGTTCAAACAGCATGCCGGTGTGAAACCAAAACATCCAATGTCCATCCTTGCAGAGGCTTATCGTTAATAAAATTTACTTGAGTTATTTGTTCTGCAAAATTATATAAAGAAAAATCAAAATGAAGCATGTCAGACGGCAAGAGATATTGGATTATGTAACTTACGAAGAACAGCGAGACCAGATCCGCAAAAAAATAATGAAGATCAAGGAGCTGCGGCGGATTAATGTTGGCGGCATTTTGTCATTCCTGTTTGAAAACACAGATACAATACGTTATCAAATACAGGAAATGATTCGGGTTGAACGCATTGTAAAAGAGGCAGACATCCAGCATGAGATAAAAACATACAATGAACTTCTTGGAAATTCCGGTGAGTTGGGATGTACGCTTTTAATCGAAATTGATGATCCGGAAGAAAGAGATGAAAAACTGACCCAGTGGCTTGATTTGCCCAAACATCTTTATCTCAGGCTGGGAGATGATACTAGGTGCAGGGCTGCTATTGACGAGAGGCAAATTGGAGATACTCGACTGTCCTCTGTACAATACATTAAGTTCAACACTGAAGGCAAAACCCCCTGCGCAATTGGTTCAGATTTTCCTTTGTTGAAAGTGGAGGCCTCTCTCACAAATGAGCAAAAAAAAGCGCTTTCAGAAGATTTAGTTTAGTCCGGACAAAAATTTTTCTGATAACGGAGATACTTTTTCTGCCACTGATATTGGGCATGTGAAATGATCAATCCCAGTAAAATTTGAATTAACTGTAAGGTTGTAAATCAGTTACAAGACCGGAAGGAAAGATACAAAAAAATAATTATCTGTTGCTTAGTCGTTTATCTTTTTACACTCGGCTAAAAGCTCACTGATGATGCGCTCTCCGTCTGCCATAACGGAAAATCTCACCACTCCCTGCTTGTCAACAATAACTGTTGATCTTGCAATGAAACCTTTATTCTCCAAATAATTTCCATAAGAAGCAGCCATTTCGCCTTTTGGATGGAAATCCTGAAGCAGCGGATAAGACACACCGCCGAGAGATTCAGCCCATTTTTTATGTGAATGCTTACTGTCAATGCTCACACCCAATACTTGAGTGTCTGCCTCATTGAATCGATCAATCATCGATTCAATTTTTGGAATTTCTCTGCTTCAGGTGGGAGTCCAATCCAACGGATAAAACACCAGCATCACGTTTTTTGACCCCTTGAATTGACTTAACGTGAACTCAGTATCAAACTGGCTGGCTAATTTAAAATCCGGAGCCTGTGAACCAACTGCAATCATACATACCTCATTTAAACTTGTTACAAAAATAATTCTGAAACCAAAACGATTTCAGAGTTATTAAAATATTTGTTAACTGTCCGTGAAGAAGTTTTTGGAGTGCTTTTATTCTCTGCGGAGTTACTTATTCAGTTGATTCAATTGCTGGTTGAGCGGCAGGAAAGGAAGAACATTACCACCAAGGTCTTTATCTGCAATCACCTTGTTCACTTTGGGCAGCACACTTGCCATTGTCTCAAGCAAAATACGTTCGCGTGTAATGTCTTTGGCCTTGATATACTCTTCATAGACCATGTTGAAACGCTCTGTTTCACCTGTTGCAACAAGTATCTTTTCTTTGGCATAAGCCTTGGCATTGTTGATCACCTGCGCGGCTTCACCTCTGGCCTTTGGCACAAGATTGTTCCTGTAGCCTTCCGCGTCATTGATCATTTTTTCACGGTCCTCACGAGCACTGACTACATCCTTAAATGCTTCTTTGACTTCATCAGGCGGATGCACATCCTGAAGCTTTACATTCTCAATCTTTATTCCGCCTTTGTAGCTGTTCATTGTTTGCTGAAGAAGCCTTGCGGTGGTATCTTCAATAACTCCCTTACCTACAGTCAGTGCTTCAGTAACAGTAGTGTCACCGATGACTTCGCGCATGGCAGATTCTGCTGCTGATTTAACAGTCTCATCTGGATTAGTAAGGCTATAAAGATAATTTTCCAGATCAGAAATACGGTATTGGACAATGAACTGCACATCGATGATGTTTTCATCTCCGGTAAGCATTAATGACTCTTTTAACACACGGCGATATTTGGCAGGAGGTCCAATCTGAATTGTGCGGAAGCCAATTTCAAGTCTCCTCACCGCCGTGACAGGAGCAATCTGTACCGTTTCAATTGGAGAAGGTAAATGATAATGGGGGCCTGGGCCAACCACATTTGTCACTTCACCAAATCTCTTGATAACACCCTGTTCTTCCGGATCAACAATAAAAACCCCTGTTGCCAACCAGACGACAACTGCCACTATTATAATGAAAGTCAGACCCCCTTTTTTTGGAAGTCCAATCTTAAACTTATTTTGAAGATTGTTCAGAAGTTCATCAATGTCAGGAGGCGGTGTGCCTTTTTCCCACGGTGATTTTTTTGGTGGCTTGTTCCAGGTGCCCATTAGAACCTTTCAAGTACTTATTATCGTTAGGACTTGCATCTTAATTGATGCGGAGCTTTAACACAAGCTATTAAAATCATGTGTGTTTAAAATATGATAATTCTAACTTGTTTACCGGCAAATTAGAATTAGCATTAACCTGAACAGACAGTTCATGCTGTAAGAATATCCACTCCGGATTCAGTAACCAGCAGAGTATGTTCCCATTGTGCAGATAATTCTCCATCCGCGGTGACGGCAGTCCAGCCATCTCCCAATATTCTGCATTCATGACTACCCATATTGATCATTGGCTCTATAGTAAAAACCATATTCTCGCGCAGCATTTCACCTTTGCCAGGCTGGCCATAATGCAGTACCTGAGGCGCTTCATGGAATTCAATGCCGACACCATGTCCGGCAAAATCCCTGACCACAGAATAGCCATGTTTCTCTGCGTGCTGCTGAATGGCGTGTCCAATATCTCCAAGCCTGTTTGAGGGAAAAATCTGTTCAATTCCCAGGTTCAGACATTCACGTGTCACCTCAACCAGTTTTCGTGTTTTGTCCGGCACATCTCCAATGATAAACATTCTGCTGGCATCACCAAAATATCCGTTCAAAATGCAGGTAATGTCCACATTCAAAATATCACCGTTTTGCAGCGCCTGATTATTTGGTATGCCGTGACAGATGACATTATTGGGCGAGGTGCAGATACTTTTTGGGAAGGGCACTCTGCGTCTTCCTTTGCCGTGTCCGTAATTCAGCGGAGCCGGAATCGCGCCGTTAGCCAATGTTTCACTATGAACCCACTGATCCAGTTCATTTGTGGTCACACCTTCGGCAATGCGTTCTTCAACCATATCAAGCAGTTTTTTTGTCAGCTGGCTGCTTTTGCGAATCCCGTCAATTTGCTCTTCGGTTTTAATGTAAATGCTTTTTCCCTGCGTCTGTGTTTTATTTTCGTGAATTGGAGGTGGACTCTGTTCTTTTCCCAGATGGCATTTTTTGAATTTTTTCCCGCTTCCGCACCAGCAGGGGGCGTTACGCGCGAGTGTGTTTGCTGCTATTTTCATTCGGAAACTAATTTAATCAAATCCGGGAATTGTTTCTATTTTAGGAAATCAAATATCCGCTCAAATTTATAACCGCTAAATAAATTTTCTTCAGGATCATGTGACCAGTATATTATCTGACCTTTACCGGCGATAGTATTAATATCCACGAAACCCCAAAACCTGCTGTCTGCGCTGTTGTAGCGGTTATCACCCATGGCAAACAATTTACCTTCCGGAATCTTTACCGGACCATATCGGCTGGATGGAGCAACAGCCGTTAATCCCTGTGCCTTGCGGGATTTACGTTCGTTTGGTTCAAAATACGCGTAAGGCTCATCAAGCGGTTCTCCGTTAATGAAAACCTGATCATTGCGTATTTCCAGTGTTTCTCCGGGGAGCCCGACAGCTCGTTTTATGTAGTCAATTGAAGGGTCCTGAGGATAGGGGAAGATTATTATTTCTCCCCGCTTCACAGGCTTTTTAAACAGCTTGATGTCTGTAAATGGAATTGGAGAACCATAGGTGTACATGCTGGCAAAAATGTGATCTCCAATCTGTATCGTCGGCAGCATCGAACCTGATGGTATTTGGAAAGGCGCAAACATATAAGTTCTGACAATGGTTGCCACAACAACCGCGAAAATAAGTGCTTCTGTCCATTCTCTTATTGTTCTGTTTGGTATGAGCAGATCCAAACGCATAAAACCCTTTGCCGCCTTAAGGAGATCAGGCTCCTTTTCCATAATTTCTTTTGCCATAGGCAGTTTCCTGACCCTGCTCAAGAAAGTCTCCTGATTTGGGTAAACCATATTCTCCATTTCAGCAAGATCATTCAGGGCGGCTTCACTGATCCCTTTTTTCTGGAGTTTGGAAAGTGATTTTTCAGAAAGTTTGTAAGTCACAAACATTGTAATAAACGTTTGTTATTGCGGTTTAAAATATTGTTCTGACTGCAATCATTTACTGTAATTTACTTCCGGACACAAAAACCGTTTTTACATCCGGTCAATAATTTTCTAATACAGATTGAATTGACATAAAGGTAAGTAAATTCTGTAAAAGTCATGTTATATTTTGAATTGCTTGTAAAAAATTGTCAAATAATCAATCTGACTATAATCTTATTAAACAGCTGAAAACTTCTTTTCATGGCGAAAATCAAACCATCCACGGAACAGAGAAAAACCCATTACCCACGGAAGCAGATGGAGTTGAAAAACATACACCAGCCAGTCTTTTAAAGACAGTTCCGTAAAATCAGCGTAACGCAGACCTCCTCCTGCTGTTGCTGTTAACGCAGTGAGATATAAACCACCTGCCAGAATTAATTCACTTCCTGAAAAACCAAGCAGTATTCCTGCAAGAAAAATAATTTGTGAAAGCACAAAGATAGCGTATAATTTTCTCTTCAAATGCGGAATATTCAGGCCAAGAATCTTATGCGCGTCCAGTTCATTGTGATAACGTGATGGGAATCTGCGTGCAAGCAAACCGTCATAATAATAGCGGCGAGCTAAAACAAATGGGCGGGAATAGCTGGAAGTAAGCGGCGGGTGCTCCACAACAAGCTCCGGAGCAAAAATGATAGTATATCCTGATTCCAAAATGCTGAATGCTAAATCTGTGTCTTCCCGGAAAGGAATTTTATAATCCGGATGAAAATGAGCTAAGCTGCGCCGAACAAGAAAATTACAGGTGGGGTAGCGTCCGCCGCTGGTATTTTCTGTTTGGTGCGTGAATGGCGTGGCCCGGCCGCGTTGGGTTACTTCGGTGCGTCCTTCAAATGCTCCTGCCTCTGGATTATTATGAATCTGCTTAATCGCGTTTTTTACCCAGTCCGGACGTGGTATGACATCGGCATCAAGAAAGCCAATCCATGATCCGGATGAGATTGCAACTCCGGCATTTCTGGCGTTTGCCGGTCCTGAGTTTTTTATGGAGGTCCATTGCAGTTTGAGTTCTGTCCGGACTTGAAACTGTTTCAGCATTTCCACAGTTTCATCTGCGGAACCGTCATCTACCACTGTAAGTTCAAATCCGGACTTCTGCACGGACTGATTTTCAAGAGCATTCAGGCATCTTGAAAGCAGCTTCGCGCTGTTGTAACTAGGGATCACGATTGATATTAAATCAGTTGCTTTAATATCCGCGGTGTTTTCAGTCTGAATTTTATTTTCAATATAACTCATGTCTCAGCATTCACTTGATCCGGAGTTATCCGGTTTTATCCACAATTTACGGGCGACTCTGCCGTATCTGGAAGAGTTTGATCAGCAAACTTTTGTAATCTGCCTCAGCGGTGATTTACTGGAGGTACAAAATTCCAGGGTAATTGAAGATTTAGCGCTCCTGCAACAAGTCGGCATTCGGATCGTTTTGGTTCATGGCGCGGAATCACAGATCCGCAAGCTTCTTGAAAAACAAGGTTTCGATTACAAAACAGAAGATGGAATTTTTGTTGCTGAAGGTACATATATGCCGTTGATTGAACAGGCAGTCTCTTCAGCCAACTGGAAGCTGATGACCAGGCTCCGTAGCTGCGCCCGACAACTTAAGCCATTTACCGGACATTTTTTACTTGCAGAGAAAAAAACTTTTTCAAGCAATTTTAATACACATTTTAGCGGCAATGTTTGCGGTATTGATATTGAAACCCTGCGTCAGGCAACTGTTGATTCGGAACTGCCGATTATACCACCATTTTCACTTGGGGAAAAGGGGAGATTGTGGATTCTCGATCCGCATCAGGTTGCCTTTGAAGTGGCAACAAGGCTTCGTGCAAAAAAACTGATTGTGCTTGATACTTTGCCATTGCCGGATTTCGGCAAAACGTATTCTTCTGAAATGACCACAGACATTATTTCTCAGTGGCTGAAACAAGAACCTGATCTGCCCTTATCACAGAGGTTGCAATTGACGACAATGACCGAAGCATGTGTGCGTGGAGTTGAACGCTGTCATTTGCTGGACGGCAGGATTGAGGGAGCATTGCTGGCGGAGGTGCTTACCCCAAAAGGCGCTGGAGTGATGATTACCAACAGTTCGTACAAAAGAATACGTCCCGCAAGACTTAATGATTTACAATCAATTATGGAAATCCTCAGCAGTCCTTGGCAGCATTCTGTATTAGTTTCACGCACATCAGAATACATTGAGCGGCAAATTGATAACTACATGGTGTATTGTGTTGATGAGGACGTAGTGGGCTGCTGTGAAATTATTCAATATTCTGAGGGTTCAGCAGCAGAAATTGCCAGTTTGGCAGTAGATAAATCTTACCGCAATCAAGGTATTGGAAGTGAACTGATCAGGGAAGCAACCAAACAGATACGCTCAAGAGACTATAAACTGGTATTTGCCCTAAGTACAGCCGTATCGCATATTTTTACTCAAGGCGGGTTCAAGGAAATTAGTCCGGAAGAGCTTCCGGAAAAAAAACGCAAAAATTTCGACTTTCAGGAATCCATCGTGTATGGACGTAATTTGGACTGACAGCTCAGTTATTCCGGCAGCACAATAACTTCTACACGGTTGTTCAGTCTTCTTTGGGTAGGAGAGGTTTCAAGAAAGCGGGGACGAGTTGAGCCGAAGCTCTTGACAGTGATTTTTGTGGGATCAAGTCCATTTTCAATAAAGAAACGGGCAACCCTGGAAGATCGTGCTCCTGCCAGCTCCCAGCTTGAATCCCAATTCTTTGGAGGAGTTTTTTCAGAGTGCCCTTCAATTTGTATATTGTTAGGCAGCAGAAAAACCAGGTTGGAGAAGCGCCCCAATTCTTTGACTGCCTTTTGACTCAACTTTGCTGAATCCGGTTTAAAATAAGCGCTGGCCTTAAATGAGACAACAACACCTTTTTCTTCAACACTGATATTAGCATCATCTCCCAGCTCACTTTCCTCCAGCTGTTGAGCAATTTGTTCAACAACTGAGTCTTTGCCTTCATTTAGAAACGGCGTGCCTGCCGGCAGTGGTTTAAAGCTGGCAGCAAGGCTTTTGAACTTCATTGTTTCATATTTACAGGAAGAAAAAAGCAAAATGAAAAAGCAAAGCAGGAGTGTTACCAGATCACCGTAAGTAAAAATCCATTCCTGATCGAAGGGCTTACAAACTTCACAATCCTCTTCATCAATGAGTTGTCCCATTCAATTGTTTGCTGTTAACGGTTAAAAGTTGAAAGTTGCAGCAGAATAGTCTGCCCGACATTTCAAATAAGGAAAATAATTCCCACTTCGAATTTGTTGCCGTTCCTGGAATGTTCAACGGTCTTTATCTTCAGGCAGGAGCAGAATCTGTACACGACGATTCAAATTACGTTTATAAGCTGTATCCGGAAAAAACCTTGGACGGGTGTCTCCATATCCGGCAACCTGCATACGCTTGATCGGAATCATTTTTGATTCCAGAAATGCAGCTATCACACTTGCCCGGGCAACAGACAGTTCCCAGTTAGATGGATATTTTTCATTTGAGTCAGACTCATCAGTGTGTCCGGATATTTCGATGTTGTTCTGCAGCTGACCGATTATGGGCATCATTTTATTCAAGGCTTTTTTTGCTTCATCATTCAATTCAATTGAGCCCTGCTCGAATGCAACGGTCTTGCTGAAAGTGACTTCCACTCCGGCTTTTGAGGCATTGACTGTTACTTCATCCGGAATTTCCAGCTGCTGCAGCTCTTTTGATGCTTTATCCAAATTTGAACTTTGTCCGCTGAAGATAAATGGACTTCCAGGGGGCATGCTTCTCAGACTTTCGGAAATCTGCTTGCTTTTTTCCACATCAGTCCTGCACATGGAAAAGAGCAAAATGAAGAAGCAAAGCAGAAGCGTTACAAGATCGCCATAAGTGAATATCCATTCCTGATCAAACGGAATACATACTTCACATTCTTCCTCATCAATTAACTGACCCATGATTGCTCCTTATCATGCTCAGTTTACTCAGCACCTTCAGCGGCAGCAGCACCGCCACCTTCAAACTTGAGAGATTCATACATTGTTTTTTGAGGTGGAGGCAGATAATTCATCAGGTCATTCTCAATAAAATCCGGACGCTGTCCGCCCTCAATATACAGTACTCCATCACGGATCATTTCCATCAGTACTTTTTCCTCAGACTTATAGCTTTCAAGCTTCTTTTTGGCTGGAGCAAAGATGGTGTTCGCAAACAGTGATCCATAAAAAGTGGTAATCAACGCGATTGCCATTGCCGGACCGATCATTGAAGGGTCATCCAGATTCTGCAACAGCAGCACCAGTCCAACCAGCGTTCCAAGCATCCCCCAGGCCGGACATAATGAAGCCATTGTTCCAACAACGGCAATTTCGTCGTCCTTGGCGGCCATAGAATATTTAACTTCGTGTGCCATCATTTCCACAATTGCTTCTCTGTCGGCACGATCCACAACAAGCCTGAGACCTCCGCGCAGGAAAAGATTTTCAATCATCGACAATCAGTGTCAGTGTTTCAACCAGCTGCACTGAATTAGGTTTCCATGATCTGCCGATGAAGCCAAACATTCCCTTTGCAAGTCCCATTGGATGCGAAATAAATGTGGATGCGATGGTTCCACCGAAAACAATCATCAATGAGCCGGTGTCCCAGAAGTACATCGCGTTTCCTGCATTTACTGTGAAAGTGTTCATGTCGAACATCATTGCAAACAGCAGGAAAAACCAGGCTAATATAGTCCCAATGAGCGTACCCTGTTCCATATATATTTTTCTCCAGAATTCAAAAAAGAGAAGATTACTACTTCTCTACAGTAAAAATTGTCATTTTTTGCAACACGCTTTTGATTAGCAATAACCGTGAAAATACAAACAGTTGCCCTGAATTTTTTCTGAAACAGCCTTTAACACAGCTGGAAGTTTTTAACAGCATGATCAGGTGGGGAATTTTTTCCGTCTTATTTTCTAAAACATTTCAAAACGGTAATAACCAATTCATTTCAGTAATATCAAACACAGTTAACTGATATCACTTATAATTATTTAAATATCAGAAAATTCTTTGAGCCTTGACTGCTCAGGCAGGATGGGGGTTTTAATTGTTAGATGCGGAATAAGCAGTGAGCATTTTGTGAAGTTTGTTCAGACAATTCTTCGATAGAGATTTTCCGCAACTCCGCGATAAAAGCGGCAATAACAGGAATGTGGGCGGGTTTGTTTGGTTTCCCTCGAAAGGGAACGGGGGCAAGAAAAGGGGAGTCTGTTTCCAGGAGCAATCTATCCAAGGGAAGCCAGCGTACAACTTCCCTCAGATTTTCAGCGTTTTTGAATGTTACAATACCATTGATTCCAAGATACCATCCCAAGTCCACTAAAGAGCGGGCCATTTTGAGCGAACTTGTAAAACTGTGCGCCACACCAAGAGATGGAACAGGAATTTCCTGCAAAATCCGGACTGTATCAGTTTCTGCTTCTCTGCTGTGCAGAACAACCGGAAGATTAAGATCAACAGCAATCTGAAGCTGGCTGCGGAAAGCATGCTGCTGCTCTTCAAAAGAACTGTTCATGTAATGATAATCAAGTCCTGTTTCTCCTATTGCAATCAGCTTATCCTGTGTTTGGGCGAGTTTACGGATTCTCTTTTCGGAAGATTGATTAAAATCTGAAGCGTCATGCGGATGCATTCCCACACTGCCGTAAACTTCTGCAAATTCTTGCACAGCGTCTGAAACAAAATCAAAAGATGTCTCATCAACAGAAATGGTAATCATCTGTTGCACATCTGCGTCTTTTGCTTCATTTACTGCCTCCTGTGGCATAGAGTCCAGTTTATCGAGGTGGCAGTGTGTATCGATAAAACTTGTCATAACACGTGAATATTAGCTAAACTGAAGTGGTAAATGATAAAAAAATTTTGTTCAGTTCGCGATTTTCATGGATGCCTGTTTTCCCTCTGTAAATCAGCCTCGCTCGCATGTTAGTTCAGCACCTCTCAGCAGATTAGTCAAATGATCAACAATAAATTCAACTTTCATTTCCCAGCCATGGCAACGTTGCTGATCTTTCTGCTGCTGTCCTTTGCCTTTACTGGCTGCTATACGATACGTATTTATCATGATACAGATATGCTGCGGGAAAATCACGATGGAGAAATACAAAGCGTCAGCATGCCGTTCACAGACACACAAATCGGTGGACCGGCACAAGTTCGTGCGGCATGTCCCAGTGGCGCCTCACTGCTTGAAATAGAGCAGACTATGACAGACGGAATGACACATTATTTAAGCCTTGGAATGTACAGTCCAAATACAGTCAGAGTTTGGTGTAAACGCAGTAAAAGATAAAAATCATGAAACAGCAGTGGAAACAGCTCAGTCAGCGACTGGATTACCAATTTGAAAATCCGAAAATCCTGCGTCAGGCATTGACACACAAATCCTATTTGCCCTCGGAGACAGAGGAGGATTTCGGCAACAACGAAAAGATTGAGTTTCTGGGTGATGCTGTACTGGATCTTGTGATCAGCGAAATGCTGATGCAGGAATTCTCGGAACTGGATGAAGGAGGCCTGTCAAAATTCCGGGCAAGTCTGGTCAGTGAATCAGGTCTTTCAAAACAGGCACGAGCCTTGGAATTAGGTGATTTTCTGCTCCTGGGAAGAGGTGAGGAAATGACCGGAGGACGGGAAAAAACATCATTGCTGGCTGATACATTTGAAGCAGTAATGGCTGCCATTTATATCGACAGCCGGGAAAAACATGGACTCTCCGAAATAACACGTGTAATTCAGAAATTGTTTTTGCCCAGACTGCCTGAAAACGCCGAGGGTTACATCACACGGGATTATAAATCTGAGCTTCAGGAACATGTACAGAAACTTACAGGCATACCCTCCACTTACGAACTTATAGAAGAAACAGGTCCGGATCATCAAAAAGAATTCACCATGGCGGTTTTTGTCAGGGAAAAAGAGTACGGCAGAGGCAAGGGGGCCAGTAAAAAACTTGCCAGTCAGCTCGCCGCTGAAAATGCTTTGACACGAATCCAACAGGATCCTTCCCTGCTTGAAGGAAATAATATCAGCAGATGAGAAATACTGATTTTGAAGAACCTGTCCGGATACAAAAAGTTATCGCACAGGCCGGAATTGCTTCAAGACGTGCAGCCGAAGATTTAATTCGTTCCGGAGAGGTTTTTCTGAATGGTCAGATTGTGAAACAGATGGGCCAGAAAATGCTCATCGGAATTGACCATCTGAGCGTGGAAGGCCGTAGAGTTGATATATCTCCGAAGCAAAAAACAGAGGTATATGCTCTGTACAAGCCTAAAAATTGCATCACGACTCTCAATGATCCTCAGGGACGAGTGGCAATCAATGACTTTTTTCCACAAACATCTTCAAGACTGTTTCCTGTAGGCAGACTTGATTATGATGCAGAAGGCTTGATTTTACTCACCAATGACGGTGATCTGGCACATCAGCTGATGCATCCCCGGCACAAAGTATCAAAAGGTTATTTTGTCAAGGTACGGGGTCTTGTGAAAAATCAGGCATTGTCAACTTTACGGCAGGGTCCGGTGATTGATGATCGCAAACACCAGCAGGTGCGTGTCAGAATTTTGCACACTGTGAACGACAAAACCTGGCTTGAGCTTTTTCTCAAAGAAGGAACGAACAGGCAAATAAAAAAGATGTTTCTGAACCTCGGTTATCCTGTGCTGAAAATAAAGCGTTTCCAGATTGGCTCCATCAAGTTGGGTGATCTGCAGTCCGGAGAATCCAGAGCTTTGAGTACGGAAGAAATCAAACAGTGTGCCTTAAATCATTTTTGATCTCCAACCTGAATCCAGCACTAACTCCAAACTAAAAACATGCCCAAGGCAGAATTGTACAAAATATCAGTCGCCGATGGCAAAGTCATGCTGCGCGTACCAGAGCAGCTGATAGGAGCTGAAACTGCGGATATAAACGAAATCCAGGCGGAACTGCACCTGATGGATGTAGACTATATCCCGGAACAATTGCTTGATATTTATAATCGTACCAGTGGTGAATTTGATTTTCTCACAGATTTAAAAACCACTGATTTCACTTTGCAGATTGAACTCAGCGAAGATGATTCAAAAGCCTATCTTAATGTCATACCTCCCCAGGAGGAAATTGAGCCGTTGACACTGGAACGAGTACTGGCGGCATTCAGGGAGAAGAATGTGCATCAGGGCATAGACAGGGAATATATTGAAAAAATTATAACAGACAGGATTTATTATGAACCTGCTTTGGCAGCAAGCGGGAAATCACCCGTAAATGGAGCAAATGGTCATCCTGAATTGCTTTTTCTTCCAGAAAAGTTTCGTCCATCTTCGGACACAACTGTAAGTCTGCGCGAGCTTCCGGTATTACAGAAAGTAACAGAGGGCCAGGAACTTGTTCGTGTGGAACAGGCCACAATGGGAGAAGACGGATATACCATTACAGGAAGGCTGATCACTGCCACTTCCGGAAAACAATTCCGCATTCGACCAGGGCGGAACACCAGATTCAATGCTGAAGGAACTCACATCATTGCCACAAAAGAAGGGGTAGTCTGCCTTGGTAATGACAGCATTTCAGTGGAAAAGATAAAATACATGGATAAAGTTGACGCCACCATCGGACGTGTAAGATTTGACGGAATAGTAAGCATCAGGGGAAATGTTTCTGACCGATGCAGCGTGGAGGCGGTACGTATTGAAATAGGCGGTTCCGTCGGTAAAGCCCAGCTGCGTTCTCTTGGTGACATACGTGTTACACAGGGACTCAAGGGGGCGATTGTGCAATGCGGGGGTTCACTGCATGCCGCCAATATGATTGACACACAGGCCAGCATCTTTGATCACGCTGTAGTGGATGAGTTCATCATAAACTCCAAAGTCCTTTGTGGTTCAACTCTTCAGATTAACGCAACTGACGGGTATGCCTGTGGCGGAGTGCTTCAGGCGGGAAATCTAATTCGGCTCTCAAATGTCGGATTGCCTGAAAAAAAGAAAAATAATAAGACTCCTAACAAACAAGATGTTTCTCCACAGACCATCATAGAAGTCGGCATCTCACTCAAGAACAGGAAACAGTTTAATGAGCTTGAAAAACGGGCCCGTGAGTCACTGTATGATCTGCAGGACGATCTGAGTGAAATTACTTCCTATCTTGAAGATTTGGAAAAAAGCGGCTGGGTTGAGGATAAAATAAGGGTTTTGGGCGAACTGGAGGAAAAGGCAAATAAAAATGTTGTAAGCGCATTCTCTGATTTGCGAAAACGGGAGGCACAGGATGAAATCAATGAACTGAACAAAATCACAGGCGGAGGTGTAGTCTTTATCACCGGAAGGATTCCTGCAGGCACAGCCATAAACGTCCGTCGCTATCGGTACAATGTTCGCTCAGATATTAAAGATAAAGCCTTCAGTTTCTCAGAAAATGGTATTCAAACCAGTTCCTGCAGGGAACTTCTGAAGGACTATCAAAAATATTTTTTCGAGATAATGGTTTGAGCATCGCTTAAAAAATAATGGCAGATTTAACAAGAAAAGAAGTTGAGCGTAGAGTAAAGCATCGCGATCCGTTAAAGGAGAAAGATCTCACCGGAATGCAGCTTGATGACTTTGATTTTGAAGGAGCGATATTCAATAAATGCAAATTTACAAGAAGTAGCTTCAAAGGCTCAATAATTGCCTTTTCACGCTTTGAAGAATGTCTGTTGGATGACTGTGAAATGCAGGACTGCATTGTACAGGAATCTTCTTTCAATAAGTGTGATTTCAGCAAATCAGATTTACGTGACAGTGTATTTATTGAAACAAACTTCCGTCAGGCAGTTCTGCATAGCGCTGATTTCAGCGGCGCTTTTCTCAAAGACTGTGTGATGATTGAAATCGATGGTGATCTCTGCAATTTCTCTTTTGCCACAATGTCTGATTCCAATCTGAATGGGGCAAAATTGCATATCTGTGATTTCAGCGCCTGCCGGGCATTTGGTATTAAAGCGGCAGGTTCGGATTTTACCGGTTCAGAATTCGCCGGAGCTCACTTGGATTCATCTCAGCTGCAGGAAGCAATATTAAATTTCTGCAATTTTTCTGCAGCATCATTGCAGGAATGTGACTTAAGCAAGGCAAAACTTTTTTCTGCAACTTTAGAAAATGCCCGCTTGAATTCCACGGCTTTGAACGCTGCCCTGCTGATCGGCGCGAAAGCGGGTGGAGCAGAGATTAAAGAAGCGATACTTGACAAGGCAAATTTAGCTATGGCAGATTTTTCCAACAGCAATTTTAATGGATCTGCCATGAATAGTGTTTTGGAGCAGGATACAATTTATGACGGCGCAAGCCTGGAAGGGATAAGTCGATGAACTTGAAAGCAAGCTTGAATTTGATTCCAATACTTTTTCTGCTGAGTTCCACAGCAGCTTTTGCTGAATACCGTGCTTATGAACTGGAAGTTTTTGACAGAATCGCCAACACATCGCGCAAAGTTATTACTTCATTTTCTCCATCAGACTTTATTCAGGTAAATGGAGGACCGCAGCGTACTGGCGTAATTATCCGTGCTTCCTGGATATGCTATGGCGACACCTCTCTGTATAAAAAAGTGTGCCCTCAGCCAAAAGCAATTAATCCACGTTTTCAGCAGGGCGACAGGGTTCAAATAGTGTTGAAAAAACATCTCACAGATCAATGGGTCGGTGTGATAGAAAACAGTTTTTTTCGTCCGGGATTGCGCAGCAATGTTTACGGAGTGCGCTTTGCTGAGCGCGGGAATCTTTACACGCGTTACTATGAATCGAACCTCAAAAAAATGCCTTGAGTTATTTTCCTGTCTGCCTTGAACGTTTTGTCAGTTTAAAGTAAAGTGTGCAGTCGCAGTAAAATGAATAATATTTAAAAATGAATTCTGCCGGCAGCAGATAGAAAAAAATGACAATAAACATCCATTCATTTAAATGGTACTTATAATCAGAAAAATATGGAAAAAATAAAATCTGCGAGTCTGTTGACCGCAATCAAAACGCCCTATAGACCGGACGGTGAAGTGGACCTTGCAACTTTTGACAGCCTGGTGGAAGCACAAATCAAAAATGGTGTTGAGGGTTTGATTGTCTGCGGCACAACAGGTGAAGGTCATTTGATGGACTGGGAAGAGCATCTGATGCTGATTGCTCACTGCGTTAATAAGTTTAGCAATCAACTTGCCATTGTAGGCAACACAGGCAGCAACAACACACGTGAAGCCATTAAGGGCACTAAATATGGTTTTGCCTTTGGAATGGACGCCGCGCTCCAGATTAATCCTTATTATGGAAAAACTTCTGAAGCAGGCCTTAAAGAGCATTTCACACGTGTCTTGGATTTGGGCCCAGCAATTATTTACAATGTTCCAGCGCGTACTGGACAGGATTTGCAGCCTGAATTAATTGAGAAACTGGCAGAGCATCCAAATTTGATTGGTGTGAAAGAATGTGCCGGAAACGAAAGAATGGGGAACTATGAAAAAAAAGGCATAGCATGCTGGTCTGGAAATGATGATCAGTGCTTTGAGGGACGTCACAGGCATGGTGCTCACGGAGTAATTTCAGTAATCAGCAACCTGCTTCCGGGACTGATGCGGCGGCTGATGGACAATGACGATCCTGATCTGAATGAACGTTTGCAGCCGCTGATGGCCTGGCTTTTCCATGTGCCCAGCCCTAACGCGTTAAATACTGTGCTGAGCATGACAGGAGCGATACAGCCGGTTTTTAGGCTTCCATATTCACCGGTCGATTTAACCGCGCGTCAAAAAGTATTTGAAATGCTTCAGGACTTTGAAACTGACGATTGGGTTGGCTCCGGATTGGAACTGATGGAAGACAGGCAGTTTATTCTTTCTGCCTGAGACTTGAAGCCATAAGATATGCCTTAATGGTAGTACCGCATCACACGGCGGCCTTAAAACCCAACGTGATGCCCAACATTACACGAAGACATATATACCCACTGGCAGGGCCGCATTACATGGCAGCCTAAAACCAAATGGTAGTGCCTCATTACACGGCGGCCGTAAAACCCATTGGTAGTGCCGCATTAAAAGTGGCCTTAAAATAAAATGGTAGGGCCGCATTACATGGTAGCCTAAAACCAAATGGTAGTGCCTCATTACACGGCGGCCGTAAAACCCATTGGTAGTGCCGCATTACACAACCCCCCTGTGCCCACCCCAGCAGACTATCCATCAACATAATTTTGAAGCGCTCCGCGTCAACCTCTAGCGCCACCTTGATATTTTCCTCCCCCAAAGGAGTTCTGCCCCTGCGGTCCACCACAGTCATCCCTCGTGTAAGTTCTCCGGACAATTCCACGTCCACATGACACTTCTCGGTTTTCACCAGATCCGGATACAGGCAAACAGCCGCAGCCAGCGGATCATGCAGGACACAGCGTCTCCATCCGGAAAGCTTTTCGTATGCTCCGGAAATATAACGGATGATCTGCAGTAAAAAATCGGCACGTTCATTGCCAATTCCCACTAAAGCCTTCAAATCATTCTCTTCCCAAAACACCTGATGGGTCACATCCAGTCCGATCATTGTAATGTCAATTCCCGAACGGAAAACAATCCGTGCTGCTTCCGGATCGTTGGCGATATTTGCCTCTGCCACTGCGGAAACATTTCCCGTGAAAACTCCGCCTCCCATGCAAACCGCTTCACAGATTCTCCCTGCCAGAGATGGATCCTGAAGTAAAGCTACCGCCAGATTAGTCAGAGGGGCGGTTGTCAGCAGAGTCAGTTTCCCAGGAAACTGATGACTGAGCCGCATGATCATGTCTGTCGCGGTCACATCTGAGGGGGAAATTTTTGGCGGAGGCAGGAAAGTATTTCCCAGTCCGTCATCTCCATGAACAAAGGGAGAGGTGTTTAATGGATACAGCAAAGGACGTTCTGCTCCTGAAGCAACCGGAATATCAACTCCCGTCATTTCCCAGATTTTGATTGTGTTCCGGACAGTCTGTTCAACCTCGACATTTCCGCCAACTGCGGTGCAGCCAAGTATTTCCAGCTGACCTTGTTTATGCGCCTCCGACAGGAAAATTAGCGCTAGAGCATCATCAATTCCAGTGTCCACATCTGGTAATAATTTTATCAACTTGACCTCTTTGAAAGTTTGCAGAATTTTTTTGGAACTTGAAATTAGCAGATTTCAGATATAAATTGCAAAAGCAATGATTCAAATTTTTTTTAATCAGAAATTTCAGATTTGATAATGGATTGACAATCAGTAAGTACGTAAATGAACCTGTCATGGGTGGATATTTTCCTTTCTTAGTAAAATTTGAGGCGAAAAATGATCATTACCAATTCATTTTCCAAATTAAATCTTTTATTTTTAACATTGGATATGGTAATGTGGGTCGGCAATTTTCGTTTAACAGATTGAAAAAATTTGAGAATTATTTGAAAATCAAAGCAAGAAAAACTGCAAATTCTGCCATTTAAAAAAAATAAAAAAAGTTATTTTTTTCTTGACATTTATAAAATAAACACGATAATGTGTAGGTTGAACTTCAAAAATCTGCTGTTTACAGTGCATGTTTGAACGAAACTCCTTGGCGGTGACAGACTGTTCCCCATCTGGAACAGACCTATCTTAAACCGTCAGGAGGGGGTAAACTCAATCGCAGATAACTTCGGTATGTGCAACTGGCGGCCTGACTCAGAAACAGTCGCTTCGAGGGCTTTTGCTCAAACATCACCTATAACAGGGTTTTTGAGGTTAGCGCTCTGTCAGTATGACAGGGTGAATTGAGGTAGAAGCTGACGGGAGTTTGTTCCCTATGACTTTGTTTTCTGCTTCAGCGGTATTTGGCCCAAAAGGTGCACTATCCCTTGTTTAGGGGTAAAACCTCGGGTTTTTGGGAGCGTCTCCCGAAGCCGCAAATGGCTGGAGAACCATGGTGGTTACAGCAGCCGTATTATTGAGTTTGTATCCAAATGGTTGGACTGCAAACTAACCTCATAACAATTTTAAGGAGAGTTATGAAACAATTAAGCAAAATGATGCTAGCCGCTGTTGCTTCCGTCGCACTTGCGGCTCCTTTGTATGCCTGGGATTTCTCGGCAAGCGGATCCGCAGCAGCATACTTTAATATAACCACTAAAAAGGCTGACAAAGATGCCAATGCTCTTACCGGAGGCGGTGTTAGCAGTGATGGTGGAACAATTACTTTATCATCTAGTAACACAGATGGTGCAAATTCAGCAGCTTTGTCCTATGCAGTAAACTGGGCAGATAGCGGATTGGATGAAACTATTTCCGTATCAGGTTCAAAGAAGGTAGGTGACTGGACAGGTTCCGGTAGCGTATCATATAACCTGGACAGATATGGTTGTAGTGACAACGGTTCAGGTACAGCGAATGTATCAAGATGTGGTCAGCAGACTGCTGCAGACTCAACCTCTGTAAGTGTAACTGATGGCACAATGACCATTACATTGGGTGATGCTTCTCATCTTTCCAGCCAGAATGTGACCACTGGTAGTACAGCAAGTGGTCTAGCTACATGGGATGCTGCAGATGATGACGCTTCCCCAGGCGCATTTGTTGGTGCATACGAGGGTGTTTCCCTTGGATACAAAATTGATGACTCCATGAGTGTTACTGTTGCATACCAGGTCTCGTCAGCTGTAGGCGATGCATGTGGTGCCGGAGAGGCTTATGACAGTGAAGGTGCCAATCATGGTATAAGTGGTACTGGATTAGGTTTCAGTGGAACCTTTGGTACAATATCAGTTGGTGTGACAGTATGTAATGCTGTAACCGCTGACAAGGGTACAGCAACCACTTCTGCTGGCAGTACTTCAACTACGACATCAACCACAGGTCTGGGAGTTAAGATGGACATGGGTGATATCGATCCTTTCTTAAGTTGGGGTTCTTATAGCGGAATTAACAGTACTTCATCAGCTGGAGCAATTTACGCTGGTATGGAGCTTGGTTTGACTTATGCTATGGGTAGCGACACTATTATCTTCGCTTATGGTACTACTGCAGAAATTGAGCAGAAAACTGACGGTACTGCAGGAGAAGCTACTAATAGAACAGGTATGGAAATTGGTTACAACACAACTGTTGGACCAGTTGCTTTATCTACAGGCTACGGTACCCAAACCGCAGATCAGACAGGCGGAACCGAAGGTTATAATATGACCGACATTGAGGTTGCCATGTCTATAAGCTTCTAATTGAACTGCTTTAGGTTTATAAAACCTAGTCATTCAATTTAAGTTTTTACTAAACGGGATCGTCTTGCTGATGCAGGCGGTCCCGTTTTTTTTTGCTCTTTTCTCACAACCTACCAAAAAAGATTTGAAGATTTGATTAAATCAACGTTCTCCATAAGGCCTCATCCAGAGATAGGTGGTCTTGAATTTTGGTATTTTTGAGAGGTCAAGGTTCGGATCTACCATTTGTCTAAATTCTCTCCCATTTATACTCACCTCAACATTAGCAGTTATTTTAGGGTCAAATCCCCCATTTGCACGTACCAGATAATCAAGATAATGGGCAAACTGCAGTACCATTACGGGGCTTCCAGCAAAGACAGTATATTGCATATGGTTAAGGTAGTCTCTGGGATCTGCATAGCGTTGCTCTCCGGTTACCGGGTGGGTAACATTAAATTGAATTCTTGTACTTTTATGGCGTAGCATCATGCGCCAGGCGAAATAGTGTCCCTCTTCATGCCAAGATGTCCACCCAGGTGTGAACAGGTGTCGAAATGGAAGTAGAATATGAACAAAGATATAAATCACAGAGAACATTAGTAATAGGCGGGGTGTTTGATTTTGCAAAGACACTGCCAAGTGACCACTGTAAGTCACATATTTTCTATAATGTGCACCGATGAGTTTCCTTAATTTAGTTGGTAGAATTTTTCTTGGAAAATCTGGATCAAAATATAGGAGTGTTAGCATTATCGCAAGGGATGGGAAAACACCGATTGGAAAAACATAGTGATTATGTGCATGAAACAAAACTGCTGATAAAAAAGCCCAAATCCTGATAGGTTTGCAAAGCAATAGAAATGGGATCACTAGATCAAATATCATTCCGGACCAAACATAGAAATGATTCATCCAGTCTAACTTCATCAAGGGTTCTAAAATGGTCCCACGGTATGAAATCGAAAAAGCCAGAGCCATATTGCCGGGAACCTGTCCGTATGCTGTACAGACCCACGAATGACATCAAGGGACCATGATTTGTGAAGGGGGGCCAGGGCCAAAAAGAAACTAATAAGGCATATCAGATAATAATGGTTATTGTATGTGGTTCTCTCTAATAGAAAGATATATGTGTATCCCAGGAAAAATAGGGTTGATGCAAGCCGATAGAAAAGACCCAATGTAATCAAGATACTAAAAATACCAAGTATCACAAAAAGCAGGTACATAAAATCTTCCGGCAATGGTACGAGCCACCAAAACCACTCATACTGGAAATGAAAATTAGGTTTCGCATAAATTTCACTTACCCAACCAATATGAAAATATCGGACGATATCGATTAACATCAATAAACCAAACACTATGCGCAACATCACTAAGCTGGCAACATCAGTGGGTTCGTAGACTTTTTGATGTAAGAGATATAGCCATTTTTTCATGATTTAACCTTATACCATTGTGTTCTAATTTAGTGTACCCTTAAAGATGCGGGTATTTTTACATTCAATATTTGTAGAGAACCTAATGAATTAATCATACAATCCTGCATAGGGATATTTTGATGCCGATTTTGTTATTTGACGGTCACTGTAATTTCTGTAATGCCTGGGTCAAGCTGATAGTTAACAGAGATACTGCCAAAAATATCCTGTTCACCCCCCTGCAAAGCTCAGTTGGCAAAAAAATGCTTGAAGAAAATAAAATAGATGTTAACTATACTGACAGTCTGGTTTTCTTTGAAGAAGAAAGATTCTCGGTAAGCAGTACAGCAGCATTAAGGATATATGCTTATTTGGATGGATGGGAGCGGCACCTTCAGTTACTGTCTGCTGTACCCCGTCCTTTGCGTGATGCTCTTTATCATTTTATCGCAAAATACCGCTACAATTGGTTCGGCAGGCGGGAACAGTGCATGGTCCCTACTCAGGAACTTAGAGAGCGTTTTTTAGCTGAACCATAAGAACTTTACTGGTCTGCATTTCACAGGCCTTTACCTGCCAGCTTTTTGAGTTTAAGTTTTGCCGGAATCGCGTATGGACTATCCGGAAATTGCTCAAGAAAATAACTGAAATCTTCCGGATTGTTTGAATTCTCAATCATCTTCCATGTTGACTCAGCAGCTTCTGAGACCATTCTTTTTTTGCGCAGGTCAAGCTCTTTCTTCTTGCTATTCTCATGAGGATACTGTCCATATTCCCGCTGCTGTTCTTCGTCCATAATTTCAAGTAATCGCTCTTTGTCCATCATTATCTGCCAGGAGTCGCGTCCTTCACTTGACAGATCAAAGGCATAGTCTCCAATGTACATCGTTGCTTTTTCAGCTCGTGCGGCTTTTATGAATTCTGCTTCAGAAACCCAGATTAAAAATTGTTCAGTTAAAAGCCCGCTAGTACCACCTTTGGCTTTGCGTGTAGAATCATATGTATATGAATAATCCCTTTGATTTAAATTAATATTTCCCTGCTCTGTTTCCAGATCAAGGTCTTTGCCTTTTAAAAACGAAAACCGTCCTGCATGGCTCACGTTTAACTTGATTTCCTTATCACTGCAGATTACTTTACCGGCACATTCCTTCTCGGCCGTCAATTCTATTTCCTTGTTTTTTTTCTCAGTTTTAAAAGGCTTTGTTGTAAATCTGGTAATATCCTTTTTTTCGTAATAAACAGTCTCCACTGGTTTAAGGGTACAGGCGCCAAGAACAATGGTGATAAGAATCAGCAAAAATATTCGCATAGTATTTTGCAACAAAAATTAGAATAAATAATTGATTAACGAAAAATTAGTTCTGTTAACTTAAGATAACGAAGGTGATGATTGATTATTAAAAAGTTGTCTGAATGACTAATAATTCTTTCTGTAAGCACGCAGTGTTGTTTCCAGCAAGGTGGTAGCATCACTGTGTTTTGGACTCCAGTCGAGCAGTTCTGTCGCCAAATCTGCTTTGGCCAAAACAACTGCCGGATCACCTGCACGACGCGCACCAAGTGTGTAGTTAAAATCAGTTCCGGAAATTTCACGGGCAATCCGCAATACTTCAAGTACGCTTAATCCTCTTGCTGTACCAAGATTAACCATAAGGTCCTGATTTTCACTTTCTAAATAATCAAGTGATTTCAGGTGTGCCTCCGCCAGATCAGTAACATGAATATAATCACGTATGCAACTGCCATCCTCTGTATCATAATCTGTTCCGAAAACCACAACTTTTTCACGCTGTCCCAAAATCGTTTCCAGAACGATTGGGAGTAAATTATTCGGTTCCCGCTCCAGTCCGTTCAGTTCTCCAGCAATGTCATATCCTGCCGCGTTGAAATAGCGCAGGCTTGCGAAACGCATGTCCTTTAATTTGCTGTACCAGCAAAGCAAGTTTTCAATTCCAAGTTTTGTGTATCCATAAAAATTCACTGGTTCAGTTGGATGTGCTTCATCCAGCGGCAGGTACTGCGGCTCACCGTAAACAGCCGCGCTGGAAGAGAAGACGAAGTATTTTACCTTTGCTTCTGCGGCAGCATTCAGCAGATTGATTGTTCCCGACAGATTGTTCCGGGCATATTTCCCCGGCTCGGTCATCGAGTCTCCTGCTGCTTTCAAGGCAGCCATGTGGATAATTGCTTCCACACCGTTCATGGCTGTCTTTAATTGTTCAGATGAAAGTGTATCACCCAGAATAAATGGAATTCCCGGGAGCAGATTTTCACGCAGCCCTGTGCTTAAATTGTCAAATACGATTGGAGATTTTCCAGCGTCCCGCAGCGCTTTCACTACATGGGAGCCGATATACCCCGCGCCTCCTGTAACCAGAATTTTTTTGTTTTCAGTGCTCAATATTTATTATTACTTGGTTTTAAATGCTAATTTTTTTTTATCTGCTATTGCATTCTTAGTCATTCCGGGCGAAGCAAAGCGTAGACCCGGAATCCAGTGATATTACTACTTAGCTTATAGTTGATCTGATCATGGAATAGCTAACTTGATTTTGAACTATGAACAGTAAAATCTTTCTGATACATCCCCCCGTTTTATTCCACCATGAAAAATTAAAGTTTTTAAGGACAGCTTCCCCTGGATTCCCGCTTTCGCGAGAACGACAAAATGTAGTGATATAAGCAAATATGTATTGAATAAGCAGATTGATCAGGCGTTTTTTGTATCTTCCACTACTTCATAAAGCACACCAAAAGATGTGTCATCATGTGATTTGGGATGAATGAAAAATACCGTTGTGTCTCGTGAACCTGAACGGGGGGCCGGATCAATTATGTGAAAACCCTCTGCTTTCAGAAAATTAAAAGCGGCCTGAGCATTTTCCACCCTCAATCCCACATGTGCCAGACCACCACGGCCATTGTTGCGGTCAATTTGTTTTTGTACCGGAGAATCAGCAGACAGCGGTTCAACCAGCTGGATCAAATTTGGGCTGTCTCCGATTTGCAGCAGAACTTCCCTGACCTGATCGGTACCGCCGATTTCTTCACGATGCAGTTCCCTGAACCCAATCTGTTTGTACATTTTAACATGGTTTTCAAGTTCTCCCGCGAGTACGGCAATTGCAATGTGATCCACATACAGAAAACCGGGCGGTTCAGAAATTCCGTGATCCTGAATATTGAAGGATGGTTTTTTTATAGACATGTTGGTATAAAGCTCTCAAAACCTGAAAAAGACACACATATTAATAATTATGAAGTTTGACTAACAACGAGCTTCAGGATGAAGGTATTTCCTTGAGTCTTTCTTTGGCATCAAGGTAGACAATTTTACCATCCTTCCATACAGGCATTTTCAAGTTATGTTCAGCGGCTATTTTTATGGCATCATTTTTTGCTCGACGCATGGCAGCAATTCCCAGCTTTCCATATGAAATTTTTTCCTTCATAATTTTTCCTGTAGAACAAACGGCGTTTCACCGGAGTTGTCGTAAATCACCCAGGAGTCCGCAACCTCCTAGGAATCAAAGCTATTATATGTAGTGCCCATCACTTGAGGAAAGCTGAGCATAGTATTGCTTCACCCCTTCTTCAAGTGAAAGGAAATCTTCGCTGAATCCCGCGGCTCTCAGGTTATCAAGTCCGGCTTCCGTGAACTGCTGGTATTTTCCTAGCAAATCATCAGGAAATGGAATGTCCTCAATTTCACCTCCGCCATGAATGCTTTGCAGGGTTCTGGCAATATCAGTGAAACTCCGTGCTTTTCCGGTACCGGCGTTGAAAATTCCACTGGATTTGGATTGGTAAAAATGCATATTAATTTTTACCGCGTCGGCAACATGAATAAAATCACGGCGGAAATCTTCACTGCCCTCAAACAGCCTCATTTTTCCTGACTCATGAAGCTGATGAAAAAGGTGGAATGCGACTGATGCCATGCGGCCTTTGTGATTTTCCTGTGGTCCGTAAACGTTGAAATAACGCAGCCCAAGCACTTGAATATCTGCTTCAGGCAAAACACGACGCACATAATTATCAAATGCAAATTTGGAAAAACCGTAAACGTTCAATGGATATTCCGCTTGGGGCTGCTCTGCAAATCCTTCATCACCATTTCCGTACACTGCCGCGCTGGAGGCATAAAGAAAATCGATTTTGTTTTCCAGGCAATGGTGGAGCAAAACTTTGGAATACTCATAATTATTGGACATCATGTACTTGCCGTCCTGCTCAGTGGTTGAAGAACATGCGCCCTGATGAAAAATTACGCTGACATTCTGAATTTTTCTGTGGTTTGCCAGATATTCATTCTTGTCCATGTAATCAGCAAATGACAATCTGTTCAGGTTGAGGTGTTTCTCCGCGTTGCTTAAGTTATCAACAACAAGTATGTTGTCTTCTCCCGCATCATTCAGTCCTTTCACAATATTGCTGCCGATGAATCCGGCTCCGCCTGTTACTACGATCATGACTGCTCCAAAATTGAGTTAACAATTCCGGAGGTGGATTTGCCTTCAACGAATGGTACTATTTGCACACTTCCTCCATTTTTTGTAACGGTGTCATATCCCACAATTTCCTCCGGAAGGTAGTCTCCTCCCTTAACCAGCACTTCCGGACTGACTGCCTCAATCAATCTTGCCGGTGTTTCTTCATCAAAAATCACAATGCAGTCAATTGCTTGAATAGCGCTGAGTAAATATGCTCGATCTGCCTGCGGCATAATTGGACGGCGGGGGCCTTTCAGTTTTCTGACTGATGAATCGGAATTAAGGCCAAGCATCAGAATATCACCAAAAGTGGCAGCAGTTTGCAAATACCTGACGTGCCCGGCATGAAGTATATCAAAACAGCCGTTGGTGAAAACCAGTTTCCGGAATTCTTTTCTCCAATTCCGTACCTGCCGGCCAATTTCTTCTATAGGAATTATTTTGCAATCAGTAAATGTGTTTTCTGCCGGCATCAGTATTTTATGTCCATGAGACTTTGTATATCCTATCACAATGTCCTGCTGAAAACGAACGAAAAAAATTCTACGCCTTGCTATGAATTAAGCATTTAAAAGGTGTTTTTTCAGCAGTGAAGCAGTCTTTGTCTTGCAAGAATGAGATAAATCCAATTTAATATTCTGTAGTTCATTGACATTTCAACAAAAACATTAAAAAGCTAGTAATACAAATCCAAGATGATTCAGGAATTAAGAGAATATTCAAAAAGCATTTTTTTCAAACTGTTGCTGGTAGTAATTGCTGTCACTTTTGTGCTGTCCTTTGGTGTAGGCGGATTTTTTGGAGACCGCAAAGAAGTTGTTGCTAAAGTCAATGATCAGGAAATATTGCTTAATGAGTACCGTGAAGCATACCAAAACCGGATGCAGGCACTCAGGCAGCAGTTTGGTGAGAGCACCGAACAAATCGCTGAACAGCTTAATCTGCGCCAACAGGTTTTTAATCAGTTAATAGACCGTTATCTTTTGTTATATGAGGCAGCACAACTGAACCTGATGACTACTGATTTAGAACTGCAGGACTACATCCGCAATCAGCCATATTTTCAGAGAGACGGACAGTTTGATTTTACGACTTATGAGACAGTTTTAAGCCAGAATCGACTTGTGCGTCACGAATATGAGAATTCACTGAGGTCAGATATTCTGCTCACTAAAAAGCAACAGCTGCTTGGAGCAGGACTGGTGATTAACGACCGTGAAGTGGAACGTGCATACAGGAGAGATTTTGAAAAAATTGAAGTTGATTATATTTATTTTGATCCACAGTCCTTTATTGATGAAACTACGGTGAATGATAGCGAACTGAGACAATACCATTCGGAAAATCCGGATGAATTCAAAACTTTAAATCAGTTCAGAATGGAATACTTCACACTTTCAGCGGATGACTACAACGATGTTGTGAATGTCAGGGAACGGGAAATCAGGCGTTACTACAAAAAAAATGCGGACGAGTACGTAACTCCGGCGGAAATAAAAGGCAGGCATATTCTTTTTAAACTGGCACCGGATGTTCCTGAAGAAAAACTGCTGGAAAGACGCGAACAGTTGAGCAATTTGTTGAGTCAGATACGGGATGGTTCTTCATTTGAAGAATTGGCAATCAAATATTCTGAAGACGCAACAGCGGCAGAAGGAGGTGATCTGGGCTGGTTCAAGTCCGGAGAAATGGTGCCGGCATTTGAGGCGGCGGCATTTGCCCTTGAAGCAGGACAAGTCAGTGAGATTGTCAGGTCACCATTTGGTTTGCACCTGATTAAAGTTGATCAGCGCAAAGAGGAAATTAAAAAAACTCTGGATGAAGTACGTGAAGAAATCACGGATATTCTTGCTGAAAGCAGGGCGCAAAAGCTTCTTGATGAAGAACTGGAGAAACTGCTTGAACTTGCTGGAGAATCATTTACTGAAGAAGCACAGCGATTAAATAAAGAGGTGCTCAATTCCGAGTGGTTTGATAGATCAGCTATTATTCCGGGGCTTGGTTCTTCAGCTGAACTGATTCCTGAACTGCAGCAGCGCAAACCAGGAGAAATGGGAATCTGGAAACGAAATCCTGTTTTAGGACATGTGATTTACCGTCTCAAAGAAACCAAAGATCCTGTTGTCCGCACATTTGAAGATGCAAACTCTGATGTGGAAACTGCAGTGCGTCTTGAAAAGGCTGAGGCGCTGGCGCTTGAAGCCGCAAAAAATGCTTTGACAAAGGTTCAGGGAGGGGAAGATCTGGAGACTTTGGCAAAGCAGCAGGGACTTAGTACCGAAATAATGGAATACACGGCAAACACCAGATTTCTTCCTTTATTGGGAGAAAATTCAGAATTCCGCAAAGTTGGGCTGCATTTAAATGAAAACCAGCCCTTTGGTTTGAGCATCAATGATAAACGTGCCGACCTGATTCGCTTCAGGAAACGAACTTTAGCAGAAGAAAATACTAAACAGCAAAAAGAAAATGTCAGAGCACAACTCCGGCAAAGTCTGCAGCAGTCCCTGCTCAGCAAGGAACTGAAGCGCCTGCGGGATTCAGCAGCAATTGAGGTGATCAATCCTGTGTTTCGTACTTCCGGATCTTCCTGATTAAAATCCCATTAATCCATCGGATTATAAAATAAGCTGTTCATCGATCATTGATAACTTATCATTGATAAATGCCCTGCCTCCACTATTCAAACCGCCTTGATCGTCTTATTGTGCCGTTGGCACAGCAACTGGACAAAAGGAATCCGTTTGATTCTGCAGAAATTGTTGTTCCGAATTTCAGCCTGGAGAAATGGATTTCCCTCAAGCTGGCGCAATTCCAGGGGATTGCCGCCAACCTCAATTTCATAACACTGGAAAAGGCATTATACCGCTGTCTTAAAAACTACATACAAAATCGCCACTGTGAACTGCTGAAACAGGAGACCATTCAATGCCTGTTGATGAATGTTTTACGGGAAAAACTTTCGGATTCAGATCAAGTCTGGAATCCGGTACGCAGCTACCTCAAACCGGATACAAACATCAGTCATGAAGCAGCGGAACACAGGCTTTTTCATCTGTCCGGACGGCTTGCATATTTGTTCCAGGAATATGAATTTTCCCGAAATGATGAACTGATTGCTGCCTGGAATGACGGGTGCAATGCTATTGATCCACAGCCTCACGGCACAGAAAGCTGGCAGCGTGCTCTTTGGAATGCACTTTTTGGTGCTGAAGGCAAGGTAACACACTACAACCAGAGAGTCAGAAAATTTAACTCAAGGGAGAGAAAGCCGGAACTTTTCACATTACCTCAGCTTTTCCGGATTTGCAGTGAGAGTCAGAACCATCAATCCCCCTCGAAAAGCAGCCTGAAACCGGAGACTGATCCTCTTCATATATTTGGTGTTTCATACCTTTCACGATTCCATCAGAATGCCCTCACAGATTATCTTTCCAAAATACGCGACATACATGTTTACACTCTTAATCCATGCATGGAATTCTGGGAAGATGTCCAGAGTTTAGGCGAAGCCAGATCAGCTGTTCGCAGAAATCTGGAATCAAATCGACAGCTTTTTGAAAATCAGAAAAGTTTGTCTGAAACAGAAATTTTGCAGGGGGAACTGTTTCAGCATGAGGAAGACAATCCATTTTTGCAGGCATGGGGCAGGCCCGGACGAGAAAACATCAGGCTGCTTAATCAATGGAGCGAGTGGAACTTTGAACCATGGTTCGCAGGAACTGCATCTGCCGTATATCCTGTCCAAAATCCGGGGAGTTCTCAGTTAAGTATTTTGAATCAGCTGCAGCATGATATCCTGTGCAGAGAGCCGCGGCGCGGTGAGTCACTCAAACTGGAGCAGGACAATAGTTTAGTAGTGTTGGCCTGTGCAAATCCCAGAAGAGAGGTTGAAGCAGTGGCAAATATGATCTGGGACTTGATTCGTCGTGATCCGGATATTCGGCTCAATGATTGCGCGGTGATTGCGCATGATATGGAACTATATCAACTCGAAATTGAACAGGTTTTTGAAAGCATTTACGATTTGCCTTATCACCTGATTGATGGAATCAGCGGAAGTGCGGGTCGTCTGGAAGACGCGGCTGAATCTCTTTTAGGATTATGTTTTACTGAATACTCACGTCGTGATCTGTCCAGATTGCTTAAAAATCCATGCTTTCTGAGCAAATTCGAAGAAACTGATCCTTCAGGAAAAAGGCGTGTTGATGAGGAACTGCAAATTGATCGCTGGCTTGAATGGGCTGACCAGCTCAATGTATTTTATGGCATAGATATTAAGTCACAACAGGAACATGGATATTACCATTTGGACGAAAACAAGTACCACTGGGAACAGGCTTTTCGACGCCTGACTCTTGGTGAAATGCTTGATAAACATCAAGAAAATGAAACTGTTTCAATTGATGGGCAATTACTAGCACCTGCTGATCTGCCTGATGAATGGAGCACAGAGGCAGCTCGTTTCATGCTGTTTGTACGCTCCTTAATTGCCGACACTCGAGATTTGCCAAAATGGGAAATGAGCGGCAAAGAATGGGGGCAGTTTCTTCAAACTCTACTCAAAACCTATCTCAAGCCCATCAGCGAAACTGACTCGGAGGCTTTCCAGAATTTGCTGCGTAATGCCATCGCCATTCGTGATCTTGATACCGGGCAAATGAACGGAAACAGCCGTTTTGGATTCAGCACAATTTATGAATTTTTCAAACAAAAACAGGAATCAGCTGTTTTGCACAGAGGACATTATTTAGCAGAAGGTGTAACCATTTCTTCTTTTCAGCCAATGCGTCCGATTCCTTTCAAGGCAGTATTTTTGTTGGGCATGGGGGAAGGCTTGTTTCCCACACCTTACCACCGTGATACTCTTGATTTGAGGCATATTCCTGTTCGGCTCACTCCCGCAGTGAAGGGTCAGGCATTTCGCGAGCGGCAGTTAGGAGATGTTTCAATGACTGAACGTGATCGATACATGTTTCTGGAAACTCTGGTTTCTACAAGAAAACATCTTGTTATGAGTTATGTTTCACGCAATGACCGTACCGATGATGAACTTAATCCATCCTCAATAATCCAGACATTGATTGATGAACTTGAAAGCGGCTATCTTAAGGAAAAATTCCAGAAAACTCAGCATCCGCTCAAATCCTATTCACTGGAATATTTTCCGGAATTGACAGAGACCGGGACAGAGGATTCCGGAGAAGAACTAAAACTGCCAAACTATGATCCTGCCTCATTCAGGCAGGCCCGTGCATTGAAGATGCGCCAATTGTTTGATCAAAAATTTCCCGGATTTCAACGGATTGCTCCGGAGTGGATTCCTGATGATATAAAACATTCTATCACTGAACAATTCCCCCTCTCAGTCTCAGAGGAAACTGTTGAAAAGAAACAGCTTTCAGCTGTATCAATTTCACGAATCAGGAAATTTCTTGAATCACCTTTGCAGTCCACTGCCGCTAATATATTGGGATTGTCTGAAGAAGAGGAAGATATCAGTGAAAAAATAGAAGAACCGCTGCTTTTGGACCGATTGAGTGAATGGTTAGTCCTGAGAAAAATCTGGGATAGGGGTCTGAACTCTGCGGACTCAGAACCGGATTGGACGCAGCTTTATGATCTTCAGACACAGCGCATGGAACTTGAAGGTGAACTGCCTATTGGTGTATTTGGAGAGGCGGCACAGTCAAAACAGCTGAGAATTTTGAAAAGATGGCAAGTGCAGGCAACATCAGCAATTGGGGTTAACTGGCAGATATTGCGGAAAAATCTGATTCAGTTTAATTTTGGAGGAGTGAAAGAAGAAACTGTAAATGATGGTATGATCAGTTCATATCAATTTGTTCCACGGCTGCATTTGCAAGATGATCAAGATTTGCCCGCAGATGTAGTAGATACAAATTTATTAATTCACGGAAAAACGGAATGGTGGTATACGGATGAATCAGAAAACTGGTATTGTATTTATTTCTGTGAACGTCAAAGCAAAGACAAGAACTGGCTGCGTCATTTTCTGGATGTTCTGATCCTGCGTGCGGCAGATTTAATCCCGGATAATGCAAATATTTCCGGATTATGTATTGCCGCCGAAGGAAATGTGGTAACAAGAAAAATATACCTTCCATCACAGGAACAGGCAGAAAAATATTTGATTGACCTGACAAACGAGATGAATTATGAAAATAATGCTGTGTTAATGCCGGTGGAATCTGTTCTGCAGTTATCAAAAGAAAATTTGAGTGGTTCGGATTACAATGCAAGATTTGCGGAATGGATGGACAGCAAGCTTCAGTCTTCAAGAGAAAATTTGGGGATCAGTTCTGAATATGGTCCGGTTAAGTATTTAAAGGAAGTGCCTTATCCGGACAACCCATACTTATTGATGAACAGTCGTTTCGGGCTGTTTTTTGACACAGTACAGCTTTGAGAAAAACGATGGAGAATCATCTCAGACAAATGCAGGACTTGCTGGAAGCTGGCACTTCCTTTGTTTGTGTTACATTGGTTGAAATCAAAGGCAGCACACCGCGAGCGCAAGGCGGACGGATGCTGGTAACTGCCTCGGGACTGTATTCAGGTACAGTAGGGGGAGGCCTGGTAGAGGCTAAAGCGCTGGAATTTGCCCAGGAATTTTTGGATGAAACCGATATTTCGGCAGAGACAAAATTTGTGCAGTGGAATCTCAACCGTGATATCGGCATGAGTTGCGGGGGTTCAGTCAAACTGTTTTTTGAACGTTTCCACACCAATCCCTGGGAGATCGTGATCTTTGGCGCAGGTCATGTTGCTCAGGCACTGATTCCATTGCTACTGACGTTGGATTGCAAGCTCACATGCTTTGATACCCGCAGTGAGTGGTTAGGCAAATTGCCGGAATCACCAAAATTGAATAAACTTTGTGTTGAGTCTCTTGCGGAAAATGTTGAACAAACCGCCGAAAAAGCTTTTGTGCTGATCATGACACACGGACACCGCACTGATTTTTATGTGGCAAGAAGTTTCCTGGAACAGAGAAAACAGCCGTTTTTAGGTGTGATCGGCAGCAGGGCTAAAGCTGCCACACTGAAAAAAGAGCTCAAAAAGGAAGGACTAAAAGAGAAGCAGATCAAACAAGTCATTTGTCCGCTTGGATTTTCTCTTGGAGGAAATCATCCACAGGAAATCGCCATCAGCATTACTGCGCAACTGTTGTATGAACGTGACAAACTTTTCGGTAAAACTCATCCACGCAACCCTGTTCCAAAATAAACGTGAATCAGCTTAACCTTACACTGCCGAAGTGGATTGATGCATTTTTGGCAGGCTATCCGGAAATTATTCCTGACATGGAAAAACAAATGCGTTTCGTGCTGGAACTGACAGAAAGAAATATCCGCGAAAAAACAGGGGGTCCGTTTGGCGCGGCTGTTTTCGAACAGCATTCAGGCAAACTTGTGTCTGTGGGAGTAAATGTTGTGGTAGGTCAAAACTGCTCAGCCGCGCATGCTGAAATGATGGCACTGATGCTGGCACAAAAAAAACTGGGACACTATGATTTGGGGGATGCACGTTTCCCGGCACACCGTCTGGTAACAAGCGGGAAAATGTGTGCCATGTGCCTTGGCAATGTATGCTGGTCCGGAATTAAAGAGGTTGTATCATCAGCTGAACCCGAAGACGTCGAGAGCATTACAGGTTTTGATGAAGGACCGATCCCGCCGGATTATAATGTACAGCTGAAACGCCGTGGAATTAATCTTGTTCCGGAAGTGATGCGTGCACAAGGAAAGGAGGTTTTGCAGCTTTATGTAGATCTTGATGGACAGGTGTATAACGCCACAAGATAAATTGAACAAAGTTTCACCGAACTCGAAAAAAATCCCCAGGATCTCATTTCTACCTCTTTATTCTCTGTGTCCTCTCAGGCAAGTCATAATTCCTGACTAAACATCGCAGGTTTGTTTCCAAGTGGTTCATTACTCTCCTTTTATAAAAGATTATACTTCTTCATCAAAAAACTTATGTTGCTTTTTTATTATTTTTTTAATATGATCAACCTCTTCAAGAAGTCTGTACTTTTTGATCCATGGCGCAAATCGAATAATTGGTTTGTGTTTTTTATAAAACAATTTATAGTTATTGCCTTTCTGTTTGCCAGAAACAGAAACCGCATTATGTGCAAGCGCCTGATCATGGTGGTCAGTCCGCAAAGTGAATCTGGTGAAACCATTCATTGAGGAAAATAGTATGCTTTACTCAATAATCAAAAAAATGCTGGTGGGGGCAGGAGTGGCTGCCGCATCCACCACACTGCTGCTTTCGGCAGCAAACACAGCAGTTGCAGGCTGTCCTGCCGCAACTGTTGCGGATATGAAAGGTGTTAAAGCCGGTAAATATCCACAGCAGTACGAACTTGCAGAGTTCGAGAAACTGGCGGGCTGCAAAATGACCTTCCAGGGCAATCCGGATATTGCCAGACTCAACGGAAAAATCCGTGGGAACCCCAGTTCAGTTCCTTCCGTTGCAAATCGACTGCCGTCAGAGCCGCTAGTTTATGCTCCATACGAGTCGATTGGTAAATACGGTGGCACACTTGACGTACTGTCGAACGCTACTGAGGCAGGGACATCAGACTTCCTGTCCGTGCGTCACGTCAATCTTGTACGTTTCTCTGACGATCTGCAGACCATCGTCCCGAACATTGCCAAGGACTGGAAGTGGAACAGCGATTTCACGCAATTGACTTTCTACCTGCGCAAAGGTCACAGATGGTCTGATGGTGCACCGTTTACCGCCGAGGATGTAAAGTTCTGGTACGACCACCTTGCGCTTTCTCCATTGATTATGGAAAAGCCCAAGGATTACGTGCTTGTTGGCGGCAAACGCATGACCGTCGATGTGGTTGATCCGCAGACAGTCGTCTTCAACCTGCCTGCTCCAAAGCCGGGTTTGTTGGCTCACTTTGCGTTTTCATTCGCGCAGGGTTTTCAGCCCAAGCATTTTCTGGCCCCGTATCATCCGGAACTGAGTGCGAATGCTGACAAGCTGGCGCAAAAAGCCGGATTTGAGAATGGTCTTGCAGTGATCAAGGCCTACTTTGGTAATTCAGACTGGACCGACACTCCGTCGCCTCTACTGAATTCTCCGGACAAGGTAGCAAAGCTTCCGGCTGACGTAATTCCGACACTGGAAAGTCACATCTACATCACGGATACCACAGAAGGTCGGCATCTCGTTGCTAATCCATACTTCCATATCGTTGACACACAGGGTAACCAGCTGCCTTACATCAGCGAGCAGGATGAGGTGTACAAAAACGACAACGAGCTAAGGATCCTCACGCTGGTTAACGCTGAAGCGGATTACAAGTCGCAGTCGCTGCAACTGTCCTCGGCTCCCATGCTTTTGGAAGGTCAGGAAAAAGGGGATTACACGATCTACCTGAAACCTGAGATCACCCTGTCTAACATTTCATTAAATGTAACGCATCAAGATTTAGACAAACGTAAGGTTTTTGGAGATTTGCGCTTCCGCAAAGCAATGTCGGTAGCCATTAACCGGCAGGAGATCAATGAGGTCGCGTTGTTCGGTCAAGGAACACCCAAGCAGTACACAGGGTTTTCCCCTATGCCTGACTTCATTGATAAGAAGTGGGAAAGCTACATGATCCAGTATGATCCGGGCATGGCTAATTCCCTGCTTGATCAACTTGGTATGAAGGACACAAACGGTGATGGCGCTCGAGAACTTCCCAATGGTAAAAAACTGGTGATCAATATGCAGTTTGCCACGCAGGGTATTGATCCTCAGATCGTTGAGATGGTTGGCCAGCACTGGGCCGAAGTGGGGATTAAAACCACAGTCAAAGAAGTCACTCCGGACGAGTATCGTTCTCAGCAATCTTCGAACACGCTTGATGTTGGCATGTGGCGTTCGAGCCAACCTTTGGCCATTGTGATGGGGAACAACGAGCTTTGGGTTCCGCCGTTTGAAAACTACTTCGGTCACCGTACCGGAATGCTCTGGGCGGAGTATGTTGACTCGAATGGCGCCAAGGGCGTGAAGCCTCCGGCGTATGTCATGCAGTTGATTGCTGATGTCAACGAGTTCCAATCAGCCGCCATAGGCTCCGACCGGTTCAAGGAACTGGGCAGACGGATGGTTAAGAACATGACTGAAAATCTGCTCAAGATTGGTGTGGCACAGAAGCCTGCTCCGATTTATCACCGTAATGTGTTGAAAAACTTTGTTGAGTTCAAAACTCACTCCTACGAGTATTACCGCACTTATCCTTACAGGGGTACTCAGTGGTGGTTAGATGAGTAGATTTTATTGATATCTACTATCTCCGGACCGGACGATTCATTCGTCCGGTCCTTTTTCAGCCGTCCTTTACTCCTTTATGTTAAAGTTCCTTCAGTTCACATTGACGCGGGCAGTGATGTCAATTTTGACATTGGTGATCGTATCTTTTATCGTCTTCTCAATGATGGAACTTGTTCCGGGCAACTGCGCGGAACGTTACATTGCCTTCAAGAACACCCAGGGACAGAATATCACAGTTGAAGACATCCGTGCCGAAGAGCGGAGACTTGGGCTGGACAAGCCTTATTTGATTCGTGCCTTCAGCTGGATGGGCGATGTTTTTTTTAAAGGAGAATTTGGAGACAGCTGTATTCTTCGACTGAACATCAATCATCTTCTGAGTGATAAAGTATGGATCAGTCTGGGGATAAGCCTGGCTGCTTTGTTTTTTTCCTATCTTGTGGCCATCCCGATTGGCATATACTCTGCTGTTTCCAGAAATCCGATTGCTAACAATTCGGTACGTTTCATCAGTTACCTTGGGCTGGCACTACCAAGCTTCCTGCTTGCACTGATGATCATGCTCACGACTACGGTGCTGTTTGGCGAATCCATGTCAGGTTTGTTTTCCAAAGAATACCGGGATGCGGCATGGTCCTATGCCAAGTTCATGGATTTCATGTCAAGGGCCTGGCTGCCGGTTTTCATCCTCGGTTGGGCGGCCACCGCCTTTGCACTGCAAACCGTCAGGGCACTGATGCTTGACGAGATCGGCAAGCTCTATGTCACAGCAGCTTCTGCGAGAGGCATTTCCGGCCGCAAGCTCCTCTGGCGCTACCCTGCTAAACATTCTCTTGGCCCGGTGATCAACTCCCTCGGATTCGATCTCAACCGCATCTTCAATGATCTGCCGGTAGTGGCTTTAATCATGACCCTTACTGAAATGGGGGCTCTTCTTATTGACGCACTTGCATTTTCAAATGATCAGCAGCTGGCCGGTGCAATTCTTGTGGTGTTGACCGCCACGATCGTTTTCATAAATTTTGTCACGGACATCATACTGGCACTGATGGACCCACGAGTCCGTCAGGGATTGATGGGATAAAGGATGGGCTTTTTTTCAAAGAAGGCTGATGCGGCCACTGATCAAAACCTGAAGGAGGCGTATTTTACTGCCTCCCAGGGACAGCTGATTCGAGCTCGTTACAAAAGTAACCGTACCGCCATGGTCGCGGGATGGGTTCTGACCCTGATGATCCTGGCAGGATTTTTCAGCGAATTCCTTTCTCCTTATGAACCCACGATGGCAGGCAGGGACAAGAAGTATGAGAATGGCCCCCCGCAGATACCAAGATTCTGGGATGAAAACGGCTTTTCCTTCAGACCATTCACCTATGGGACCAAGCGGGAACGCTCGATTAAGACCAACTTCCGCTGGGTGATTTCTGTTGACAGAGAGGATCGGCGTTACTTGCAGTTCTTCGTTGATGGCTGGGAATACAGTTACATAAACCTTGACTGGGATTTACCCGGAGAAGCCTTTGATCTGGACGTCAAGGCCTTAACATTCAGCACACATTTATTTGGTGTTGATAAAGGAGGTATTCACTTGTTTGGAACTGACAAGAGCGGGAAGGATATTTACTCCAGGACCCTGCGTGCGATCATGACTTCCCTCAAGTGCGGAGTTCTGGGAGTTTTTATTGCCTTCGTGCTGGCGTTAGTGATTGGAGGTATCTCGGGTTATTATGGAGGCTGGATTGATCAGATTCTGCAGATGATCACCGATGCCATCCGTACGGTGCCTCCCCTGCCTTTATTCATGGCACTTGCGGCGTTTCTTCCTCAGGAATGGAGTGCCGAGGCCGTCTTCTTTGTAATTTCTTCCATTTTAGGGTTAATCGGCTGGCCTACACTTGCAAGAAGGATCCGTACCCATCTGCTCAGTGAGCGAAGCCAGGACTATGTCCTTGCGGCCCAGCTTTGTGGAGCTTCTTCAAACCATATCATCCGTCGTCATCTGCTTCCCAGCTTTACCAGTTATATCATTGTTGATTTAATGATTACGTTTCCTTATATGGTACGTTTGGAAACAGCACTCAGCTTTATTGGTCTGGGTCTGATTGATCCGGTAAGCTCACTTGGCTCCATGATGCAAAATGTCTCCAAGGCAGACGTGCTTTTGAACTATCAGTGGTATTTCATCCCGGTCATTTTCTTCATTGCTTTCGTACTGGCCTTCGTCTTTGTAGGAGACGGCTTACGTGATGCAGCTGACCCTTATTCGCAAACCAAGAAATGAGCCTGCTTTCAGTCGAAAACCTGCATCTGCAATTTGACACCGACGAGGGCCGCATCACGGCTGTTGAAGATGTTTCGTTTGAGTTGAACGAGGGCGAGGTGCTGGGGCTGGTCGGAGAATCAGGTTCCGGAAAGTCAGTTACAGCAAAGTCATTGATGCAGCTAAATCCGTCAAATGCTGTATATGGTCCGGAAAGTGGCATTCACCTCGAGCTGGACTCCGGAATCGTTGAAGTGTTGTCGCTGAAGAAATCACAGGAACTTGAGATAGTGAGAGGTGGCGCAATTTCCATGATCTTCCAGGAACCTATGGCCAGCTTTGCTCCTGCAATAACAATCGGAAACCAGATGGTTGAGCAGCTGCTGATTCATACTTCACTGTCAAAGAAGGAAGCCGCTGAGCTGTCTGTGGAGATGCTTGAGCGAGTCGGAATCAATGAACCTGCAAAACGCTTCTTTCAGTATGCCTTTGAACTTTCAGGAGGCATGCGTCAGCGGGCAATGATTGCCATGGCCCTTTCAACCAGGCCGAAAGTGCTTATCGCAGATGAGCCTACCACTGCATTGGACGTGACTATTCAGGCACAGGTGCTGGAATTGATGAAAGATCTGGTGAAGGAATTTGGTATGGCAATTCTTTTCATTACACATGACCTTGGAGTCATCGCACAGGTTGCGGACAGAGTTTCGGTGATGTACCTTGGAAAAATTGTGGAAAGCGGTCCTGTACGCGAAGTTCTTCACTCTCCAGTGCATCCATACACAAAGGGATTGCTCAACGCGCTGCCCAAGCTCGATGCACTGGACGAGCCACTGACCCCGGTTCCCGGCGATATACCGAGCCCCCTGGAACGTCCGCCCGGATGCGTGTTTCACACACGCTGTCCCGAAGTCATTGCTGATCGCTGCAATGCTTCCATTCCCGCTCGAGCAGACGTCGGTCATGGACATGCTGCGTCTTGTTTCGCAATTAAAGACATGGAAGAGGCCGCATGACGGAAACACCTCTGGTACATATTGATAATCTCAATGTGGAATTTCCATTGGGAAGGAAACTGCTGGGCAAACCTCCAATGTTGAAGGCAGTTAACGGCGTCTCAATGGACATCATGCCTGGACAGTTCTATGGTCTTGTGGGCGAATCCGGATCAGGCAAAACAACATTGGGTCGTGCCATCCTCAAGGCTGTACCAATCAGTTCCGGAAAGATATTATTTGATGACGGTGATGTAAGTTATGACCTGGTCACAATTTCACAGACTGAGCTGAAAAACTACCGAAAACTGGCACAGCTGATATTTCAGGATCCTTATGCCGCGTTGAGTCCGCGCATGACAGTCAGGGACATCATAGCTGAGCCGCTGGAAGTGATGGAATTAACAAAGTCCCGCGATGAGACAGATGAACGTGTACGTGAAATAGCTGCCAAATGTCGTTTGAACCTGGAACACCTGAGGCGCTTTCCCCATGCTTTTTCAGGTGGGCAGCGACAGCGTATTTCAATTGCCCGTACGCTGGTGTGCAATCCGGACTTTGTTGTTGCGGATGAAAGTGTAGCCGCTCTGGATGTTTCCATTCAGGCAGATATCCTCAATCTTCTCAAGTCTCTTCAAAATCAACTGGGACTTACTTTCCTGTTCATCAGTCATGACCTCAGTGTGGTCGCACACATCTGTGACCATGTTGCCGTGATGTATCTCGGAACACTGGTTGAATCGGCCCCAACCAGAAAATTGTTTGCCAATCCACGTCATCCATACACAAAGGCACTGTTGTCCTCAATTCCTTCTCTTGATCCAGATGACAGCAAAAAAGCACAAAAACTAGAGGGTGAAATCCCCAGTCCGTCTAATCCGCCTTCAGGTTGTAAATTTCATACACGCTGTATCTTTGCTGAAGATCGCTGCCGTCAGGAAGTTCCTGTTTGGCGGGAACTCAGCGATAAGCATTCAGTTGCCTGCCACTTCTCAGAAAAGCTCTCTGCTGCTTCCTGACTCCGGTTAACCCAGCTGGTTAATCATCTGTTTCTCACCTCAGATCTCTTAGTAAGATTGAAAACTGCGTCAATTATTTTCAAGATGCAAAAGCAAAAAGTCATCATCATTGTTCCTTGTTTACGGATACGTCATTCATGAATAAGAAATTCCCTCCAACGATAGGCATAAAAAAATTATAAATATTTACTATATAAAAAAATTAGTCTTGACTAATAAATAATTTATGCTCATTATAATACCCTTCATGTTTTTGGCGGGGTAACTCGAAAATTCAATGCTTGGCTCAGTAATTTAATCTGTGTTGAGTAAACGCAGGGAATTATAATGAAAACATCCCGTGGAAGATCCTTGAAATAGGATCTTATTTTTTCATCGTCCTGATGGTCAGGACTTTTTTTAATCATTTAATCCAGGAGTAATAATCTCAATGAATAAAAAAATGTTAACCTTAATCTGTGTTTCTTTGCTGTGGGTCCCACAGGTGGTTTTATCAGCTGAAGTAAACATACTTTCTGAACGGCAGGAATTTTTGCTCAGGCCTTTTCTTGATGTCTTTCAGGAACAAACCGGCATCAAAGCCAATGTAGTTTATCTGAAAAAAGGTTCGCTCGAGCGTCTCAAGCAACAGCCCGGTGCAGTTGATGCTTTGCTGACAGTGGACATTGCAAATCTTACAGCTATTGCTGACGCTGGATTGTTTCAGCCGATAAATTCCTCAGTTATCAATAAGAACGTCCCCTCAAAATACCGCAATCCAGATGGTCTCTGGACAGCGCTGACAGCGCGCGCTCGTGTTATTTATTATTCAAGGGAGCGTGTTAAATTAAATGAATTGTCAACTTATAAAGCACTGGCAGATGCAAAATTTGCCAATCGAATCTGTACACGTTCCGGATACAACAAATATAATGTAGCGCTCATTTCATCAATGATTGCAGAGCACGGAGTTGCTGAAGCAAAGAAATGGCTGCAGGGTTTAAAAAACAACCTGGCACGCAAGCCCCAAGGAAATGACCGAGGACAGGTTAAGGCCATCTATCAGGGTCAATGTGATGTTGCGATCGGCAACACCTATTACATGGTTAAAATGCTCGAAAGGGATGATCAGCGCCCATGGGCCGCCTCTGTGGGAATATTTTTCCCTAACCAGAATAACAGGGGCACACACATGAATGTTTCCGGAGGAGCAGTGACAAAATCCGCGGTGAATAAGAAGGAAGCTGTGCGTTTGCTGGAATTCCTTTCCGGAGATTTAGCCCAATTCATGTATGCCCAGGTTAATCATGAATATCCTGTAAAATCAGGAGTCCAGTATTCCGGGATTGTCAAGAGTTTTGGCAGCGGCCAGGAAGGCGTAAAGAAAGGAGTTTTCAAACAGGATAAGCGAAATCTGAGTGAAATTGGAAGTTACCGGAAGAAAGCTATTCAAATTTTGGATGAAGTGAATTACGATAAGTGACACACTGTTGAAAAATATGGAATGTTGGGAGGAAACTCCCAAAATTCTGGCGACAGGTTGATAATTTTCTTAAACTTAATGAAAAAACAGCCATGTCTGAACATTCTCAAGTTATTGAAGAGTATCTGCTGACACTCTACAAACTTGATCGCTCCGGAGAAAAAGCTAAAGCGGTTACTCTTGCAAACCGCCTTGATACAAGTCCTCCAACCGTTCATGCGACAATTGCCCGCATGCAGCGAGATGGACTTGTTGATGTGAATAAATCAAAATTATTGTCTTTGACGAAAGATGGTCAGAAAATCGCCGAAGACATTGCCTACCGTCATAACCTCTCTGAATTTTTTCTCTGCAATACTTTGGGCATTCCATGGTATGAAGTGCATCAGCACGCTCATCTTCTTGAACACGCAATGACTCCTGTTGTTGTGGAGAAATTGGCAGAATTTTTAGGAAAACCTGAATTCTGTCCTCATGGTACGCCAATGCCCGGAAAAGCCCTGCCGCAAAACACAATCAATCTCATGGAAACAAAACAGGGGATGACAGTGGAAATCGCCATGATTGGCGAGGTTTTAGAGGATTCAATTGATTTGATGAAAATTCTGCAGGAACATCACATCATGCCGGGTAATCAACACACAGTTGTTGAGAAAACAGATGTCATGCGTACTATTTCTTTGGAATCTGATAAAGGGCCTACCTCACTTCCTTTCCATGTTGCTGAAAAAATATTTGTGTTTGAGGTTTCAAGAAACAAAACTGCACGTAAGCAACAGTAATTTATTTTCATAATTAAAATGAGTTCTTCCCTCAAAATTTCAGGAAGCTGGAATATATTCACGCTGGCACTTGTAACGCTCTTTGCATTGCCGATCATTTCCTTGATAATAACTGCCGGTTCCGGAGTAGAAAACGTCTGGGGGCATCTCTTAAGCACAGTAATGCCTGGATATCTGGAAAACACGTTTTGGCTGATGCTTGGTGTTGGAAGCGGCACTCTGCTATTAGGAGTTAGTTCCGGATGGCTGATTTCCATGACTGAATTTCCCGGAAGACGTGTGATGGAGTGGGCGCTGCTTTTACCGCTGGCTTTCCCAGGCTACATTATTGCCATGGTTTATGTGGAACTGCTTGAATACTCCGGACCGGTACAATCGCAGCTCAGGCTTTGGTTTGGATGGAAGAATTTTCAGGATTACTGGTTTCCGCCCATTGCATCTGTGGGTGGTGCAATTACGCTGCTTTCGCTGGTTCTGTATCCTTATGTGTATTTGCTGGCCAGGACTGCTTTTCTTCAGCAGCCTGCTGCTTTACTTGAAGCAGGCAGGATGCTTGGAAAAAGTGTAAGAAACAGTTTTTTGAATATTGCATTACCGCTGGCAAGGCCGGCGATTGTGATCGGTGTCAGTCTGGCAATGATGGAAACCCTTGCTGATTTTGGTACAATGCAGTTGTTCGCCGTACAGACCTTCACAACAGGTATTTATCATACCTGGTTTGGTACCTATAATGCTCCTGCCGCCGCTCAGCTGTCTTTATCATTGTTGTTGTTTTTCTGCGCCTTTATCTTTCTTGAGAGGTATTCACGAAGGCAGCAGCGCTTCCACACAAAAAACAACATTCTGAACGTGCATCCCCGCTATCCTCTTTCCGGAATACGTGCACTAACTGCAATAACATTTTGTTTATTACCTGTCATCTTTGGCTTTGCTTTACCTGCAGGTTTATTAGTGCAGTGGGCCGTGGAAAGCTGGAGATATGTACTGCTGGACCGTTTTTTCAGTGATGCAGGAAACAGTCTGTTACTGGCTTGTTTGACTGCTTTCCTTGGAGTTTTTCTGGGGATATTGCTGGCTTATGGCTCTCGACTCAGTAAACGCCGCAGGGTTCACTGGACGGCGAGACTTGTCAGTCTTGGTTACGCTTTTCCCGGCCCCGTAGTCGCGCTCGGCGTGCTCTTACCTTTTGCCTGGTTTGACCGCACAATTGATGCTTGGTTACAGCGGACTGTTGGCATATCCTCCGGATATTTGTTGAGTGGAACAATATTCATCCTGGTGTTTGCATATCTTGTTCGCTTTCTGGCTCTGGCATTCGGCGCTGCAGAATCCGGATTTGAACGTATTACTCCGCAAATGGAGGACGCCAGCCGATCATTGGGGAAAAATAACTTACAGACTCTAAAACGAGTTCATGTGCCTTTACTTAGGGGCAGTATGCTGGCGGCGGGACTACTTGTGTTTGTGGATGTAATGAAAGAATTGCCTGCCACACTGATGCTGCAGCCGTTTAATTTCAGCACTCTTGCCACAAGGGCATACAGTTACGCAACTGAAGAGCTGCTCAAGGAAGCCTCGCTGTGGTGCCTGATGATAGTGGCGGTGGGACTCTTTCCTGTACTTTATCTGAACCGTCAGCTGAGAGAAACTTCGCCACTTCACTACAAGGAAATATGACCATGATTGAATGCAGAAACCTTGGCAAAACTTATGGAACGGTTGAGGCAGTAAGTGACATCAGCCTTGGTATTGAAGAGCACGAATTTCTTTCTATTCTTGGACCTTCAGGTTGCGGGAAATCCACACTGCTCCGTTTGATAGCCGGCCTTGAAGTACCCAGCAAGGGACAGGTATTTTTGCATGGTGAGGAAATATCCGGCAGAAAAATAATTCTTCCGCCGGAGCGCAGAAAATTCGGAATGATTTTCCAGGATTTTGCTTTGTTTCCGCACCTTAGTGTAAAAGATAATGTTGCTTATGGTGCAACCGGATCAAAAAGTGAAAAACAACAGCGTGTTAAGGAATTGCTGGAACTTGTCAGCTTACCCCATCTTGCTGCTAAAATGCCTCATCAAATCAGTGGTGGAGAACAACAGCGTATTGCTGTGGCAAGGGCACTTGCTCCGAAGCCTCGACTGATATTAATGGATGAACCATTCAGTAATTTGGACTATCAGCTTCGTCAGCAGCTAAGGCGAGATATCAGGGAAATTCTCAAGCATGAGGGCGTTGCTACTGTGCTTGTAACTCACGACCAGGTTGAAGCAATAACTTTTTCCGATCGCATGTTGCTCATGCAACAGGGGATGCTGGTGCAGGAAGGAACTCCTGCGGATATTTATCAGCATCCACAAACAATTTGGGCATCATCTTTTGTTGGTGAAGCCAATCATCTTCCTGTTGAATGGCAGAGCAACTCTTTAAAAACACCTTTAGGTGAATTGGATGTGCCTGCTGAAATCGGCAGGAATGCCCATATCCTGATGGTACGCCCGGAGGATTTTATACTGGAGTCTGCTGCTGATGGTCAGTCAAACGGTACGGTGAAAACTGTGGATTTTTCCGGATCGGTGCAGACAGTAGGAGTGGAATTAAAAAGCGGCGACAGTATACAGGTAAGCGGTTCACCTCATCTATTATGGAATCCGGAAGATACTGTGAAAATCACCGCGCAAAGATATTTGTGCTTCAATAGTTCCGGAATCAGATTGAACGGATTCCCGGAATAAAAACAGGCTGCAAAAGCAGTTTACAAGCTTTCCCAAAATACCATCGTAAAGCTGTACGAATTTTCACAAGGCTGAAAATAAATCTGCCCGAAACAGCAGAATTGATAATCAGCTCACAGCAGTCAGTCTGTAACATCAAAACAAAGTTTTTCTTTTGTAATGACCACTCCAGTCAACTCCATCAATTAGAGTCAGCATGAACTCATCAAGGTAATTTGAATAATGCAGGGGAAGGCTTTTGTTGATCATCTCCGGTTTTACTTCTTCAAGATATTCCTTTAGTTTGTCGCAGATTATGATAAGTCTTTCTTTATCATTTAAAAACGTTCCTTGTTTTTCCTGCTCTACAATCTGTCTGAGATTAATCACACGGTTCCTGAAATTCATCACACCATTGTTTTTTATTCTTTTTATTTGTTCCCTTGATCTTTGATCTCCTTTGCCGATTTCTTCAAGAGTGTATCTTTTTGGCTTATGTATACCAAAATATGAGATTAATACCTTTTCTTCTTTTGAAGCCAGAGTTGAAAGCAGCTCTTTGATATAATTCCCTCTCTCTTTTGCAGTCATTTTTTCCGTGCAACTTCTGTCCAAAATGTATTGTTAGCAATAAGATTGTGTGTATTACTCAAGATGCTTGCTTGCAGCCTGATCAGTGAGCGTGAAATCTGAACAAAAGTAATGTTTTGATTTCTTGCCAACTCATCATAAAAAATTAACATTTTTTAAAATAATTTGGAACCCAGTTCAGCAACCAAAGTGAAATTTGATTATTAAACCACATTTCCGAATGAAATCTTAGTGATGGTGGGAAATGAAAAAAATATATTTCCCTCATCTGACAATGGTAATAATTTGAATGCCAATAGGTGGGGGGGTGTAAATTTAGACAGATTTTTTCTTGAGGTCTGAGCTATGTGAACTGTATAAACTCAGTTAAGCTCTTAATTTTGCAAGGTATCTAAGAAATATTAATAGAAAGGATTGTGTTTCCCATTCACATACTTTCCAACGATGTTTCCGTCTTTGTCGTAACTTGTGACGTTCCATGGCTGGTCATTCCTGAACTCTCCTACCCAAACGACCTCCATATCATGTGTTATGATGTCTTCACTGTTTTTTCCACCATCTTTCCATTCACCGACATACTTGACACCATTTTTCCAGGTAATTTTCCCCTGTCCATGCCTTTTCCCGTCTTTCCATTCACCAACATACTGAACACCGTTTTCCCAGGTACTTATTCCCTGGCCGTGTGGTTTCCCATCTTTAAGTTCACCGATATAAACACCTTTATTTGAGCAGCCAACTAAAAAAATAATTAATAAAGCATGTATTGCAATCAGTAAACTTTTCATATCAATCCATTGAAAAAATTAGAGGGGGGAGTTGTATCAATTCACTTTCATATACCAATGTATCCGACCCTCTAACCGGAGGTCAAGAAAAATTTTGTTTTGAACAATTATTTTTTGAAAAACTCAAAAATTGTGCATGGTTTTTTATTCTCATTCTTTTTTTCTCATCATGAACCATTCGTTTTCATGCAGTCAGGGAAAGCCTTTAATCTGTACATTCTTCCGGTCCATTGGTAATTATAGTCAGAGAGGAGATTGGCTGGTGTTTAATGTTTCAAATTCTATAATTCTATTATAGTATTGACGACGAACCAGTTAAAATTTCTAAATAGCATGAAAGGAAAATATGGCAACTTATGAATGCAGCAAATGTGGCATGTCAGTAAATGCAACATGTGGAAAATGTGATGCCCCACTGGAAAATGATATGCTGACTTTAGATGATGGGTCAGAAGTGCAGATTTCTAAATGTCCAAATGAACATGGGAAAATAAAGTCTCCATTGTGCTGTGGACAGGATATGACTTGTACAGTCTGAAGAAATATGGAAGGAAAATTATTCTACTTTCTGTAATACAGCGGCCAGTCCAGGATAGTAAATTCTGTATAAAACATTAATTTTCTTCTTCAAAATTCCCCATTCAGCTGGACTTCTAATAATTGGAAGTCCAAGCCTTCTTGAGCAAATGGATAACTGTTTTGAGTTTTGTCTTGCTTCAGTTGTAATTGGAAAATACTGTGCTTTGAGATAATCGCCTTTTTTACTATTTTAAACGATTGGGCACTAACACGAAGGTGGAACTAAAACTGTGACCAACACAAACTTTTGGCTTCATTAAGGTGTTGATTTTTGGAAAGGTGGTTTTAGAAAGGTTAATGATTACAAGATGTTCTGAAACTATAGTTCATCTTGATGGTCGGGGTGGAGAGATTCGAACTCCCGACATCCTGCTCCCAAAGCAGGCGCGCTACCGGACTGCGCTACACCCCGAAAAGAAGAGGTAAATTCATTTTCCGCAAGGCATTTCAAACAGTAATTATTTTAAATGCCGTACTGCAGTCGAATTCACAATTGAAGATAACTGGTGCCGAGAGGGGGAAGATAGACATTACATAAAATCAAACCTCTTGCACCCTTGTATTCCCTTCCAATTACTACTAAAACTCAATTTTAGTAATTTACACCGAAAGTGGAAAGTGTATCCAAATGTGTATCCAATGATACCATTATTCACCTAAAAGAAAAGTCATAAGTTTGAATA